>Ga0194128_10001736_pt1 | contig 37405 bp, 37 predicted proteins | sample TA2KigCa65mmetaG_FD_148650 | JGI IMG/M metagenome (GOLD analysis project Ga0194128, IMG submission 148650) | Freshwater microbial communities from Lake Tanganyika, Tanzania - TA2015037 Kigoma Deep Cast 65m | ecosystem: Environmental > Aquatic > Freshwater > Lake | place: Tanzania: Lake...
AGACATTGATGAAACAAAATCAAAAAATCCAACAAATGTAACAAATGCACTTTTTGTTGGATCAACATCGGATCTTTTAAAACTCATAAAACAAAATAAAAATATTGAAGATAAATAGTTAAAAAAATGGTGGTAGTAAGTTCAGTAAATCTCACAATTCATAACCACAAATGACAATTCCAACAGTCAATATAACAATTGAAAAAGGTACTTATTTTGAAAATACTTTTACAATTAACAATTCTGATGGAACTCCATTCAATTTAACTGGTTATTACGCTGTTGCTAAAATTAAAAAGCACCATTCTTCCCTAACATCACATCCTTTCAGTATAACTATTACCGCAAATACTGGTAAAATACAGGTTTCAATGGCACATACTACAACTGCAAGTTTGTCGGAAGGAAGAAACTATTATGATATAGTGATTACATCTGGAAGTGGAATAAAATCTAGAGTTATAGAAGGTATGGCATTAGTAACACCATCAATATCGGTATAATCTAATGAGTAATTCAATAACAAACGGAATCCAGTATACTGTTAAGTTTGCACCAAAATCTTCTTTTAAAGTCACTAGGGAGACGACAATGCCTTCAAACTATTTCCAAGAACTTGTTGATGTAAGTGTTCCTGACATCTCAAAGATTACACCAAATCCACAAAAAGAAAATTATGTTGTTGCATACAACAGTAATTTAAATAAATTTGTGATTGTTGATCCAGACGCAGTTCTTTCTGCAGCATCAACTACAGTAAGTGCTCAACCAGGTCTTCCAGGAGACTTTGTTAATACTCTCGATGTTGATCTTGATAGTAGAATAGATTTAGATGGCGGAACTTTTTGATAGATAAATATTAATACAAGACAAAGGAATAAGAAATGGCAGCACCAGTTCTTCAGTTTAAGAGAGGTTCTGCTGGGGCAGCGGGAACAGTACCTGCACTTAGACCCGGAGAACCTGCTCTTTCTTTAAACAACTTTGACTTTTTTATTGGATTTGACACTTCTGTAAGCGGTAATAAATTTCTTGGTTCTCATCGTTATTGGCGAAGAGAAGATGGAACATCATCTTTGCGATTGTCTTTAGTTGATAAAGATGGAACCAACAATATTCAAATTAAATCACCTGATACTCTTGTAGGAGTTACAACTTATACTTTACCTGAAACTCCTGTTAACACTTTTCTTTTAGCAACAAATGCAACTGGTAATTTAAGTTGGACCAATTCTCTCCCTGCTAGCACTGTTCTCCCAGGAATTACATCATTTACTGATACAACAGATAACACTTTAGGAAATCCAGATACTGGTTCTGTTCAGATTGATGGTGGTCTTGGTATCAATAAAAATGTTTCAATTGGTGGAAGTTTTTATGTAGGGGGAACATCAGAATTTGTCGGTGTAGTAACTTTTAGGGGTGGTACAATTAATATTGGTGATTCTAACACCGATAATATTAATGTTGGAGGAGAATTTGTATCTAACTTAGTTCCAAATGATGATAATAGTTATGATATTGGCATTTCGACTCAGAGGTGGAGAAATTCTTATTTTTCTGGAAAAATAGTTCCATCTGTTGGTTATGGAATAACAAATGGATATGGAATTGTTTGGCCTTCAGATCCAGGCGGTGGTTCTGGAGATGTTGCTTTTATTCAATATTATGTAGAAAGTGGAGAGAATGCTAGACTTCACATTGGAATTAGAAATGATGATGGAACTACTGCAGCAGGACCAGATGATTTGTATCTTGAATCATCATTAACAACTATAACAGGAAACATGGTTGTTAATGGTAGCAGCACAATGGGGCAGGCTACAATTGACAATATACAAATAGGTGTTACCGATAATAACACTATTGATACAAATACTGGTCCACTGACTTTGGATTCTGGCAACGGAAATACCATTATTAATGATGACTTAACAGTTACTGGAAATCTATTTATAAATGGATCTACAACTCAAGTTAATACTGCAGCATTAACTATTGAAGATCGCACAATTGAACTTGGAAGAGTTGATGGAAATGCACCAAGTTCTGCCACAACTTGGGACTTGGGTGTTCTTTTTAATTATTATGATGGTTCTGCTAAAAAATCTGCAGTTGTATGGGAATCTGCAGATGCTGGTAAGTCAAATATTTCAATCTTTAAATTTGCTACTGTTCTTGCAGCAGATACTGATGGAACAACAGTAGGAACTCCACAACTTTCAGTGACGACATATGCACCTATTGAAATTGGTGCATTATGGGTGAACAATACTTGTACTGGCGGGGCTCAAGAAGTTATTGGGTGTATTGGGGCAGAACTCAATCTTCAAAATATAACCATAGACGCTGGAACATTCTAAAAATTATAGACCTATTCATAAATAAGAGGAGTTTATCTCCTATTATTTTATGTCTGATGATGACTTAAAATCAGTTATAGCAACATATCAACAAAAAGCATTTGAATTGTTTAATCAAAATATAGTTTTAGAAACTCAAGTGAGTCAATTAAATAAAAAAATTGATTTACTTGATACTGAATTAACAAAACTCAAAAATAAAAAAGCACCAAAAGTTGAAGAAGATTTTACTTAAATAAATAATAATAACACCGAATATATATTCGGTTCTTGCGGTATATACCATCAATGAGGGGTTGAATGGCAGCACCAATAATCAGAATTAAACGATCAGCAGTTCCTGGTAAGAAACCAACGGTAGAACAATTACCATTGGGGGAATTAGCTCTTAATACACATGATGCCGAACTCTACATCCAAAGGAACCGTGCAGGAATTGGTTCCGATATTGTAAGAGTCAGTGCAGGAACAACAATTACTAATATTCTATATGTCACAGCAGACGGAATCGACACCAATACAGGAAAAAAAATTGGAGACGCAAAAAGAACAATCGGAGCAGCACTTACAGAAGCAACAACAGGAACAGTTATTAAAGTTAGTGCTGGATCTTATGTAGAGAATAATCCACTCATTATTCCAGAACAAGTTTCAATAGTTGGTGATAGTCTAAGAGAAGTATCTGTAAGTCCTCAAAATGCAGATGAAGATTTGTTTTATGTTTCTCCTGGAAATTATATTGCAGAAATGTCTTACACAGGAACATTAAATTCTGGAAAGGCCATATTTACATTTAATCCAAATGAGGTTAAGTATTTTGCACAATCACCATATATTCAAAATTGTACCAACTTTATTTCTAATAGTATTGGATTAAAAGTTGATGGTTCTAAAGCAATTGGACCACTCAAATCAATGGTTCTGGATAGTTATACTCAATACAATCAAAATGGTATTGGAGCATCAATTACTCATGAGGGATATGCTCAGTTAGTATCTATGTTTACTATTTGTGATGATATTGCTGTATATTGTGGAACTGGTGGTGCATGTGATTTAACTAACTCCAATTCATCATTTGGTAATTATGGATTAGTTGCTGATGGTGTAAGTCCTTTAAAATTTACTGGAATTGTTACAAGTTCTGCTGCTGCTGATTCTGATGTATTTACTTTAGATTTAAACACACCAACCTATAATGTTACAAATGCAGTTTATGATAATGCAACTGGTTTAACTACAATTACTGTAAATTCTAATCATAATTTTAATGTTGGAATGGGTCTTACAATCGCAGGTCTTGCTTTTACTTGTACATCTGGACCTGGAATTGTAACTTATCCATCAGGAAGTGGAGGATATATTTTTGAAATTCAATCTGTTCCATCATCAAATTCTTTCTCGGTTTATGTTGGTGCATCAACTCTTCCTCATACATATCAATCTGGTGGAACAGTAAAAATTAATACTGTAAGACCTTTCGATGGTCAAGTTTTATACTTTGGTGAACTTTATTACACAATTAAAAAAGTTACTGTTGGATCTGGTGGAACTGGATATACTAGTCAACCAATTGTAACAATTTCTGATCCTCTCACTTCTTGGGGTGTTGCTGCACAATCAGTTGCATCTGTATCAAATGGTTCAATAACAGAAATTGATTTAGTTTCTAGTGGAAGAGGATACTCAACCACACCAACCATTACTATTTCTGCTCCGAATGTTGGATTTAATACTGCTACAGCAACATTAACAATGATACCTACATATTATTTTATTCAAAATTCAACACCAGTTATTTCTGGAATTTGCACAATTACTCTTTCTGAGAACGTTCCATATGCCGTTGGTGTTGGGACAACAGTTCCTATATTTAAACAAAGTAGAGTGTTAGCATCTGGACATTCATTTGAATACATTGGTTCTGGAACTCAAATTGCGTCTGCTCTTCCATCAACAGGAGGAGTTCCTATTCAAGAAAATGAAACTGACGCTCGCAATGGAGGATTAGTTGTTTATACAGGTACAGACCAATCAGGTAACTTCCGAATTGGTGATGGTGTTGTGATTAACCAACAAACTGGAACTATTTCTGGAAACTTCTATTCCAAGAGTTTATTCGCAAATGTGACACCATTCATTCTCGCACTAGGAGGTTAATATAAAATGGCATTAGCACTTAATGTATTTAAAACAATTACAAAAGTAGCAACAACAAATCCAGTTGGAATTTATACAGCACCTGTAGGTTATTCTGGAGTTGTTTTGTTAGCTCAAGTAGCAAACATTGATTCTGCATCTCATAATGTGACAGTTTCTCATCAAAGATCTGTTTCTGGTATTGCAGTAACAACTGAAATTGTTAAAAATTTTGCAATTGCAGGAAATGACACTGCAAGTATACTTGATGGAAAATTAGTTCTTGAAACTGGTGATGTATTAGTATTATCTGGAAGCGATAACACTAATTTGAAATTCATCGGTAGCATCTTAGAAACACTTAACTAATACGAAAAATGCCAAGGTTCCTGAGCGGTAGACAAAAATATTCTAGAATTGGTGTAAGTTCTTATACTGAGAACCAACCGTCACTATATGTAATAGGTGATAGCGAATTTACTGGCATCTTAACTGCAAAACAAATAAACGCACAAGTTTTAACTGCAAGTGTTGCATTTGCCGGTATTGCGTCTACTGCCAGATCGGTATTACCAAATTCTGTTGGATTGGGTACTGATACTTTTGGTGATTATGTAGAGACTATTACCGGTACAGAAAATCAAATCGTTGTTACTGGGGGAATTGGAGAAAGGTCAAATCCAACTGTTGGATTTGTTACAAATCCAACACTTCCTGGAAATGTAACTATTGGAAATGATCTCCAAGTTAATAATAATTTAAATGTAACAGGAAATATTACAGTTGGTGGAACAACTGGATACCTTATTACAGAAGATTTTAAGGTCAAAGATGCAGATATAATTCTTGGATTTACAACTGATTCATATGGCAATGATGTTTCAACCGACACAACATCAAATCATGGTGGTGTTGCTATTGCTTCGACTGAGGGGACTCCACTAGTTAATTTAACTGTTGTTGGTATTGAAACTTTACCACCAACATATAAAAAATTCATGTGGTTTAAGACCAATGCATTTGCAGGTCTTAACACTGATGCATGGTTAAGTAACTATGCGATTGGGATTGGTTCAACTCAACTTAATTATGGCACAAGACTTGCAGTAGGTAACATACAATTTACAGATAATGATATTTTTAATTTAAAAAATGTTAGTGCATCTGGAATTATTAGTGCTACGGGTGGATTTGTAGGAAATCTTACTGGTATTGCATCAACTGCAGCGTCTGTACAACCAAATAGTGTTGCTCTTGGCACAGATACTTACGGCAATTATGTTGCTACAATTTCAGATTCTGGTTTTTCTGACATTGTAGTTAATAATTCTGGTGTAGAAACTGCAGCAGTTATTTTAGGTCTTTCAACCACAGGCGTAACTTCTGGAACCTATGGATCTACAACGCAGATTCCAACATTTACTGTTAATTCTAGAGGTCGTTTAACATCTGCAGGAAGTACTGCTCTTGCAACAACATTGAATATTGCCGGCAATACTGGTACAGATGCAATATCTCTTCTTACCGATACATTAAATATTGTTGGTGGAACTCATATATCAGTTGCAGTTACTGATAATTATATTACAGTTAACACTGACGCAACTTCAACAAACACCGCAGGAACTTTAGTATCTAGAGATGCATCTGGAAACTTTAATGCTGGTATTATTACAGCATCTCAATTTTCTACTGGTGTTATCGGTTCTGCAATAAACATTACCGCAAATACAATCAGTGGTCCTTCAGAAATCACTATCGATCCCTCTGGAGTTAGTGATAATACTGGTGCCGTCAGAATTAAAGGTGATCTATTTGTAGATGGAACACAGACCATCATTAATTCTGCAACGATTGAACTTGCTGATTTTATTGTTGGTATTGCATCCACCGCAACGACTGATTTACTTGCTGATGGTGCTGGAATTAAAATTGGACCAGACAATACCTTATTATATGATCACACGAATACCGCACTAAAATCAAGTGAGAACCTCAATCTTTCCTCTGGTAAAACTTATAAGATTAATGGCACCGATGTATTAAGTTCCACAACTCTTGGATCTGGTGTTACTATATCTTCTCTAACTTCAGTTGGGACTCTTAATGAATTAAATGTAAATGGTATCACAACGATAGGTACTGTTTCTATCTCGACAACAGGTATCATCACATCAACTAATCCTGGTGTTACAACTGTAGTTTATTATGGAGATGGTAGTAAATTAACTGGAATTTCTGCAACATCAATAAATGCGGCTGGTATTGATGGGCAGTTTCAATATAATAATAATGGAATAATTGGGGGTTCTTTAAATCTTTATTATGATGATACGACAAATAGAGTTGGTGTTGGAACAACTACCCCAACACAATTATTGGATGTTAATGGTAATATAAGAATTCGTAGTCGTTTATATGATTTTAATAATAGTCCAGGTGCACTTGGTCAAGTAGTAAGTTCTACAGCAAATGGAATTGTATGGGCTAATGCTGCTCCATCAAATGCTATTACAGGTCTTTCGATTTATGACGAAGGTAATTTAATAGGTTCTCCTAATGAATTTAATATTTTAAATTTTATTGGTAATAATATTACAGCATCATCTAGTGTTTTTGGACAAGCGACAATTGAACTAACAGACAATCCATCATTTAATAATTTAAATGTAACTGGAATTTCTACACTAGGAAAAGTATCAATTAGTACTGTTGGTATTATAACAGCAACTTCTGGAATTATAACTTATTATGGAGACGGTCAATATTTACAAAATATAATTACTGGAGTTGGATTAGGAATTAATTCTACTTTTGTAGGAACTGGAGCAACTACTCTAGATTTCAGAGGAAGTGGAATTGCTTCAGTTGTTATTGAAAATAATACAGGTATTATCACAATTGAAGGTGGAGCAGCAGAATCTGCAGTCAGTTACAATAATATTTTAGTTAGTACTGCCACAACTACTTTTAATTTCACTGGTGGTGGCATATCTACAATTTATTCTACTACTAATTCTGGAATAACTACAATTAATATTCCAGGAACATCGAGAGTAATTTATACTTATACTTCTGCTGCAGGTCAAACTACATTTGCTGCTACTTATAGTATTGGGTATGCTGATGTATATTTGAATGGTATAAAATTAAGTTCTTCTGATTTTACCGCCACTAATGAAACATCTGTCATTTTAACTGAAGGTGCATCTGAAGGAGACATTATTGAAATTATTACATATACTCTCAATATCATTAGAGTAGATCCCGTATGGGGGCAACCTGGTGAAGGATCTGGGATATCTACTATTTCTCCAGTAACAATTGGAAGTCCATCAATAAATTCTTCTTTAACTGTATATGGAAATACCTATATTAGTGGAATTTTAACAGCAACAACTATTTACGGTGATTTAATAGGAACTGCTTCTACTGCAACTAAACTTCAAAATTCAAGAAATTTTAATATTACTGGACCGATTACTGCAACCGCAGTATCTTTTAATGGTACAAATAATGTTTCTCTTGCTTCTTCAATTACTGCAAATTCAATTTCTCTCGGAGATCATACATCCGGAGATTATGTACATTCTTTAAGTGGAACATCAAATCAAATTATCGTTAATAATGGCACTGGAGAAGGTTCAACTCCTCAAGTAGGATTGACAAGTTATGTAACTATTTCGTCAGGACTCACAGTTACAAGTGGAATTGTTACTGCTACATCATTCTCTGGAAGTGGATCCAATTTAACTGGAATTGTAACTGCGATTAAGGCTGGAACTAATATAACTATTAGTCCTATAAATGGAACCAATGGAGAAATAACAATTAATGCAGTGGCTTCTGTTGCACCATATGCAGATATAGCAGGAATTGCTACATATGCACATTCCGCAGGAATAGCAACAGCATTAAATTCAAATTCCAATGTTAATACAACAGGAATTGTTACTGCATCAAGATTATCCACGGGCAATTCTGGTACAGGAATTAATATTACTAATAATACAATTACTGGACCATCAGAAATTGTAATTGATCCTGCAGGTATAGGAGATAATACCGGTGTATTGCGAATTAAAGGCGATTTGTTTATTGATGGATCTCAAACATTTATCAATTCTACAACTATAGAACTTGCAGATTTTGTTATTGGTATTGCTTCTACAGCAACAACTGATTTACTTTCAGATGGAGCTGGTATTAAAATTGGACCAAATAATACATTTTTATATGACTATACTAATACTGCTTTTAAATCCAGTGAAAACTTAAATATTTCATCTGGCAGAACTTATAAAATTGATGGGGTAGATGTTTTATCATCCACATCTCTTGGTTCTGGTGTTACTATATCTTCTTTAACTTCTGTTGGAACTCTCAATTCATTAAATGTTGGTAATGTCAATTCCACAGGAATAGTAACTGCTAATTCTTTTGTGAAGAGTTCAAATAGTGGTGGATTCTTAAAAGCAAATGGAACTGAAGATACCAACACATACTTAACATCATACACTGAAACTGATACTTTAAACTCAGTTACTGGAAGAGATAATACAACTTCTAATGGTATTTCTGTTGGTGTTTTAACTGCAACAAGTTTTAATATTGGGGTCGGCGGAACTATAATTACTACAGTTTCTAATTACGTCGGTATTGGAACATTGGTGCCAACAGCAAAACTTGATGTTTATGGTGATGCAATTGTAAGTGGAATCGTAACAGCAACTGATTTTAATTCTTCTTCTGACATTAATTTAAAGAAAAATATCGCTCAGATTGAAAATCCATTAGAAAAACTTCTTCAAATCACAGGAGTTACTTTTGATTGGAAGAGTGATGATAGATCTTCAATGGGCGTTATTGCTCAAGAGGTTGAAAAAGTTCTTCCTAATATTGTTTCCAACAAAGAAACAAAATCCGTCAATTATAATGGATTGATTGCATTATTAATTGAGTGTGTTAAAGAACAACAAAATGAAATTAAAATGTTAAAACACCAAATTTTAGGTGAAATAAATAGTTAAAATATTATTTGTCACTAAAAAAATGTAGGGAAATATGAAGTAATGGCAGGTAAAAACAGGCAAAGTGCTAATCTAGTTTCTGATAATAATATTTTTGTCGATATTATTAATGATAGAGTTGGTATTGGCACAACTACACCGACCACTAAACTTCATGTAAAGGGTAGTGGAATCTTTAATGGAAATGTTACCGCCAATTATTATTATGGAGATGGATCTAACTTAACTGGAATAGACGTTGGAATTCAATATGATAGTAATAATGTAGGAACTGGGGCATCTATTCTCAACTTTAAAGGGACTGGAATTTCTACGGTTACTGTCTCTGCGGGGATTGCTACCATTAATATTGAAGGTGGATCTGGTGGAATTTCTGGTATTAATATTCAAGATGAAGGAGTTTTAGTTGGCACCGCTGTAACTATATTAAATATAGTTGGTGCTCAAATATCAGCAGCATCTACTCTTGGAATTGCAACTATTTCTTTATTAATTGATACTTTCCCAACTGGAGATTATGGAAATTTAAATCAAACCACTGATGCATTCGGAATTCCTTTGATCCCTTCTTTCGATTGTTTAACACAACCAGCAGGAAGTATTGCTTCTTACGACTTTGAAGTCCTAACTTAAATAAATAGAGGAAAAAACTCATGCCAACTATAGTTCAATTTAGAAGAGGGACTGGGACACAAAATAACAATTTCCAGGGAGCTGCTGGTGAGTTGTCTGTTAATTCCTCTACAAACTCTTTGAGGGTACATGATGGTTCTCAAGTTGGTGGTTACGAATTAGCAAGAGCAGATTTATCAAACTTAACAAGTACTTCTCTATCCTCATTGTCTATTGGAAGTACTCAAGTGATAAGCAGTGGCAGACAATTAAAAAATATAACAAGTATAGATACTACAACGGAAACAAATTTTAGATCTGCTTTAGTTGATAATTTATCATCGACAGTTAATATAAACACTATAGGAATTATTACTGCAACTTCTTTTAAGGGTAGTGCAGTTGGATTAACCAGTGTTCCATCATCTTCACTTTATGGAGCACTTCCTGCTCTTGATGGGTCTGCGTTATTTGGAATTGTTGCCACTTCTAGCGCAGGAATTCCAATTTTAATTAATAATAGTCCACTTGGAACTGCAAGTACAATAAATTTTACCAGTAATTTTTCTGGTTTTTTTGGTGCAGGTCAAGCAACTATTGGAATTAGTACTTTAACATCTTTTATTGTAAAAGATGTTATTTCTCCAGTAAACAACACTGGAAATGTGGGAAGTTCTAGTACATATTGGTCTAATGGTTATTTTAATGTTTTAAATGTAAATGAAGCTATAGATTTATCTGATTCCGATGTTCTTAGACTCGGAACATCAGATGATGCTCAACTTTCTTATAATGGGGGATCTAATAAATTAGTATTGGATTTGCAAACTGATTGCACTAACTTTGTAATTAGTTCTTCATCTACGCCAAAATTTACCTTTGAGAAAGCAAATGGTAGATTAGGAATTGGTTCAGATGTTCCTACTGAATTATTAGATGTATCTGGAAATATTAAGAGCTCTGGCACAGTAAGTGCTTCAGACTTCAATTCAACCTCAGATATTAGTTTAAAAACCAATATTTCTAGAATAGATACTGCTTTAAATTTAGTATCGCAACTTGAAGGTGTTAGATTTAATTGGATTACTGATGGAAAACCATCTGTTGGCGTAATAGCACAAAATATTGAAGAGGTAATACCAGAACTGGTATCCACCGAAGAAATAAAAAGAGTTAATTATAATGGTATTGTTGCTGTTTTAATTGAAGCAATTAAAGAATTAAAAGAAGAAGTTGTAGAACTTCAAGAAGAAGTTAAACAATTAAGAAATAAAAATTTATAAATATTAAAAGATACAGCCGAGTGGAGACACGAAGATGGCTATTAAGATAGGAGGAACTACTGTTGTAGACAACAGTAGGAATATTGTTGATGTAATTAACATCAACAGTTCAGGCATCTCTACACTCGGAACTGTTGTCGTTAACAGTGGTGTAGTTACAGCAACTTCTGGTGTTGTAACTTACTATGGTGATGGTCAATATCTTCAAAATGTAAAAGGCGTTGGAATTAGTAGTTCTGGCAGTCTTGTTGGAACAGCAGCAACTCTTATCGACTTTAGAGGTCCTGGAATTTCTACAGTCACTGTTGCTGCGGGAATTGCCACTATTAACATCACCGGCGGTGGTGGAGGTGGTGGAACAGGTGAAGTTGGTGTTTCTTCTGCTGGTGTTTCTCAAGGAAACTTTACTAGTTTGAATTTTGTTGGAGCTGCAGTCACTGCCCAAGGTTCTACAGCAAATGTTACTGTGAACAAAACATTTACAATCGGATTAAGATCTGGCGCACAAAATTTGAATGTGACTTCTGGAATTGCCACGATTCAACTTCGTGATGGTATAGGTTCAATCTATTTTTAATAAAAGGAGTTAAAATTCATGGCTGAAAGAATTCCATTAATATATAATACCACCGCAAACCAAATACAAGAATTACCACAAAGTGATACATTGGATCTCTCTGGTTCTAATGTATCTGTTGGCATTGTCAGTGCAACAATTTACACACACCCATCTACTGTACAGAGTACAGTTGTGTTAGATCAAGTTGGAAACACATATGCTCATTTTGGCGAAGTATCTGTTTCTGCTGGAGCAACTGTTGCAGTGGGATCGAGTGTTACATATATAATTTTAAGTAATCAAACCTAATTTAAAGAAGAAAAATGTCACAGTTAAAAGTTAACACTATTGTAAACTTAGCGGGAAATGGTGCTCCAGAACTTACCGAAGGTGCTACTTTACCAGCAGGAAAACTAATTACTGGTGCAGGTGGAATTAGAGTCACAGGACCATCAAGTGTTGGTGTATTAACGGCAACCTCTATTACTGCAGATAGTATTAATGTTGTTTCAAGCGGCAACCTTAATGTAACTGGTGTTGTAACAGCAACTGGTGGTTTTGTTGGTAATGGTGCCGCAATTACGAACCTTCCATCTGCAGGTGCATATCTTTTCAATACTGGACTCAGTAGTGCAGTTGGATATGCTATAACCACAGGATTTAGTACAGCATATAGTGCAGGAGTTACAGCATCATCAACGTATCTTGTTCAATCTATTCAGGTTAGCAATATAACAGGAGAGCATAACTGCATTGTTGATGCAAGATTATATTCTAATAATATTTTTATTGCTGATAATATTCCAGTACCACCTGGAGCAACTGTAGAATTGTTAAGAAAACCAAAAGTTTTAGTGACTGGTCAAAATCTACAGTTAAGAAGTAATAATGCAACTGCTCTGCACGCAACAATTTCTGTTGAAGAAGTTTTAAGTAACACTACTTTTGTTGGGGTCGGAACTTCTGTCTCATTAGCAAATACTTATACCGACATTTATAGCAATGCTTCAAAATATATGGTTGAGAGTCTTCTATTGACTAATATTGATTCTGCTGCTGATGTAAAGGCTACTGTTGTTTGGACAAATGCCTCTAATACAATCCAAGGATACTATACTTTTGACATGATTATTCCATATGCTGCTACCGTTGAAGTTTTAGATAGACCTAAGTTTGTCCCTGCAGGATTTAAAGTAAGAGTTTCTGCAAGAGATGCAAATAGACTCAATGCAACAATTGCTGCAAGAACCCTTGCATAATTAATAATTTAAAGTTTCATCTAACAGGAGTAACAAATGGACTCATTTGAAAATATTTCTATCTCGTATAAAAGATATGAAGGGACAAAGGGTGCATTGTCTTTGTCAAATATGACAGAAAAATATTATCTATCGGATGATGATACAGAACCTCAAAGTAAATATGAAGAAATTATTTCATCTGGCGAATTATATACTTGTGGTCTTAATAATTATGGGCAATTAGGGTGTGTTGATTTATTTAATAGAAGTTCTCCTGTACAAATTCCAGGTTCTCAATGGATTAAAACAACATGTGGGCATGAGTTCACACTAGGATTAAAATCTGATGGAACTTTGTGGTCATGGGGAAGAAACGACGTTGGACAACTTGGTCTTGGTGATTCAATTCATCGTTCTTCACCAACACAAATTCCAGGAACAACATGGAAAGATATTTTATCACCTTCAGGAAATACTTCTGGACACACTCTTGCTCTTAGGGAAGATGGAACTCTCTGGACATGGGGGGATAATCAATTTGGACAACTGGGATTAAATGATAAACTGACAAGATACTCACCCACTCAAATTGTGGGATATGGATGGAGAGATCTCAGTATTGGATTTGGTTGGTCTGGTGTTATGAAAGAAGATAACACGATTTGGTTATGGGGTCTCAATGATCATGGGCAATTAGGTCAAAATGATTTGAATAATCGTTCTTCACCAACACAAATTCCAGGTGCAGATTGGAGAAAAATTGGAGCTTTTGGTGGAAAATCTTGTGCTGCTATAAAAGAAGACACAACTCTTTGGACATGGGGGCATAATGGACATGGAGCTCTTGCACAATATTTTGGACCATATGGATCTATAAATTTATCTTCACCAACTCAAGTTGTTGGTCACAGAGATTGGAATTTTGTAGGTGGTGGAGAGCATCACATGTTTGCCATGAAGAATGATAATACTTATTGGGGATGGGGGCACAATAATCATGGACAGTCTGGATTATTGACTTCCCCAAGCACTTTAGAATACCCACTCCAAGGAAGGAACTTTAATGTTCGATATGCTTCTGGTGGACGAATTGCTACTTATTTACAAGAAGATGGTTATTCCTTAAGATCCGTTGGTTATAATCATGATGGAAATCTTGGAGTTTTTGATAGAAGCTCTAGAAATTCTCCCGTTCAACTTCCAGGTTCTGGATGGGCTTCCGGTGGGGGACAACATGTTGCTCTCGTGAATTATTATAGATATAATCAACCCAAGCAAACATTATAATTTAACATAAATAAAACAAAGAGGTTTCATAAAGATGGCTAAATTTTTTAAATACCAACAAGTAGATTCTGTAACTGGAGTTTCTGTAGGACTACAACCAGCAGTTAATGGGCTGACACATCCCAACCTCCCAGAATTAAAAGTAATTACTTTTTCAAAAGACGGACAATGGGTTTATGCTGAAGCAGGGGAGACTGCAACTGCCGATGAAGACAATAATATTTTTGAAATTTCAAAGGGAACATTTGCTTTTGAAATTAAAACGAAAATTGACCAAATAACCGAAGAAAGAATTGCAAATCTTGAAGAGCACGTATCTGCATTTGTAGAAAGAGAATCTGAAAGAATCGCGCCCGAAGATCCATATAGACCTTATTCAGTATCTTTAATAGAAAAAACTGTTACTACTTTAAAAAATAAGATTATTGAACAATTGCAAAATTTTGTTTTTGATGATACTGATCCTATTGAAAGTTATAACTTGTGGGATAATAGAATGGAAGTTCTTTCTTTTGCAGGATCAGAATTAAGAGTTCCTTATTATAATTTAAGTTTCTCGTCTAGATGGGAATGGTTTAGTTATATTGAAAAAGAAAGAATTAAAGAAACCGGAACAGATGAAGAAAAAATTGGACTTCGTTTGATGGAAGTACCAACCTAAAAACATATTATATTAAACAACTCCCATACGTTCAGAGAATAAAATCCTATGTCATATTACTACAGTAAAAAAGGAGTCTGGGCACTCAATGAAGTAACCGATAAGATAAATCTCAATTCTTGGGATGAATCCAAAGGAAGATCTCTTTATTCTTTTGGATTTGATGTAAATGGAAGTCTTGCAAATGGGTTAAGGCAATCCAAAAATTCTCCAACACAAATAGGTAGTGAGTTATGGGATAATTTTAGTGCTGGTGATGGATATTGTTTAGCGACAAAATCAGATGGTTCTCTCTGGGTGTGGGGAAGAAATAATCATGGGCAACTTGGAACAAAAGATACTAGATCGTATTCTTCTCCAACACAAATTGTTGGTAGTGACGTTTATTGGAGATACCTTTCCGCATCCAAAGAAGGAGGAAATCATTCTTTGGCAATTAAGCACAATGGAACTCTTTGGGCATGGGGACTTAATGATTATGGACAATTGGGATTATCTGGAGATGCAGACGCACAAGACTATTTCAGCAGAACAAATATTTCTGCACCTATTTCAATTTTTGGTTCCGATTGGTCTTTATGTTCTGCTGGTGCATGGTCATCCCTAGCAATAAGAGGAGAGGGATCTTTATACACTTGGGGAAGAAATGACTCCGGACAACTTGGGTCTATGGAAAATACAACTCACTATTCATCCCCAGTTCAAGTTCCTGGAAGATGGAAATTTGCCCAAATGTATGGAGAGTCAACTTTAGGCATCACTGTACAAAATAATGCTTTATATTGTTGGGGTAGCAATAGTAGAGGGCAATTAGGAAGAAATAATACTACAAATGCTGCATCTCCCATATTCATTTCACCAGGATGGAAGCAAGTAAAGGGTGGTGGATCCGTAGTAGTCGGTATTAAAACTGACGGAACAATGTGGGCATGGGGAAATGGAGTTTATGGAACATTAGGACAAGATTTAATTGTTAGAAAAACTTCTCCCGTAGGAGTTCTTGGTACAGCATGGGCTTCTGTTAGTGCCTCAAAGTTTGGAAGTCATGTACTAGCACTAAAAAATAACAATACACTATTCCATTTTGGTTCTAATGCCTTTGGACAAAGTGGATTAAATTATTCTGGAGATGTTTCGACACAAAGTTCACCTACACAAATAATCGGTTCTGATTGGGCAATTGCCGGTGCTGGATTAAGTAATTCTTATTGCGTAAAACAAAATGGAACTTTGTTTGCATGGGGAGCAAATGTTTTTGGGCAAATAGGAAATAATGGTGGAGTTGGAATCAATTCATCTTCACCTGTTCAAATTCCAGGAACTTCTTGGGCTTCAGTTTTTGCTAATGGAGATAGTGGAGTATTTGCACTAAGAAATGATGCATCTCTGTATGCTTGGGGTAGAAATGATCTTGGTCAAATTGGTGTAGGTGATACTGCAAATAGATCTTCACCAACACAAATTCCCGGAACAACATGGGCAGGTGTTGCTCCGGGACGATATCATACTCTTCTACTAAGATCAGATTCTTCTCTCTTTGCGGTTGGAATTAATACTAACGGAGAACTTGGAACAAATAACAGAACTAATGGTATTGGTCCAGCTTTAGTTTTAGGTACTGGTTATGATAACCCATCTGCAGGAGACGGATTTAGCGTTTCAAAGAGAACTGATGGAACTCTCTGGGCATGGGGTAATAATGATGCCGGACAATTAGGTCAGTCTGACAGGATGGCAAGATCATCACCCACACAAATTCCAGGTGCAGATTGGAGAAGAGTTGAAGCAGGTCCTACATATGTGGTTGCAATTAAAAATGACGGAACTTTATGGGGATGGGGAGATAATACGAATGGGGTATTTGGCATTTCAAATGACACTACATTATTCTATTCTTCACCTGTTCAAATTGCATCTGGATCAACTGGATGGGACTTCACTTCAAATACAAAAATTTCCTCTGGTGCAGGAAAAATCTTCGTAACAAAAACTCAAGATAGTGAATTATACTTTATGGGAATAGAATTAAATCCAGGATTTAATCTTTCACAAAATCATTCATCTCCTGTTCAAATTCCAGGTACAACTTGGGAAAGTTTTGATATGAGTGAAACTACAGTTGTTGCCAAAAAAACTGATGGAACAGTCTGGAATTGGGGAAATATTAATTTCCCTCTTAGTGGTTCTAGAACATCTTTACCAGAGTTTATCTCGTCTCCAGTTCAAATTACCGGAAATGCTTGGGTTAATGTTTCTGTTGGAAAGAGTTTTGTTGTCGGAACCAAGTATTAATACGCATAATAAATAGTATTTTAAATAATGCAGTATGATTAAATGTTTAATCCTTATGATTTGATTGTAATTGTACCTAATTACATTCCAAGTAAAAATATTAATATTTTGCGTGAATTAACAAATCAAGAACCTTCTTCAGCTACAGTTGGTAATAGTTCTAGTGACGCTGAAAGTGTTAAATTAAAAGATAGAAATACTCTTTGGTATCCAATTCCTGAAGATTTACGGAATAAACTAAATTTTACAATTTATCAAGCTCACGAAAGATTTTTAAAGCCAAAATATAACTCAACTCTAATTGATATAGAACCTCCTCAATTTCTAGAATATCCTGTAGGAGGACACTATATTGAACATAATGATTCTGAATTTTTTAAAAATGGTGTCTGGGAAAGAGTTGTTCCAAGAGATATTGCAGTATTGTATTATTTAAATGATGATTATGAGGGAGGTGAAATAGAATTGACTAGTTTGGGGATAAAATTTAAACCCAGAGAGGGAACTTTGTTGGCATTTCCTGCTTACAAAGAATATCCACATAAAGTTCATCCCGTAACTTCGGGAGTCAAGCACACAATTGTTTCATGGATAATAACGGAGAAGAAAGTATATGAAACACTTAGATTATCTTAGAGATGGATATGTTGTCATTAAAAATTTTATACCAAAACCATTTGCACTTTATCTTGCAAATTATTTGGACTTATTGAATAAAAATGAACAACTTGAAAATGGGGATGGGCAAGTTGATAAATCAAAATCAATTTATGGAGACCCTGCATTTGACACTCTCTTATCCATGTGCTGTGGTTCTTTAACAGAAACAATTCAAGTAGATTTGTTTCCAACATATACTTATGCTAGAATATATTTGAATGACTCTGAATTACTTCCTCATGTCGATAGACCAGAATGTGAACATTCAGTATCTGTGTGCTTATTCAAAGAAAAAAATATTGAATGGCCACTTTATATTCAAAATGAAGGTAACGAAATTGTTGGTATCAACCTAGAAATAGGTGATGCAGTAGTTTACAAAGGAAATAAACTATCTCACTGGAGAGAGAAATATGATGGAAAAGAACATTATCAATTGTTCATGCATTATGTAGATGCTCAAGGACAATTCAAAGATAATCTTTTTGATACTAGACCAAATTTAGGACTTCCTTCTGACACAAAAACAAAATGGAACTGATTAGAGAATTAATTTTTGATCTGACTGATTCAAATGAGCCAAAGGCATCCAAAGAACTTGCAAAAGTTTATTTGAAAAAACATAAAGATCCCAATATTTTACACGCATTATCCAAGAATTATTTCGACTTAAAAAAGTTTGATAAATCTTTAGATTGTCTTAATGAAATTTTGAGATATTATCCACATGAAGAAACATATCATTTAAACAGAGCGCGTTGTTTTTATTATTTGAGAGAAGCTAATAAAGCAGAATGGATTTTAGAAAACAAAATATCCAAAGAATTTTTGAATACTCCAGATAATCAGGTCGACCTCTTTCTTTACAAAACTGCTCAAGGAAAGTTTGAAGAAACATATGAAGGACTTGGAAAACTAGTAGACATTTCTCCGCAAGCAAGATTTAACTATGGTTGGCATTGTTTAGGTCACAATAGGTTTAAAGATGGATTTAAGTATATTGTAAGTGGTGCAGATCTACATGTTTGGGGAAATGAGTGGATTCTTGAAAGAGACTATGGTATTACAAAAGAAAGACGATGGAATGGAGAACATGTAGATACAATAGCATTTACTCTTGAAGGTGGTCTTGGCGATGAGATGATATTCATTCGTTATGCGGAATGTTTTAAAAAATATGCAAAAAATGTAAAAATATTCGCAGATAAAAATCTTGTTGCATTTTTTCATGATTGTGGATATGAAAACATTTATTGCATTAAAGAAATTTTAAAGGAAAAATGGGACAAATTTGTTCCTGCAATGTCTGCACCGTATTTACTGGAATTAGATTCTCCTGTAGTCAATGACCATAAACCTTATCTTATAAAAGAATCAAAATATATTCCAGAACTGGACGAGATCGCAAAAGGCAAGAAAAAAATATGTATAAAATGGAAGGGAAATCCTCAATTTGAGCACGATCAATTTAGAAGTTTTCCCCTAAAACCATTATTAAAATTACAAGAACATGGTCAGTTATTTTCAATTCAAATTGATGATAAAGAAGATTTGAAAAAGAATGAAAATGTTTGGGATTTGAGACATCTTATTAGAAACTGGTCAGATACTTATGATGTTTTTTCTCAGATGGATTTGATTGTAACTTCTTGCACATCAACAGCTCATTTAGCAGCTGCTATGGGTAAAAAAACTATTGTTTTAGTCCCATTAGTTCCATATTTTATTTGGGCATCTGATGATATAAAATGGTATGGTGATAATGTAACTGTAATAAGGCAAACAAAATATAACGATTGGTCGGAGGCAATAAATAAATTGTTCAAACTAGTACCTGAGTTGATTCAAGACTCATAATTACATTTCTATAAAATTCAATGAAAAAAGCAATTTTTACTTACTATAATTTTCAAGTTGATCCGGAACTAGTAAAGCATCAAAAAAAGATTATTGATAAATTTAATACACTAGAAGATTGTACATTTGAACCATTAATGTACAATGCTAGTGAATATGAAATTAGTCCAGATAAAGTTATGGACTATGCAGTGTCTCATCTGTTTTATGATAAGGAATATGATGTTATTCTTGTCTTAGATGTGGATTGTATTCCCCTAAGTACAGAGGCACTCCAATATACCTTTGAACAAGCTGAAAAAGGGATTTTGGTTGGTAATGTTCAGAGATCATGTCACATTAAAAACGATGAACACTTATATGTTGCACCATCATGTTTTTGTATATCTAAAGAAACATTTTCAAAATACAATAGATTAAAATTTGCCATTACTGATAGGGGAGATATTGGAGAAGAATATACATATCTTGCTGAAGAAAAAGGAGTAAAAATTGAAATGTTTATGCCTTCTTCTTTTGTGCGAAGACCTAGACATGGAACTATTTGGAATTTAGGAGAAGGTAAAACAGAATTTGGAATAGGAACTACGTTTTCTAGAGAAAATGGTGAAGAAATGTTTTTTCACTTGTTTGAATCTAGATTATCAATCTGGAATTCCATTTTTTATGACAAGTGCGAAGAGATTATATCTAAAGATGAATTTTTTAGTTGATAAATAATAAAAAGTATTAATACCAAAGAGTAGTATAATGCCAAAGAGTTATCACAAGAGAAATTCTTTTAGTTTGTCAGGACACTATAACAAAACTTTGAATGACGATTTCGGCGTATTTAATGTATATACTTCCGGAAGTAATTCACATAACCAATTAGGAAGGCAAAGTCAAGAAGGAGATTCCTCTTCTCCTGTTCAGGCATTTGGACTTAGTTCTCCAAGTTGGAAAATAATTACCAACTCTGGTTATCATGCACAATTTGGAATTAAAAATGACAATACTCTTTGGGCATGGGGACATGATGGACTTGGTATAACTGGACAATCCAGCATGGGGCAAAAAAGAACTTCTCCAGTTCTTGTATTTTCTGATTATAATTGGTTAGACGTTGCCACAACAAAAGATCATAATGCAGTTGCATCAGCAGGAGTGGGAATTAAAACTGATGGAACTCTTTGGACATGGGGATCTAATAACCATGGTGTTGGTGGAGTAGATTCAAACTACTCACAAATAAAGTTTTCATCACCTGTTCAAGTAGGTATTGATACAAATTGGGCATTTGTAAAGAGACATGAGGGGTATTCGGACGATTTCTCTGCTTCTTGGATGTTGGCAGGTAAAACTGATGGAACTTTATGGGGATGGGGAGTTAATAACCATGGGCAATTGGGAGACGGCACAACAACGCCAAGATCTTCACCTGTTCAAGTTACTGGACTCAACTGGTCCGACAAATTAGCATCTTTCTATACAGGATTTGTTGGTGTTAAAACTGATGGAACTCTTTGGACATGCGGTTACAACGGCCATGGAGAATTAGGTCAAAATGATACAACTAGCAGAAGTGCTCCATCTCAAGTAGGTACTCTTTCCAATTGGAGTAAATGTTCTGCAGGGTCGCATGCATGTTATGCAATAAAAACCGATAATACTCTATGGGCATGGGGACATAATCCTGTAGGAGAAATTGGAAATAATTCCACATCAAATAGTGTTGCATCACCAGTGCAAGTATCAGGAAGTTGGATTGATATTGTAGGTGCTGGAAGATGTGCTTTTGGTATTAAAACTGGTGGAACTTTATGGGGATGGGGGCATGGAGGTAGAGGATATGAACATGTTAATCTTGGAATTAATAACACTGCCAACGCTTCTTCTCCACAACAAATTGGTGCTGACACTTGGACTAATGTTTGGGGAAGCGCTACTAATGTGTGGGCAAGAAAATCAGATGGTAGTATTTGGGGATGGGGTAGAAACGGCGGAAGACTTCTTGGTTCGGGTCATAGTTACCCAGCAGGTGCTGTCGTAACTCCAAATAGAGAGTACGAAGAATATATTAATTATTCTTCTCCAGTTCAAGTTATGGCACCTGGAGGAACTAACAACTGGCCTAAAATTTCAATTTCTCCTAGAAGAGTATACTTAATTAATAGTAATAATCGTCTCTATGGTATGGGTTGGGATGAAAGTCTAGATGTTTTCTCTGAAAGCAGAAGTTCTCCAATTCAAATTCCTGGATCTTGGAGTTTTATTACTAGTGGTCTTTACAGCACTTTTGGCATAAGAACTAACGGAACCCTGTGGCACTGGGGAACCGGTGGATGGGGACAAGGTGGAAATAGATATAATGTCGATACTTCTTCTCCAATTCAAATCGGATCTGATACTGATTGGGATACTGTTTCAACTAATTATCATGGAGTCTATGCAAGAAAAACAAATGGATCCTTATATAGTTGGGGTCACAATGCCCATGGGCACTTAGGTCAAAATGATACAACTTCACGATCATCACCGAATCAAATTCCAGGGACATGGAAAACAGTAGGAACTTCTTATGGACATGAAGGATGGAATGGAAATCATGGTACTGTGTATCATGTTTTAGCAACAAAGTCTGATGATAGTCTTTGGGCATGGGGGCATAATGATCATGGTCAAGTTCGTGGTGACTGGGCAAGAAAGAACTCATCTCCAATACAAATGAATTCTGATTTATGGCAATCTGTAGCAGCAAGTCATCGTGGAAACATGTATGCCGTAACATCTGGTGGTTCTCTATGGTCTTTCGGTGGAGCAAATCAACATGGGCAATTGGGAATGAATGACACTATACCCAGATCATCACCCACACAAATTCCAGGAAGTGGATGGGAACAAGTTCAAGCAGCTGGTCATCATTGCTCCGCATTGAAGACTGACGATACCTTATGGATGTGGGGACATAACAACCATGGACAACATGGTTTCGGTGATGCTTCTGATAGATCCACCCCCCACCAAACAAGAAGTAATGTAAGAATGTGGAATGTATGGAGAGATAACTCAATTGTCGTACAGAACGACAGTAATATGTTTACCGTTGGAAGAAATAACCACGGTCAACTTGGACTTAATAACACAACACTCCATTACGGCTGGCAACAAGTAGGTAGTAACCAATGGAGAAATGCTTCTATTGGTCATAATCACGCTGCTGCGGTAAGAAATGATGGAACCCTTTGGGCATGGGGGCACAATAATCTTGGTCAAGTTGGAAACAATACTGCCACCAATTATTCTTCTCCAATCCAGATAGGTTCTTTATCAACTTGGTCACAGGCACATTGTGGATATAATCAGACCTGGGCTCTTAAAAATGATGGAACTCTATGGGCATGGGGACAAAATAATGATGGACAACTTGGAGTTGGAAATACCGTATCCTATTCATCTCCCGTACAACTTTCAGGTACTATTTGGTCAAACATGACAATTACCGACATGTATCAATCCGATGATAATGACAGAGGACACTTTGGAGTCATTCAAGTTTATGGTTCTCAAACTAATGGTACTCTCTGGGCATGGGGTAAGGGATACAATTACCAGTTAGGTCAATCTTTAAATGTTAATTATTCATCTCCTGTACAAATTCCAGGGACATGGAAAATGGTAGGTGATCTCACTGGTGCTGAAAATAACACCAACTTCATCTCAAGAAAACCATTTGCGGTAAACTGGCAAACTGGATTTGCAATTAAAAATGATAATACCCTTCAGCAAATGGGTATGCATCCAGATGATCATCATATCCCAAATTATTCAACAACCTCAGGTGTGGGTACTGGTGCCGCTAATGGAAACTTATTCCATACTGCGGGTGGTCAACCTGCAGTTGGTAATGATGCATCTTCTCCAATTCAAATTATGCCTGGAACTTGGATCAGTGGAAAAGCTGGTAGATATCGTGTTTCAGTAGCTTTAAGATCAGATAACACTCTTTGGACATGGGGGTATAACCATTACGGACAAACAGGAAGTGGTGATAGAGCGAATCGTTCATCTCCAATTCAAGTTCCAGGAACAGGATGGTTATCTGCGGAACTTGGTTCATATGGATCTATAAATGGAATTAGATCTGATGGAACATGGTGGGGAATTGGTTATGATGGTCATGGTGCTCTTGGATGGGGAAGAAATTTAAGCACATCTTCTCCAGTTCAAGCACCTGGTTCAAATTACACAGTCTTTGATAATCAACAACATTATAATGTTTCTGGGTATCATTGTTTCCATGGAGCAAAAGAAAAAAGATAAATACTCCTGAGTTTTGATTTATTCTTTATTCTTTATGCTCAATTATAGCAATTCGTATGATTTAAATATAGAAAGTGCATATATTATAAGTTTGAAAGATAATGAAATCTCGCAGGGTTTGACAAAAAGATGTGCCAAATCCTGTGAGTTCGTTGGTCAACCTTATAAGATTTTTAATGGATTTGATGGAAGTAGTGGAGAAGTAATTGTTCCGGAAGAATTAAAAGGACAGTCGTGGTTAAAGTGGTTAAGACTTCACGATTGTACATTAACTCCAACTCAAATTGGATGTGTTTATAGTCATTTTGCTCTTTGGACAAAGTGTTTAGAATTAGATAGACCGATCATAATACTAGAACATGATAGTATTATGGTAGAAAAATTTGTGTTTCATCCAGTTTTTAATTCTATTGTTTATTTGGGAAGTAGGGAGCAATATTCGGGATCTCCAATCTATCCTACTCCTCCACATGGATCTGACAACAACGGTCTTTATAGATTTATATGTAGGGCTCATGCATATTCTATAGATCCAACCGTAGCAAAGAATATGATTTCATATGTACTAAAGATGGGAATTCATACATCTTTAGATGTTATGCTTCGTTCTGATATAATTCCAATGTGTCAAATTGGATTTTATGCTTATGATTCTCCAGATATATCAACGATTCACAAAGAAGAATGGGTAAATAGATTATTTCATAGAGGAATAGAATATGGCACAAATCAACTGTGATTTTGTAGAAAAATTAATCCCTATTTTTACTACAAAATTAGAAAACTATGAAGGAAAAAATACTTTCCTTCTTCATCTAATATCAGAATTAAAAAAACAAAATCCAGATTCTGATGTGAGTAATGTTAAAGCATGGCATAAATGGTTGACAAATGAAAATGTGGGATTTGAATCTATTGTTTCTGAAATTGTCGCTGCGTGTAATTTTATTGGATCGGAATTTTCTAAAGAATCAAAAGAAAAAATAAAATTTAAATCACATAATCTTTGGGTTATAGAGTATGAAGAAGGAGATTATACTAAAATACACACTCATTTTCCTTCAGATTTTTCGTGTGTTTACTATATTGACGTTGCCGAAGATTCTTCTCCAATGATTATTGAAGGAAGAATAAAAATAAAACCCGAAAATGGACTTTTAGTTATATTTCCAGGAATTTTAGATCATGAAGTTCCAAAAACAAAAGGAAAAAGGACAGTCTTATCTTTAAATGTTATTAAAGATTATTGAGGTAAATAAATGAAAAAAATTTTACATGTAGTTAATATTAATAATTTTTTCCCAGAATTATTTGCTTATACTTTTCCAACAATAAAAAAATTCGCAAAAAGACATGGTTGGGAAATAAATTTAATTACTGAAAGAAAGTTTCCAGAATGGCATATTAATTATGAAAAAATGCAAGTTTGGGAAGATGGAAAAAATGCAGACATTAATCTTTTGGTAGATGCTGATGTTTTAATTCATCCCCAATTCCCATGCGCCTCTGATATTGTCCCAAATCACTATGTTGGTTTTAATGATAATTATCATGCTAGTAAAAAATTTTTACTAAATGATTATTTCATTAGAGATGGAAGAGATGTTGGAATAGCATCAAATTTTGTTGTTACGCATAAATCAACTCATGAATTATGGAAACCATTAAAAAATATAACTCCAGATCAAGGAAAAGAAATTACTTTTATTAGAGAAGGTGATATTGACGAATATTGCCTATCTTGCAACATGGCAAAATATGGGTTAAAATATTGCGGCATTACTTGGGAACCTTGGATGAGAAAATTTTTGGTACACACTGGTACGGGTGATAAAGAACTTGCACTTCAAATGGCAAAAAAAGCAACAGAAGAATGGAAAATGTTTGAAGTATGAAAAAAATTTTTGTAAATGGAACTTTTGATGTTCTTCATGTTGGACACTTAAAGTTATTGAACTATGCAAAATCTCTAGGTGACTATTTAATTGTTGGTATAGATGTTGATGAAAGAGTGGCGGAAAAAAAAGGTTCATCTAGACCAATCAATAAAATAGATGAACGAGAATTAATGTTATTAAATCTTAAAGCAGTAGATGAGGTTCGTTCATTTTCCAGCGATGAGGATCTAGAAAATATGGTAAAATCTATAAAACCTGATATAATGGTTGTTGGATCTGATTGGAAAGACAAAAGCGTCATAGGTTCGTACTATGCCTCTGAATTAAAATTTTTTGATAGGATAAATGAATACTCAACAACAAAAATTATTCAAGATATTATTAATAGGAGATAGTTGTATTGATGAATATGTATATGGAACATGTGATAGATTGAATCCAGAAGCCCCCGTACCTGTTTTAAATTATATTAAAAAAGTAACAACTAAAGGTATGGCTTGGAATGTTTATAATAACTTAAAAGTTTTTGATGTGGACATTCATTTTATAACTAATTCTGAAGAGATAATCAAGACAAGATTTATAGATCAAAAATCCAATCAACAAATTTTGAGATTGGATTTAGAAACTAATGTAAGTCCTTTATCAGAAGAAATACCGGACATAGAATGGGATGGGATTGTAATATCAGATTACAATAAAGGTTTTATACAAAAAGAAAAAATATTTGAAATAACTAAAAAATATAATTGCCCTATTTTTATTGACAGCAAAAAAGATGAACTTCCGTTAGAGAATTGTTTTATTAAAATCAATAATATAGAAGCAAAAAACTTAAAAAGTAAAAATAAAAATGTAATTGTAACTATGGGATCCAAAGGAGCAATGTATAATAATACACTCTATCCAGGAGAAAATGTGAATGTATATGATGTAGTTGGTGCCGGAGATACTTTTCTAGCAGCAGTTTCCTATGGATACATAAAAACTAAATCTATCGATTATGCGATACAATTTGCAAATAAATGTTCTTCTATTGCTGTACAGCATAGGGGAACTTATGTATTAAGTAAAGAAGATATAAATTATGAATAAGTCTTTGCATCGTATTTTAATTTCTTTTAATATCCACAAATATATTTAAAATGGCAACATATGTAATTGATATTGATCACACTATCTGTAAGAATGGGAAATGTAGTGCTTGTAAATATGAACATAGTGTTCCATATCTAGATAGAATCAAAAAAATTAATGATTTATATGACAGTGGACATACAATCAAATACTTTACAGCAAGAGGTATGGGTAGATATAATGATGATGCAAATAAATCCCGCGAAAAATTTTATTCTTTAACCAAAATGCAATTGGATTTATGGGGATGTAAATATCATGAACTAATTTTGGGTAAGCCCTCTGCAGATTACTACATAGATGATAAGGCAATAAATTCAAATGACTTCTTCACTTAAATTTGTTCCCAAAGGATGGGGATTTGAAAAATGGATTGTTAATACTGAGCAGTATTGCGGCAAACTTTTATATTTTGCTAAAGGGAGGAAGTGTTCTTGGCATTATCATAAAATAAAGGATGAAACCTTTTATATTCAATCAGGAAAACTGATATTGTTTTATGGAAATGATGATGATATAAATTTGGCACAAAAAAAAGTCCTACGAAAAGGAGACAAATTTCATGTTCCTGTAGGACTTAGACATAGAATGTATGCTCTTGAAGATACCGAAATGTTTGAGTTTTCAACAGAACATTTTGAAGAAGATAGTTATAGAATTATTAGTGGAGATTGAGATAATCTTCAATTGTAATAAATTTATAGTCATCTAACCAAGACATATCTGCACAAGTGTATGTTTGGTATTTACCTTTTAAATGATCTGGAAAGGGAACGGTATTAATAGTACCGTTCTCTTTTTTTGCAACTAACTCTGCTACATGTTGGAATGATACTGGAGACCCTGTTCCAAGGTCATAGATGCCGCTTCCAACTTTGTTATAAAGAACAATATTAACAACATCATCAACACATACAAAGTCTCTTAGGAAGCGATCAGAACCCTCAAAAAGATTTAATTTACCTGTTTCTTTAATTTCTTCTGCAAATTTACTTACAGGGCTTGCTTGATTACCTTTGTGTTTTTCTCCATTACCATATACATTGAAGTATCTGAATCCTTGTATAAAAGAAAATTTTTCCAAATTATCTAAAACCCAATAATCAATTTGAAGTTTAGATATTGCATATTGATTTAATGGATTAATTTCTCCCAAACTATTTCCATATACAGAAGCAGATGAAGCATATTTAATTGGGATTTGATATTGAATTGCTTTTTCTAAAAGGCAAAGGGTAAACTCAACATTATTTTGATATATTTTGCGTATATCCTTTTCAATTGTAGATGAGATTGCTCCCTGATGAACAATCAAATCTACCTTATCCCACTCATCAAATGTTTCTAAAAAATGAAAGGCATTATCTTTTTCTATTAATAACACATCATTTAAGTGTTTGATAAATTTTTTTCCAATAAATCCAGAATAACCAGTCAATAAAATCATTCTTCTATGTAATCCTCTCCATCATGAAAATTATCTCTAACATATTCATAGAGTGTTGGTGATTTGTCTGCAATTTTTTGCCATTCTTTTTGCTTTTCTTTCCACTTTTCTATAACATTGTCTATAGAAGATTTCATGACTTCTATAGGGGGAAGGAAATTTAAATAAGATGCATGCATTATATCTTGATAGTCAAATATACTATAGTTCATTCCAGGGCAAATGCAGTGCATTCCACCTTTTTCTTCCTGATTATTTTTTATGAACAATCTAGAAATAGCATCTTCAGATGAACCAGAAGAGTAAATTAACTCTTTGCCCATCAAATCGCCAACATAACTTCTGTTACGTGTAATATCTTTCCAGTATTGAGTATCATCACGCTGTGACAATGGATAATGAAGGGCAACAAACTTACACATTCCATCGAATAATGTATTTGTTATGAGATTATATGAATCAATGTCAAATCTATTGAAATTATCTCTTTCCAATGCACGAACTAATTTAAATAAGAATTCGTGTACAGTTAAAAGACCTGTACTTTCAAGAGGTTCTATAAATCCTGCAGCAAGTCCTATTGCAACAACATTTTTAACCCATGTTCTCTTGTGAATACCAATTCTCATTGAAATATCCTTATAATCAAGTTCATCGGGATTAAAATCTTCCCCTCTTTGAACTGCTAATTTATCCGATTTCAAATATTCTTTAAATTCTTTTAGTGCATCTTCTTTGCTAATGTACTTATCAGAATAAACATATCCAGTACCAATTCTACTCCACAGAGGAATATTCCAAACCCACCCATTACCAAGTGCTGTGCAGTTGGTATAGGGTTCCATTTCTTTTTCTTTATCCACATACTTTATTTTTGTGGCCCAAGCCTTATTATTTGGAATTAAGTGATCATATGAAATGAATTCCTCACCCATTGCTTTTCCAAGAAGAAGACTCTTCCATCCCGTACAATCGACAAATAAATCTGCAGTTACTGATTTACCATTATCGAGAATTAATTTTTCTACACCATCTTTACCAACTTTAACATCTGTGACTTCTGCCGAAATATGCTTAACACCTCTAGGAATACAATACTTCTCACGAAGATAACATCCAAACTTAACTGCATCAAAATGGAAAGATGAAGAGTGATTAAAATTAAATTGTTCAAGAGATCCATCCTCATTTTTGAACAATTTATTTCCCTCAATAATAGGCATTTGTGGGTAATATGTCCTGCAATAATCTTCAGGAGGAGTTTCTGGATAAAATAATTTTTTAAAATACCATGCTCTCAACTTCTCTTCTCCAAAAAGTTCTTGATTCTCATACACTCTTCCAAATGGATAATGGAAGGATCCGTAATCTTTTTTATAGAAATCTGTAAATTTGATACTTAATTTATATGATGCATCAGCATACTTGAATAAGTCTTTTTCATCAATGCCTAATGCACGAATAAAATACGTAAATTGACCTAAAGTACTTTCACCAACTCCAATAATTGGAGTATTTGGACTTTCTATAACTGTGATGTCTTTGTACGGAAAAAATCTAATTAAAGTAGCTGCGGTCATCCATCCAGCAGACCCTCCGCCAACTACTGCAATCTTATTGGAACTATACATAATTAATACAATAATAACTTTTGTATTTAGTGATAATGAAAAATAACTTTTTGACTGATGAGAACAACAATTTTAACGATGAAATCATTTTCATGCAAGATAATTTTTTGCCCAACTGTGACCAAATAAGGCAAATAGCGTTATCTCAAAATTATGAATGTAAAAACACTGGTAATGACTGGAGAGGTTGTAGAAGCAGAGAATTAATATCTCAAAATCATTCAGTCTTGAATGATATGAGTTTAAAAATTTTCTCTGAATTAATTAAATTTTATGATTTATATGATCTCTACATTGGCGTTCAAACTTTTTTTCATTATAGCACAGAAGAAACAAAAAAATACTGTCTTCCATCATTTGATGTGTTTAAATTACATAAAGATTCTAAAAATGTTTTGTTAGCTGGAGTGATATATTTACATCCAGAACCTAAAAGTGGTTGTGGAACAGTTTTAATAAATGAGTTTGGTGGGGAGAATAAATACTTTGAGAATGTTTATAACAGAATAATATGTTATCCAGGTGTAATTTTGCATGGACCAAATGATTTATTTGGGGATTCGTTGGAAACTGGAAGAATGACCGTTACATTTTTTATTGGATGATTTTTTAACTATCATGAATTTAGAATACTGGTATATTTTTCCTTTAGCGATATGTGTCTGTATATTGTGTAATGCTTCTGGGTTTTCTGGAAGTGTTTTATTTCAACCATTCTTCAACTTTATTCTTCAAGTCCCGATTGCACAATCAGTTGCCACTGGTATTGCTACCGAAACAATTGGCATGAGTAGTGGTGCTTTTAGATATTGGAGAATCGGTAATAAAATTGATCTTAAAGCAGTCAAAAAAGTATTCCCATATGTGTATGCTGGTATTTCTTCTGGTATTTTCTTGTTTATTTTTCTTCCTAAACTTTGGTTGAGACTTTTAGTTGGTTTAGTTATTTTTACAATCGCTAGTTACCAACTGTACCTTGCTTATCGCGGTAAATTTGGAACTGCCGATAAAGCAGATTTAAAAATACTTAGTAGTTTAAAATGTAGAATTAAACAATTCTTTGCTGGTGTTGCTTCTGCTTCAACTGGTACGGGTGTTGCTGAAATCCATCAACCGATGTTTGAACAGGATGCTGGTCTTGATACAAAAAAAGCAAATGCATCTGCTATTTTAATTGAAGCACTTGGTAACTGGTTTATTACTTTGTTGAATATTAAACTTGGCAATATCAATTATGAAATTCTTATTTTCAGTGCTTGTGGTGTTCTTATCGGTGGACAGATTGGACCTTATGTAGCAAATTATATTCCACAAAGAATATTAAAAACTATGTTTGGCGTTTCAGTATCTACAATTGGACTGATCTATATTTTCACATCCTTGCAAAAATTAAATTTAATTTAAGTTATGAAAGTAGCAATTATCGGAAAAGGAACTAGTGGTATCATAAGTGCATTAGTCTGCATAATCAATGGATTTGATGTTGAAATCTTTTATGACCCAGATGCACCACATATATCAATCGGAGAATCTACAACTCCACACATATCACAAATAGTAAAAACAGTCTTTAATCATTTAACTTTAGACAGGTTAATTGATAAAAATATAGTTTCTTTAAAAAAAGGCATAAAATTTGTAGGTTGGGGTGTTGGAGAAACATTTTCCCACTCATTTACAGATAATAATAATTCTTTTCACTTTGAAACATCAAAGTTTAATCCCGTAATTCATTTTGAATTTGAAAAGATAGGGGTAAAATATCATGGAGAAAAAGTTAATGGATATAAGATTGAAAATGAAAAAATCATATTAAACGAAAAGTCTTATGATTTTGTCATAAATTGTACAGGATGGAATGATAATCCAGATTATGTTTATCCATTTTTAGAAACTGTAAATTCAGCTGCCATTTATATAAAAGATTCGGTAGATCCCGAAATAGGAAATTATACGATACATACGGCGACCGAAGACGGATGGGAATTTGGTCTACCATTCCCCAAAGACAATATAACAAAACATGGATATTTGTTTAATAAACATTATATTAGTCAAGAAGAAGTAAGCAAAAAACTTAACAAAGAAAACTTAAGATTTATTTCATGGACTCCGAGATATGCAAGAAAATTAATCACTAATCCTTACATTGCACATAATGGAAATAGTTTATTTTTTGCAGAACCATTACAAGCTCTTTCACTTTTATACTACTATCACTTTGCAAAATTGTTGTGTGAATTTATAAAAAATAAGAGTTATTTTTCAATGAATAAAGTAAATCATGATTATACTTCAGAAGTAGCAACTTATTTTTATTCTTTGGCATATCATTATCAGTTTGGTTCAATATACAAAGACTCTAAATTTTGGAACAATATTTCCGAAAAATCAAAAAATATAATATCTTTCTTACCACAATTGGAATTCAATAACTTAGCGGATTTTATAGTCGCTGCGGAAAAAACAAATCAAGAAAACTTTGCAAAAATTGGAGTTTTTGAACCATGGGATTTAAAAACATTACAATGTGGATTTTTAAATATACCTTTTGATGAAATTATTAAGAAAAAATCAGAAAGTTCTTTTATTTTATAAAAAATGATTCAAGTTATTGACAATTTTCTTTCCAATAAAGAATATGAATTAGTAATTCAAAAATGTTTTAATTGCAAATATTCTTTTGGAGAAAAAGATAAACCAGAATTTCTGCCGACAGGAGTTATATCGAATATAGATAAAAGTGAAGAAATATATAAATTATTTTCTTCCAAAATAAATGAAAAATAACCTTTTGACTGATGAGAAAAACAATTTTAACGATGAAATTATTTTAAATGAAAACCTTTAAGAAATTTCAAGAAGAGTGGACGAATAAATATAAAAAGAGTATTGATTGCTCAAATCCAAAAGGATTTTCTCAACGTGCTCATTGCGCGGGAAAAAAAAGAGCAAAAGGTGAAAGTACTAAGTCAAAACCAGTTGAATGAAGAAAAACGGTCGCTGTCCTAAAGGAGAATATTATTGCTACACTAATAAGATGTGTAAACCAATTCCCGCTGGTTTTATGGTAGATCCAGCTGGAATGCTTCGTAAAGAAAATGGTGCTTCTATTAGTGAAGAAGGTCTCCGTGACTGGTTTGGTAAGTCCAAATCAAAGGATGGTAAAGGTGGTTGGGTTAATGTTGTAACTGGTGGTACTTGTGCGAGTGATGAACCTGGAGAGGGAACACCAAAATGTGTCTCCTCTGCAAAAAGAGCAAGTATGACAAAATCGGAAAGATTGTCTGCCGCGAGAAGAAAGAAAGCAGCAGATCCTGGACAACAAATGAAGACCGGTGCTGCAAAACCAACATATGTTTCCACAGATTCACCTAAAAAGAAAACACGTGAAGAAGAAATAAATTTATCTGATTATTTTGAACTAGTAAATGATATAGTTTTGACTTATAAGGTAGGAAAAAATTCAGAGAATAATTTGATGGAAAAAAATAATTGCAATCACACCAAAGAGGGTGTTAAATGTCCGTGTCACGGAAAAAAGAGGTGTCCCGTAGTGTTAGAAGCAAAAGATCACGAGTACTCTATGGCTCGCTCAGAACTCTCTACAATCATGAGTGCCGCTAAAAGACTTAAAACTAAAATGGCAAAGGGTGAGGGTAATGTAGAAGCATGGGTACAATCAAAAATTACGAAAGCTGCTGATTACCTAGATAGTGCAGCAGACTACGTTGACAGTGGAGAGATGAACGAAGAGTCCGATAAAAAAGGAAAGGGTAGCGGCACAAAAGATGCTTGCTATCATAAGGTTAAGTCAAGATATAGTGTCTGGCCCTCTGCATATGCCTCTGGAGCACTTGTAAAATGTCGCAAGGCAGGTGCTGCCAATTGGGGAAATAAATCTGAAGAAAAAATAACAGATAGAATTCTAAATGATATTTTATCCGAAAAGTGTTGGCCTGGTTATAAAAAGAAAGGTATGAAAACAATGTTTGGAAAGCGTTATCCAAACTGCGTAAAAAAAGAGGATGTGACAATTGAAGATGCAGAAGGAAATACTTTTGCTGAAGTCGTTGATCTGATTAAACCAGAACCAATCAAAGGATTTAAAACTCAAGTTGAGGAAGCAACAAAATTACAATCTCAAACTGGAAACGTTGTAATGGTAACAGTCTCTTGGAGAGGCAAATATTACGCATTAAAAATCTTCTTCCCACAAGTTAAATTACCATCTCGCAAAGAAATTAGTGATGAACTTCAAAAGGTTTATCCTGGTTCAACTGTCGTTCATCACGCAGTTTCGGAAATTCAACCAGGACAACCATTAGTTCAATCAGTTGGTCCTCACGGTGGCAGTTTTGCTGCTGCTGGACCATCTAAAAAATATGTAAAACCTTATGGAGAGCAAGTTGAAATTGAAGAAGACTGGCAATCAGTGAATCGTAAAGACAAAACTGATGGATTGAGTCAAGCAGCAGTGAATGCTTATCGTCGTGAAAATCCAGGATCAAAACTCAAAACTGCAGTAACTGAAAAGAATCCAACAGGTAAAAGAGCATCTCGTCGCAAGTCATTCTGTCGCAGAATGAAAGGAATGAAATCAAAGTTAACTTCAGCAAAAACAGCACGAGACCCAGATAGCAACATTAACAAGGCACTTCGTCGTTGGAATTGTAATTAAACTAAATTATGTTTGATAATGTTTATCTTGGCAATCCAAATCTTAAAAAGGCAAATACTCCAATTGAGTTTACTCAAGAACAGATTGAGGAGTTTATCAAGTGCAAAGACGACCCCGTATATTTTGCAAACAACTACGTAAAAATTGTTTCTCTTGATGAAGGATTAGTTCAATTTCATCCATATAAGTTTCAAAAAAAGTTAATTAGAAACTTCCACAAACACAGATTTAATATCTGTAAGATGCCACGACAGACTGGTAAGTCTACAACTGTAGTATCTTTTTTGCTTCATTATGCAGTTTTTAATGACAATGTAAATATTGGTATTCTCGCAAACAAAGCAGCGACGGCAAGAGAATTGCTTGATCGTCTGCAAACAGCTTACGAAAATCTTCCCAAGTGGATGCAGCAGGGTATTATAGCTTGGAACAAAGGTTCTCTTGAATTAGAAAATGGAAGTAAAATTTTAGCCGCATCAACCTCAGCATCCGCAGTCCGAGGAATGTCATTTAATATTATCTTCCTGGACGAATTTGCGTTTGTTCCAAATCATATTGCAGATGAATTTTTTAGTTCAGTATATCCTACAATTTCCTCAGGTAAATCAACAAAGGTAATTGTGGTTTCTACACCAAAAGGTATGAACCATTTTTATAGAATGTGGCACGATGCCGAAAAAGGTAGAAGTGAATTTGTTACGACGGATGTTCACTGGTCAGAAGTTCCTGGAAGAGATGCTAAGTGGAAAGAACAGACAATTGCAAATACTTCAGAACAACAATTCAAAGTTGAGTTTGAGTGTGAATTTTTAGGTTCTGTTGATACTCTTATTAGCGTTACAAAACTCAAAAACTTAGTTTATAGTGAGCCACTTAAGAAAAATAAGGGACTATCAATTTACGAGCAACCAAAAGAAGATAATAATTATTTAATATCTGTTGATGTAGCTCGTGGAATTGGAAATGACTACTCCGCATTTGTTGTTTATGATATCACTACTATACCTTACAAAGTTGTAGCAGTTTATAGAAACAATGAAATAAAACCAATGCTTTTTCCTAACATAATTTGGGAAATGGCAAAGTCATATAATAAAGCATATACCTTAATAGAGGTTAATGATATTGGCGATCAAGTTGCTTCTATTCTGCACTATGATTTAGAGTATGAAAATGTTTTAATGTGCTCTATGAGAGGTAGAGCTGGTCAGATAGTTGGTTCTGGTTTTTCTGGAAAAAGATCTCAACTTGGAGTTAGAATGACCAAGGCAGTTAAGAAACTTGGATGTTCTAATTTAAAACTTTTAATAGAGGATGATAAACTTCTTACTTGTGATTATGATATTATCAGTGAATTAACAACATTTACTCAAAGAAATCAATCTTTCGAAGCAGAAGAGGGTTGTAACGATGACTTAGCAATGTGTCTTGTAATTTTTGCCTGGTTAGTAGCACAAGACTATTTCAAAGAGATGACTGATAATGATGTTCGTAAAAGAATTTATGAGGAGCAAAAAAATCAAATCGAACAAGACATGGCTCCTTTTGGTTTCATATTAAATGGTGTAGACGATGAAAAGGAATTTGTAGATAAAGATGGAGATCGTTGGTTTGTTGATGAATATGGAGATAGATCTTATATGTGGGATTATGCGTAATGGAAGTAGACGAACATTTTGAACTTGAACACCTTTATCTTACAGAAAGAACTTGTAGAACTTGTGGGCAAACAAAAGATTTGATTGATGGATTTTATCTTTCAAGAAAAAATAAATATCAATTATCATCTTATTCGTATGAGTGTAAAGAGTGTACAATCAAAAGAATAACTGCTAAAAGAAAAGACTTAAATGTTGATGTAAACTGGGTTTATCCAGATTGGTAAATGTTCGTGCGCTGTTTCCTCAATTGAAAGAAATCCTTTTTATAAATAATTTTTAGAGAATTTGAGACTTCTTCGGAGAAAAAAATGGCAGTAGCTCTTGTTTCACCTGGAGTATTGGTCAGAGAGGTTGATCTGACCGTAGGGAGAGCAGATAATTTTGGAGTAAGTGCTGGCGCAATTGCCGGTCCATTCCAACAAGGACCTGTAGATTTTCCAATTACTATTACCAACGAACAGGAATTACTTTCTGTTTTTGGTAAACCACTTTCAACCGACAATCAGTACGAATACTGGATGTCCGCATCTTCATTCCTTTCATATACAGGAATTTTACAGGTCGTAAGAACAGATGGTAGTAGTTTAAATAACGCAAATGTCGGTGTAAGCATTGCTAGCACTACAAGTGCAAAAATTAAAAATTATGACGACTATATTCAAAA
>Ga0194128_10001738_pt1 | contig 37384 bp, 32 predicted proteins | sample TA2KigCa65mmetaG_FD_148650 | JGI IMG/M metagenome (GOLD analysis project Ga0194128, IMG submission 148650) | Freshwater microbial communities from Lake Tanganyika, Tanzania - TA2015037 Kigoma Deep Cast 65m | ecosystem: Environmental > Aquatic > Freshwater > Lake | place: Tanzania: Lake...
GGGCGCTAGCGCATTACCTTAAGCTCGGTCGCCGCGTTCTTGCCGTTGCGCCCGGGCCCGACCACATATTCGAGCCGCTGACCCTCGGCCAGCGTCTTCAGGCCGGCGTTCTGCACCGCCGAGATATGCACGAACACGTCGCTCGTGCCGTCATCGGGCTTGATGAAGCCATAGCCCTTGGTTTCGTTGAACCACTTCACATTGCCGATCGCCATAGACACGTCCCCCCAATCTACGCGTAACGCGGCCCTTGGATGGTGCCGCCAATGGTTCTCCCACACGGTCGCCGGATCGCTATTGCGGGTCCTTGCCCGCCTGCGGCCCGGTTCTGGCGTCCCCTACGGGAATTGAACCCGTATCTCCACCTTGAAAGAGTGGTGTCCTAACCTTTAGACGAAGGGGACAGCGACCGAGCGCAAGCTATACGGCCGCACCGCGTGAAATCAAGGGTCAGCGGGCGCACCCGCTTACGCGCGCGCCGATTGTGCCGCATCGTCGATGTGGAACTCGACGTCCTCGCGCTCTTGCCAGCGATTGAGACGGAGGCGCCCCACGAGGTGCAACGGCGCGCGCCCGGCCGCTTCGAGCAGCAGATTGCCGAGTGGCTCTCCGCCACTCCGGAAGGCCATGCCCTTCAATCGAACATTCTCATCGCCGGCCAGAACGCAACGGACGTGGCCTGTGCCAACGATGTCCGCGCGCACGATTCTCACGCGCGAGAGCGCGTAACGCGGCTCGCTGTTGCCGGGTCCGAAGGGGCCGAGCCGCTCGACCATCTGCGCGAGCTCCGGCGTCGCGCCCTCGGCCGCCAGCACGCCGTCAAGGCTGAGATCGACCGCTGAGGCGATCGCGTCTTCCGATTCTGCCGCGACACGCGCCATCAGGAAGGATGCGAGCTCGACCACCTTGTCGGCCTCGACCGTAAGCCCGGCTGCCATTTTGTGGCCACCGCCATTGACCAGGAGGCCGGACTGGCGCGCGGCCGAGATCGCGGCGCCGATATCGACGCCCGTGATCGAGCGGCACGAGCCCTTGCCGATCGCGCCGTCGAGCGCAATGACCACCGAAGGGCGACCGAATCGTTCCTTCAGTCGGCTCGCGACGATGCCGATGACGCCGGCGTGCCAGCCCTCGCCCGCCGCAACCACGAGAGGCGCACGGTTGGCGCCGCGCGCTTCGACCTGCTCGATCGCGGCCTCGAGCACGTCTGCCTCGATCGCCTGGCGCTCGCGATTGAGCTCATCGAGGCGAAAGGCGAGTGCCGTCGCCTCGTCGGGGTCTTCGGTCGAGAGCAGGCGCATGCCGAGATCGGCCTGCCCGACGCGCCCGCCCGCATTGATGCGCGGCCCGAACAGGAAGCCCAGGTGATAGGCGGTCGGGCGACTGTCGAGCCGGGCGATATCGGCGAGCGCCGCAAGACCGATATTTCCGCGCCGGCCGAGTACCTTGAGCCCCTGGGTCACCAGCGCGCGATTGACGCCGGTCAGGGGCACGACATCGGCGACGGTGCCGAGCGCGACCAGGTCGAGCAGGTCGATCAGGGCCGGCTCGCTCCGCGCCTTGTAGAAGCCGCGGGCGCGCAAGGCACGATTGACCGCCACCACGAGCAAATAGGTGACGCCGACCGCGGCGAGCTGGCCATGCGGCGACTCCTCGTCGACGCGGTTGGGGTTGATTAGGGCAAGGGTCGCCGGCAGGCGCGGCTCGGCCAGATGGTGATCGAGCACAATGACGTCGATGAGGCACGCGCGGGCGGCATCGAGCGCCTCGAACGCCGTGGTGCCGCAATCGACCGTGATGACCGCGCGCGCCCCCTTGGCAGCCAGCGCCTTGAGCGCCGGAAGGTTCGGGCCGTAGCCCTCTCGCGCGCGATCGGGGATATGCACCAGCGTGGGCGCGCCGAGTACGCGCAAGAACCGCACCAACAGCGCGGACGAGGTCGCGCCGTCGACGTCATAGTCGCCGAAGATCCCGATCGGTGCGCCGGCCTCGATCAGATCGGCCAAATGATTTGCTGCCCGATCCATGTCGCGCAGATGCGAGGGGTCGGGCAATAAGCTCCGGAGCGTCGGATTGAGAAAATCCTCAGCCGCCTCCGGGCCGATCCCCCGTGCAGCCAGCGCGCGCCCGATCAACTCAGGTACGCCGAGCGTCTGCGCCAGGGGATATTCGAGGCCGTCGGTCGGCCTCAGGCGCCAGCGACGGCCGGAAACCGAGCGCTCAACGCCGAGCGCGGGTACGGACGGATCGGGCGATCGGGTCGCGCGCGGCACCGTCAATCGGCGCCGAAGCGGGGCGGCTGCTTGCGTGAGAAATTGTGCGACGCCTCGATCAGGCGCACCGTGCCGGTCACCGAGCGCATGACCACCGAATGGGTGTGCGCACCATTGGTGAACCGGTGAACACCGCGCAGCAATGCGCCATCAGTCACGCCGGTTGCGGCGAACATGACATCGCCGCGTGCCAGATCGGTCAGCCCATATTTCCGGTTGAGGTCGGACACGCCCATCGCCCGGGCGCGCTTGCGTTCCTCATCATTACGAAACAGCAGTCGGCCCTGCATCTGCCCACCGATCGAGCGCAGCGCCGCAGCCGCGAGCACCCCCTCCGGCGCACCACCCGAGCCCATATAAATGTCGACTGTGCGATTGAGCCGCGTGGTCGCGATGACGCCGGCCACGTCGCCGTCACGGATGAGCTGAATGCGCGCGCCGGTCTCGCGCACCTTGGCGATCAGCTCCTGATGACGCGGTCGATCGAGGATCAGGACCAAGAGATCGCTGACGTCGCACTGTTTTGCTCGTGCGAGGCTTTTGAGGTTGCTCGCCGGCGTCTCGTCGAGATCGACGACATGGTCGGGCAGGCCGTCCCCGACCGCGATCTTGTCCATATAGACGTCGGGCGCGTTCAGAAAGCCACCCTTCTCCGCCATTGCGATCACCGCGAGCGCATTAGGCGCACCGGTTGCGCAGATCGTTGTGCCTTCGAGCGGATCGAGCGCCACGTCGATCTCGGGGCCCGTGCCCGTGCCCACGTTCTCACCAATGAAAAGCATCGGTGCCTCGTCGCGCTCGCCCTCACCGATCACCACCGTGCCACGGATATCGAGCACGTTGAGTGCTGTGCGCATCGCATCGACCGCCGCCTGGTCGGCGGCCTTCTCATCGCCCCGGCCCATCCAGCGCGAGGCCGCCAGCGCCGCCGCTTCCGTCACCCGAACGGCGTCCAAGGCGAGGTTGCGATCGAGCTTCAGCGGTTCGGCCATGAGCACACCTGTTTCGAACGAATTCTAAAGACTCTCGATGCGGATCATTCGCGGTGGTTCGAGCACGGTCCCGAGCCGCGCGATGGTCGCGAGCGCCCGCGTCAGCGACGCTTCCGACGCATCATGCGTGGTGAGCACCACCGGCACCGCCTCGCCCGGGTTGCGCGAGCGCTGCAGCATTGATTCCACCGAGACCTGCTCATCACGCAGGCAGGCGGCAACATCGGCGATCACGCCGGGGCGATCCACCACCATCAGGCGAATGTAGTACGCGCCGACATGATGGGCCATGGGCACGGGCGGCAAGGTGGTCAGCCGGTCGACCGGCACGCCGAAACACGGCACCCTCAGGCCGCGCGCAAGGTCGACCAGGTCGGCGACCACCGCCGAGGCCGTCGGCCCCTCGCCCGCGCCTCGGCCCTCGAACACGGACGGGCCGACAAAATCGCCTTGCGTGACCACGGCGTTGAACACGCCATCGACATGCGCGATCGGCGAACGCTCAGACACCATGGCCGGATGCACGCGCTGTAGGATGCCACCGGCGGCCGATCGGCTGACACAGAGCAGCTTGATCCGATAGCCGAGCGTCATCGCATATTCGATGTCGACGGCGCTGATATGCCGGATGCCCTCGACATGGACCGATTTCAGATCAACCGCACAGCCAAACGCCACGCTCGTCAAGATCGCGAGCTTGTGGGCCGCGTCGTGGCCATCGATGTCCATCGTTGGGTCGGCCTCGGCATAGCCGAGCCTCTGCGACTCGGCCAGCACGTCGGCAAACTCCCGCGGCTTGCCGGCGCGCACGCCCTCCTGCATCTCGGTCAGGATGTAGTTGCAGGTGCCATTCAAAATGCCATGCACCGCGCCGATGCGGTTGCCGGCAAGGCCCTCGCGAAGTGCCTTGATGATCGGGATGCCGCCGGCGACCGAGGCCTCGAAGCTCAGCGTGGTCTTGCTTGCTTCGGCCAGGCGCGCGAGCGCGGTGCCGTGATGGGCGATCAGCGCCTTGTTCGCGGTGACGACCGGTTTGCCGACCCGAAGCGCAGCCTCGACGAGCGTCCGAGCCACGCCGTCAGAGCCGCCGATCAGCTCGACAACGACGTCGACCTGTGGGTCGCTCGCCAGCGCCTCGGGCGACTCATGCCAGCGAACGCCGGCAAGCGGCAGGTCTCGCCTCTTCGCGCGATCGCGGGCGAAGACGGCGCCGACTTCAAGGCGCGCGCCGCAGCGCTGGGCCAGCAAGTCACGATGCCGATCGAGCAGCTTGGCGACCCCGCCGCCCACCGTGCCTAGGCCGGCAAGGCCAATCCTGATAGTCCTCTCACTCATGATGGCGTGGCCGACCGTTTCACTTCCTGAGCGTAATTGTCGCCCGGCCGGTCGATGGCTCGAGCGTCGCGGCATCTGGGTCCGGCCCCTTCATCACAAGGGCTGAAAGCCGCCCGCCGGACACGCCGAGCGCGAGCAGGCCCTCGGCCACAGCGATCGCGCGCCGCTCGGCGAGATCGGCTGCATCCTCGCCCTCGGGCCCTCCGGCCCAGGTGAGGATTCGGAACGTGCCCGCCTGCTCCTCAGCTAGTTTCGCGACAACCTGCAAGGTCGCCTGCGCCTTCTCGTCGAGAGACGCCGAGCCGGCCCCGAAGACGATGTGGGTCACCATGGGATCGATGATGGAATCGGTACCGGCGGCCGCGGGCGACGTGGCTTCGGCCGAGGCGCTGGCTTCCTCGGCGCTGGGTTCCGCGGCGCTGGATTCCGGCGGTGAAACCTCTTCGATGACCTCCGCCGGAGCCGCCTCTTCCTCGACACTGGCCTCCTCGGCAGGCACCGGCTCGGTCGTCACCTCTGGCGCCGGCGCGGCCTCGACGATGCTCTCGGTCGCGGCCTCTTCGGGCGGAGCCGCCTCCTGCGTATCAGCCGGCACTGCGGCGGACGCCGTGGCGGCAGAAAAATCGACCTCCTGTCCCGGATTGTTGCGCAGGAACTCGTCGGTGTAGGCGGCCTTCGCCCGATCTGCGATCAGACCTTCCGTGACCTCCTCCAACTCCTCGGGCGATGACGCCGGGCGCGGCTGGTCCGGCACCGTCGCCAGATTGGGAAACTCCTCCGACGAGGCCTCCGCCGCTGCCGCCTTGTCCTCTTCGTCCCGGAACCATCGCGCCGGGTTCATCTCGTCCGGCACCCCATCGCACGCGCTCACTGACAGCAAGAGCGCGGCCAGCGACAATGCCGGAGCAAGCCGCGTCAATCTTCTGCGAAGGCGGGGCGAGCCCGCCCCGAAACGTGACAAATTCAACGCGATCTCCCAACCAAACCAGGCCAGCCTGTGCCGACGCTGGATTTCTTAACCGTGGCGCTATAGACAGCGGCCAAGCACGGCAAATCTCGTAGCGCACAACGACGGTCAGGACAACAAGGCGATGGACACCCAGAGCGAAGCAGCCGGCGCCAAGGCGCGGCAGACGGCCGAGGAAATGGTGCGCCTGGCCGCCCAGAGCCAGCGCGTTGTCTCAGACTTTCTGGCCCACCAGGCCGCCGAGCACCACATCGGCGCCGCCGATCCCTTGAGCATTGGCAAGGCCTTCTTCGAGATGACCTCGAAGATGATGGCCAACCCGGCGGCGCTGGTCGAAGCGCAGATGTCGCTCTGGCAGAGCTACATGGACCTGTGGCAACGCGCCGCACAGTCGATGCTCGGCGGGCAGCCAGCCGAGCCCCTGGTCGCGCCGGCGCCGGATGACCGTCGCTTCAAGGACCCGGAGTGGAGCGAGAACCAGGTTTTCGATTTCATCAAGCAGTCCTATCTGCTGACCGCGCGCTGGCTGCAATCGACCGTGCGCCAGGTCGAGGGTCTCGACGACAAGACCGCGCAAAAGGTCGACTTCTACACGCGCCAGTTCATCGATGCGATGGCACCGACCAACTTCGCCCTGACCAACCCGACCGTGCTGCGCGAGACGGTCGAGAGCCATGGCGAGAATCTGCTCCGCGGCCTGAAGAACCTGCTCGGCGATCTCGAGCGCGGCGAAGGCAAGCTCGCGATCAGCATGACCGATCAGAGCGCCTTCGAGCTCGGCAAGAACGTCGCGGTCACGCCCGGCAAGGTGGTGTTTCAGAACGAGCTGATCCAGCTCATCCAGTACGAGCCGCTGACCGAGAAGGTGCATCAGTATCCGCTGCTGATCATTCCGCCCTGGATCAACAAGTATTACGTGCTCGACCTCCAGCCCAAGAACTCGTTCGTGCGCTACGCCGCCAGCTGCGGCTACACCACGTTCGTGGTCTCCTGGGTCAATCCGGACGATCGCCTGTCGCACAAATCCTTCGAGGACTACATGCTCGAGGGCACCTACGCCGCGCTCGATGCCGTGCTGAAGGCGACCGGCGAAAAGCAGGCGCTCGCGGTCGGCTACTGCCTGGGCGGAACGCTCCTCGCCTCAACCCTCGCACACATGGCCGCCAAGGGCGACACGCGCATCAAGGCCGCGACGTTCCTGGCGACGCTGGTCGATTTCAAGGAGCCCGGCGATCTCGGTGTCTTCATCGACGAGGAGCAGCTGAAGGCGCTCGAAGCGCGCATGAGCAAGAAGGGCTACCTCGAAGGTCGCGACATGGCGACCACCTTCAACATGCTGCGCTCGAACGACCTGATCTGGTCGTTCGTGGTGAACAATTATCTGCTCGGCAAGGACCCCTTCCCGTTCGACCTGCTCTACTGGAACTCGGATTCCACGCGCATGCCGGCCGAGATGCACCGGTTCTATCTGCGCAAGATGTACCAGGAGAACAAGCTCTCGGAGCCGGGCGGCATCACGCTCGCGGGTGTGCCGATCGATCTGACCAAGGTCGACGTGCCGACCTATGTTCTCGCCACGCGCGAGGATCACATCGCGCCCTGGGCCTCGACCTTCGAAGCGACGAAGCTCTACAATGGGCCGGTGCGCTTCGTGCTTTCAGGCTCGGGCCACATCGCCGGCGTGGTCAACCCGCCTGAGGCCAAGAAATACGGCCACTGGACCGGCCCGCTCAGCCGCGGCATGTCGGCCGAGGCGTGGCTCGCAGGCGCTGCGCCGCACGAAGGCTCGTGGTGGACCGATTGGGACGCCTTCCTCGCCAAGCACGGTGGCAAGAAAGTGCCGGCGCGCAAGCCCGGCGATCGCGGCCTCAAGGTGATCGAGGACGCGCCGGGGAGCTATGCCAAGATCAGGGCGTAGCGCGCTTAGGGGCCGAGCCCGAGCGCAGAGCGATATTCCCGGCCGCGCACGACATAGCGTTGGGCCAGCGCGAGAATGTGGGCGCGTTCCTCATTGGTGAGCATTCGAGCGAACTTGGCCGGCCGGCCGAGCCAGAGCTCGCCTGACTTCACGCGTTTGCCCTCGGTTACCATCGCGCCGGCACCGACCCAGCCGCCGCTTTCTATGTGCGCCCTGTCCATCACGATCGCGCCCATGCCGATGAGCGCGCCGTTCTCGATCGTACAGGCGTGCAGCAGGCACTGGTGACCGACGGTCACGTCCGCGCCAATCATGGTTTGTCCGCCTTCGCCCGACGAGGTGTGGATGATCGTTCCGTCCTGGATGTTGCTGCGCGGCCCGACGCACACAAAGTTCACGTCGCCCCTGATCGCGCAGGAGAACCAGACCGTCGAATCATCGCCGATCTCGACATCGCCGATGATCGAGACCCCGGGGGCGATGAAGGCGCCCGGCGCGATGCGCGGGAACACGCCGTGATAGGGCAGCAGGATCGGGCCGAGGGTCACGATGCGCCTCGCTCCGTCTCGTCCTTCGACAGGCTCAGGACGAGGCGATTGGCACTCGGCCGGCGCCAGAACGACCTCATCCTGAGCTTGTCGAAGGATGAGGTCGTGCCGAACACATCGGCGTGCCCTATCGTCACGGGAACAGCGCGACCTGCTCGAGCCCGGTGGTCTCAGCGAGGCCGGCCATGACATTCATGTTCTGCACGGCCTGGCCGGACGCGCCCTTGACCAGGTTGTCGATCGCGGAGAGCACGATCGCGCGGCCCGGCACGCGATCCGCGAACACGCCGATGAGGCACAAATTCGAGCCGCGCACATGGCGCGTCGCCGGCGCCTGACCCTTCGGCAGCACGCGCACGAAGGGCTCGCCCGCATAGCGTTTCGTGAGCGTCGTGCGCAGATCATCGGCGCTCGCGCCGCCCGCAAGCTTCACATAGATGCTCGAGAGGATGCCGCGGTTCATCGGCATCAGATGCGGCGTGAAGTTGACGATGACGGGCTTTCTGGCAGCTTCAGCCAGCCCCTGCTCGATCTCGGGCGCGTGGCGATGGCTCGCGATGCCGTAGGCGTTGATGCCCTCGCTCACCTCGGCGAACAGCGAGGTCTCCTTGGCTTCGCGGCCGGCGCCGCTGACGCCCGATTTCGCATCGATGATGATGTCGCCCGACTCGATCGCCCCCGCCTCAAGCAAGGGCACGAGCGGTAGCTGTGCGGACGTCGGGTAGCAACCGGGATTGGCGACAAGCCGCGCCTTGGCGACTGCGGCCCGCTTCAGTTCCGTCAGACCATAGACTGCCTCGGCCTGCAGCTCGAGCGCGCGATGCTCATGGCCATACCACCGCGCGTAGCTCTTGGGATCTGTCAGCCGAAAATCCGCCGAGAGGTCGACGATCTTGAGGGTGCGCGGCAGAGCGGCGATCACCTCTTGCGTCGTGCCGTGCGGCAGACAGCAGAAAACGAGATCGAGCGCGCCATAGTCCGCGTCTTCGAGCTTGATGAGGTCAGGCGCGCCAAGATGACCGAGATGGGGAAACACCGCGGCCAGGGTCTGCCCCGCGCGACGCTCGGCCGAGAGCATGCGAAGCTCCACGCCGTCATGGCGTGCGAGCAGGCGCAGCAGCTCGCCACCGGTATAGCCGCTCGCACCGAGCACGCCGATCCGCAAGGCATTGGCTTTCGAGGATTTGGCCATCGTCGCTCTCCCGCCTTCTCGCGAAAGACGAAGGTGTGCGAGACGGTCTCGCCACCCCCTGACGGCGTCATGGCCGGGCTTGACCCGGCCATCCAGTCTTCTTAGGAGGTCTGGATGCCCGGCTCAAGGCCGGGCATGACGGAAAAAAGAAGCCAGTCGCAGGAACGGCTGCGAACAGCCCTGCCCGCTAGCGCTTCGAGAACTGGAAGCTGCGGCGGGCCTTGGCCTTGCCGTACTTCTTGCGCTCGACGACGCGCGGATCGCGGGTCAGCAGCCCTTGCGTCTTCAGCAGCTTGCGCAAGGTCGGCTCGCGCAGCACCAGCGCCTTCGAGATGCCGTGGCGCACCGCGCCGGCCTGACCCGAAAGCCCGCCGCCGCCGACCGTGCAGATCACGTCATACTGCGTCGCGCGGTTGGTGGTCGCGAACGGCTGGTTGACCAGCATGCGCAGCACCGGCCGCGCGAAATAGACCTCGAGCGAGCGCTTGTTGACCGTGATCTTGCCGGCACCCGGCTTGATCCAGACGCGCGCGACCGCGTTTTTGCGCTTGCCGGTCGCATAGGTGCGTCCGAGACGATCGATCTTGGGCTCCGGCGTCGGCGCGTCTGCGGCGATCGTCGCGGCCTTGCCGGCGGGCTGGCCGAGCTCGGCCAGCGAGGTGAGGGTGCGCGGGCTATTAGCCACGGGACGAGCTCCTCTTGTTCTTCGCATTCATGGCGGCGACGTCGAGCGTCTCCGGCTGCTGGCCCTCATGCGGATGGGCCGTGCCGGCATAGACCCGCAGATTGCTCATCTGCTGCCGGCCGAGCGGGCCGCGGGGCACCATGCGCTCCACCGCCTTCTCGATCACGCGCTCGGGGTGCTTGCCCTCCAGCGTCTCCTTCGGCGTGCGCGACTTGATGCCGCCCGGATAGCCGGTGTGCCAGAAGAACTCGCGATCGGTCGGCTTACGCCCGGTGATCCGCACCTTCTCGGCGTTGATGACGATGACGTTGTCGCCGCAGTCCATGTGCGGCGTGAAGGTCGGCTTGTGTTTGCCGCGTAGCCGATTGGCGATGATCGTGGCGAGCCGGCCGAGCACAACGCCTTCGGCGTTGATTAGCACCCACTTCTTCTGGATGTCGGATGGCTTGGCGGAATAGGTTTTCATCGGAAAGACTCCAGGCGCGGCGGCTCAAGGCCACGGGCGCGGGGACCGAACAGGCGCGCGACTATGCCACGGGTGTTTTTCGGGTCAAGAGAATTATACCAAGTCTTTCAAGCGCTTTGGATTGCGGTAATATGATAGGGGATCGAGCGATAGCCGCGACCGAGGCGCGGACCTATAGTGCACCGGCAAGTGCTTGAGGTCCGCCATGAATCAGCCTGCCCGCGCCGCCGCCGACCCGGCTTCCCCACTTTTGCTCCGCGCCGATCGCAACGGGGTGGTCACCTTGACGCTGAACCGGCCCGAGGCGCGCAACAGCCTGTCGATCGGGCTGATGAGCGCGCTCGAGGACGCCCTGGCCGCGATCCCGGCAGACCCTAGTGCGCGCGTGGTGGTGATCGCGGGCAGCGGCCCTGCTTTTTGCGCCGGGCATGATTTGAAGGAAATCCGCGCCAATCCGGGTCGCGCGGCCTATGAGGCGCTCTTCGCCCAGTGCTCGCGCCTGATGCAGGCGATCGTGCGATTGCCCCAGCCCGTCATCGCCAAGGTTCATGGGATCGCGACCGCCGCCGGTTGCCAGCTGGTCGCGACCTGCGATCTCGCAATCGCGGCCGAGAGCGCGAGGTTCTGCACGCCGGGTGTCAATATCGGCCTCTTCTGCTCGACACCGATGGTCGCGCTCTCGCGCAACGTCTCGCGCAAGGCGGCGATGGAAATGCTGCTCACCGGCGAGATGATCGATGCAAAGCGCGCGGCCGAGCTCGGCCTGATCAACCGCGCGGTGCCGGATGGCGCGCTCGACGCCGAGGTCGAGGCACTGGCCGCGCGCATTGTCGCCAAGTCGCCGCTCACACTCAAGATCGGCAAAGAAGCGTTCTACAAGCAGGCAGAGCTCGGCCTGTCGGATGCCTATGACTATGCCAGCCGGGCGATGACGACAAACATGCTCGCGCGCGACGCGGAGGAAGGCATCGATGCGTTCCTCGGCAAGCGCATGCCCATCTGGCAGGGGCGCTGATCAATGGCAGTTGCTGCTGCGGCATTGCCCCATCGTCACGACAGTTATAGCGACGAATATCTGCGCGACGTGCTGCGCTCGGTGCGCACCATCGCGATGGTCGGTGCCAGCACCAACTGGAATCGGCCGAGCTATTTCGTGATGAAATATCTTCAGGCCAAGGGCTTCCGCGTGATCCCCGTCAACCCGACCGCGGCGGGCCAGGAGCTGCTGGGTGAGAAGGTCTATGCCAGCCTCTCCGACGTCCCTGAATCCGTCGACATGGTCGACATCTTCCGCTGCTCGGATCAGGTCGGGCCGATCGTCGATGAGGCGATCAAAATCGGTGCCAAGGTGGTCTGGATGCAGCTCACCGTGCGCAATGACAAAGCCGCGGCAAAGGCCGAGGCCGCGGGCCTCAGGGTCGTAATGAACCGTTGCCCCAAGATCGAGTTCGGACGGCTCTCGGGCGAGCTCAGCTGGAGCGGCGTCAATTCCGAGATCATCTCGTCAAAGCGGCGAAGGCTGATTTAGCCTTGTCGTGGACCTTCATGGTTCGACAGGCTCACCATGAGGGAAAGAGCCAACTTCTCAATTTGGAGCTTGTGGAATCCTCATTCTGAGCGTGTCGAAGGATGAGGCTCCATGCAGACGAGTCGCTCGACCACTCACGCTTGAGGTCACCTTAATGGCAACGCGTAAGAAAGAGGCTAAGTCAATCAAGGCCCCCGACACCGGTGCGCCACGAACCTATGGCTTCGAAACCCGCGCGGTGCATGCCGGCGCGCAGCCGGACCCGGTGACCGGCGCGCGCGCGACGCCGATCTATCAGACGACGTCCTACGTGTTCGACGATGTCGATCACGCCGCCTCGCTCTTCAACCTGCAGACCTTCGGCTACATCTATTCGCGCCTGACCAACCCAACGGTCGCTGTGCTCGAGGAGCGTGTCGCCAATCTCGAGCGCGGGCGCGCGGCGGTGGCGGCGGCATCGGGTCATGCCGCGCAGTTTCTCGCCTTTTTCACGCTCTTGGAGCCGGGCGATCGCTTCGTCGCCTCGCGCAATCTCTATGGCGGCTCAATCACCCAGTTCGGGCTCTCGTTCAAGCGCCTCGGTTGGCGTTGCGACTTCGTCGACCCGACCGACCCGCGGAACTTCGAGCGCGCCGGTCTCGCCGACGCCAAGGCGATCTTCATCGAGAATCTCGCCAACCCAGGCGGCATCGTGGTCGACATCGAGGCCGTCGCCGATATCGCGCATCGCCACGGCATTCCGCTGATTGTCGACAACACCCTGGCGACACCCTATCTTTGCAACCCGATCGCCCACGGCGCCGACATTGTGATTCACTCGATGACCAAGTTTCTCGGCGGCCATGGCAATTCGATGGGCGGGGTGGTGGTTGAGAGCGGCAAGTTCGATTGGGGCCAGAACGACAAGTTCCCTTCGCTCTCAAAGCCTGAGCCCGCCTATCACGGCCTGACCTTCCACGAGACCTTTGGCGATTTCGGCTTCACCATGAAGGCACGCGCGGTGGCGCTGCGCGATTTCGGGCCCGCGCTCTCGCCGATCAACGCCTTCATGATCCTGACCGGCATCGAGACCCTGCCGCTCCGCATGGAACGCCACGTCTCGAATGCGCTTGCGGTTGCACGTTTCCTCGAAAGCCACCCAGCGGTCGCCTGGGTGTCCTATGCGGGCCTCGAATCAAGCCGCTTCCACGGCCTCGCCAAGCGCTATCTGCCGAAGGGCGCGGGCTCGGTCTTCACCTTCGGGCTCAAGGGCGGCTTCGACGCCGGTGTGAAGCTCGTTGAGAAGGTCGAGCTGTTCTCGCATCTCGCGAACATCGGCGACACGCGGAGCCTCATCCTCCACCCTGCCTCCACCACGCATCGCCAGCTCACCGAGGAGCAGCGAATCAAGTCCGGCGCCGGGCCCGAGGTCGTGCGGCTCTCCATCGGCATCGAAACCGTGTCTGACTTGATCGCCGACCTCGATCAGGCGTTGAAAACGGTGTGAGGCTGGACCCTTCTTGTCGTTATTGCCGGGCTTGACCCGGCAATCCAGAGCCAAAAACTGGATGCCCGGGTCGTCGCCCGGGCATGACGAAAAGAGAGCGTGATCGTTCCGCGGGCCCCTACCCTATCGCCTGATCGAGGTCGGCGATCAGGTCGTCCGCGTCCTCGATGCCGCAGGAAAGGCGGATCAGCGCGTCGACCACGCCGACTTTCGCGCGGAGCTCGGCCGGCACGGTGCGATGGGTCATGAGCGCCGGCAGCTCGATCAGACTCTCGACGCCGCCGAGACTGACCGCGAGATGAAACAGTTCGCAGCGCTCCGAGAGGCGCTTGGCGGCGTCCAAGCCGCCTTTCGGCAGGAAGGTGACCATGCCGCCAAAGCCGGCCATCTGGCGCTTGGCGAGGGCGTGTTGCGGATGGCCCACAAGGCCCGGATAGTTGACACGCTCGACCTTCGGATGTTTCGCGAGCCAGGCCGCGATCGCCGCCGCGTTCTCGCAGCTGCGGTCGACGCGCAGGTGCAGGGTCTTCAAGCCGCGCAAGACGAGAAAACTATCGAACGGGCTCGGAATGCCGCCGAGCGCGTACTGCATGAAGTGCAGGCGCTCGGCCAACTCGGTATTGTCGCCGACCACGACGATGCCGCTCACCACGTCCGAATGGCCGTTCAGGTATTTGGTCGCCGAGTGCAGCACGAGATCGATGCCGTGCTCGATCGGCCGCTGGAGGCGCGGCGTCGCGAAGGTGTTGTCGACCACGCTGATGATACCGCGCGCGCGGCACACCTTGCCGATCTCGGCGAGGTCCACGAGCTTCAATTGCGGATTGGTCGGCGTCTCGACCCAGACGAGTTTCGTGTCGGGTCTCAACGCGGCGTCGAGCGCACCGGGCACGGAGAGATCGGCGAAATCGACCCGAAGGCCCATCGTGCGCGCCTTCACCTCGCGCAAGAGCCGCGTGATGCCGCCATAGAGATCCTCCATGGCGACGACGTGTGCGCCGGCATCGAGCAGCTCGAGAACGGCCGAGGCCGCGGCGAGACCGGAGGCGAAGGCGACGCCCCGCGTGCCGCCTTCAAGGTCCGCGACGCAGGCCTCATAGGGCGTGCGCGTCGGGTTGGCGACGCGCGAATAGATGAAGCCCTTGGTCTCGCCGACCTTCTCCATCGCGAAGGTCGAGCTCAGGTAAATCGGTGTCATCACCGCGCCGGTGAGTGGGTCCGGCTTCTGGCCGGCGTGAACCGCGCGGGTGGCGAAGCCGGGTCGATTACGTCGCTCGGTCATGATCTGGCGCCTTCCGTTTCGGCCTCGATCCATTTCACATAGGCGTCATTGCCGGCCGTGACCGGAAACGCCACCACGCACGGGCAGGCATAGCTGTGCAGCGACTTGACCTTGGCGGTCAACGCGTCGAGCAGCGTATCGCGCGTCTTGGCAATCAGCACGGTCTCGTGTCCCTCTTCAATCTTCCGTTGCCACCAATAGAGCGAGGTCATTCCGGGAAGGATATTGACGCACGCGCAGAGCCGCACCTCGACCAGCGCGCGGCCGATGCGCTTCGCCTCGTCGAGCGAGGCGCACGTGATGTAGACGAAGAGTGGGGTCATGCGTCTCAGTTCGACTTCTGCACGACCGAGCGTGCCCGCTCCAACAGCCTGGTCAATTCGGGCGAGTTTGCGCCTTCAGATTGGTCGACAATTGCAAGTGCGCGCTCATAGAGCGGAGCAGCGTCATCGCGCCGCCCTTGATCATCGAGCGCGACAGCAAGAGTCAGGAGCGTCGGTGCCAAGTCCGGGTGTGACGGACCCAGGCGGCCCTCCAGAATTGCGAGCGCTTGACGCAGCAAGGGCTCCGCCTCCGACAGTCGACCGTTTTCCCCGTAAAGGCGGGCCAGCCGGGTCATCGCCAGCCCGACCGCCGGATGTTCGGCATCGGCCTGATTTTCCTGAATGGCCAGCTCGCGCGTCAACAGCGGCTCGGCGTCGGCAAATCGATTTTGATCGAGGTATTGCAGTCCGAGATTGCCGACCACGTGCGCGACCGCCACATGAGTGGGGCCGCGCGCCTTTTCGATGATCGCGAGCGCCTGCTGTTGCAGCGCCTCGGCCTCGGCGTGTCGACCGGCACGATGCTGGACCGTGCCGAGCACGCTCATGGCCCTCGCGGCCAGCGGATCGTCGGGGCCAAATCCCGTTTGCCAGATGTCCAGTGTGCGCTTGAGCTTGGCTTCCGCGTCGTCGAGACGACCGAAATCCCGGCTGATGATGGCCAGCCGATAAAGCGATCGTCCAACATCGACGTGATCGGGGCCTAGCGCGCTTTCTTGAATTGCCAGCGCCCGTTTGAGCACGGCCTCCGCATCAGCGTAACGGCGCGCACTCACGTAGAGATCGCCGAGATCGTTAAGGAGAAGCGCGTATCGCGGATCACTCGAGCCATAGGCCTGCTCGCCAAGCGCCACGGCCCGCTCGGCCAGGGCTGCGGCATCGGCGTACGACGCCCGGTCCTGCAGCGCCCGATACTCCGTCACCAGAGCCGTGAGTTCTTGGTCCGACGCATTTGCGCTTGAGCTGCCGAGCAACAGCAAGAGGCCCATCGCTGCAACGGCGACAGTGCGCGCGATCGATTGGTACAGGAGTGTCATCGGATTGACCTTGCTGTCTGCTTCGGCCTCACGTCGCGGATCGAGACGCGGGCAATGTTGGCGATGGGCATTCGAAGAACAGCACGTCGTCGAGCGGCTCTGCACAATAGGGCGCGGCGGGTGCAAACCCCATGTCACGGTAGAGCGCCGTCGCGGCGCGCCACCGGGCGAGCGTGTGGAGCACAACCTTCGCGCGGCCGTGCGTGCGAGCAGCGTCGAGCGCAGCATCGACGAGCGCCCGACCGAGACCGAGGCGCCGTGCTTCCGGTGCCACGTAGAGGCGAACGATCTCGGACCGCCCTTCGGGCAACGCCTTGAGCGCGATGCAGCCAGCCGTTGTGCCGTCAACCATGCCGACGAGCACCGCGCTGAATCCGGCCGGCAGCGCCTTGAGCTCGGCATCCAGCGTTTGGAAACAAACCTCGACCCCCGCCTCCGCCGCATAGGCGCGCATGAGACCGCGCACGGCGTCCAAATCGGCCGAGCTTTGCGCCTCTCGGACGGTAACCATGGTCGGGGCATGGACAGTCGCGCTCATGAAAATTCCCGAGCAAATTCAAGGGTATTTTGCGATTGTCCCATGGGGGCGCCTGTATTAGGTTGGCGGGACTCGGAAGCGGCGGGCGCGAAGCCCTTGTCGCAGGGCACATTATCCCTATTTTGTCGCGCCGACACCGCTCTGTGGAGGGATTGGCATGGACGTGATTCTCGCCGAGCCGCGTGGCTTCTGCGCGGGGGTGGAGCGCGCGATCGAGATCGTCGAGCGGGCGCTCGAGGTCTATGGCCCGCCGGTCTATGTCCGCCACGAGATCGTGCACAACAAACGGGTGGTCGACGATTTGCGCAAGAAGGGTGCGGTCTTCGTCGAGGAAATCGACGAGGTGCCGGACGGCGCAGTCACGATCTTCAGCGCGCATGGCGTCTCCGAGAAGGTCGAGAACCATGCGCGGCTGCGCGCGCTGCCGGTGATCGATGCCACCTGCCCGCTCGTCGCCAAGGTGCACATCGAGGCGCAGCGCTATGAGCGCGAGGGCGATGAGGTGATCCTGATCGGCCATCAGGGCCACCCGGAAGTCGAGGGCACCAGCGGGCGGGTAAAGAACGGCGTGCACATCGTCGCGAAGCCGGCGGATGTCGAGACGCTCAAGGTCAAGGACCCCGACAAGGTCGCCTATGTCACGCAGACGACGCTTTCGGTCGATGACACCAAGGACGTGATCGAGGCCTTGAAGCGCCGCTTCCCCGATATTCACGGCCCCGACGTCAAGGATATCTGCTACGCCACGCAGAACCGCCAGGCCTCGGTGCGTGAGCTCGCGACCGGCGTGCAACTGCTGCTCGTTGTCGGCGCGCGCAACAGCTCGAACTCCAATCGGCTGCGCGAGATCGGCGTCGAGATGGGCGTGCCGACCTATTTGATCGATGACGCCGGCGATATCGACCGCGCGTGGTTCAAGGGTGTCGAGCGGGTCGGCATCACCGCGGGCGCCTCGGCGCCCGAACAGCTCGTGCAGGAGGTGGTCGCGAAGCTCCGCGAATTCGCCTCGGTCAATGTGAAGTTCCAGCGCGGCATTCGCGAGCGCGTGCGCTTCAAGCTGCCGGATGAGTTGGTCAAGACCGGCGAAGATGGCCGCACGCCGCGGCGCTCGCAATCTGGCCTCATGTAACGCGCGCTCCGGCCGGTTTCATCCGAAAGGCTTCGCCCCATGTCGGTTCCGCTGATCCAACAAGTTCGCGTCGGCGCCTATGTGCTTGGCAAGCGCATCAATGGCGAGGCGCGCTATCCGCTGGTCTTGATGCTCGAGCCCCTCTTCCGCTGCAACCTCGCCTGCGCGGGCTGCGGCAAGATCGACTATCCGGAAGAGATCCTGAACGAGCGGCTTAGCGTTGCGGAGTGCATCAAGGCGGCCGAGGAATGCGGCGCGCCGATGGTCTCCATTCCGGGCGGTGAGCCGTTGATTCACCCCGAGATGCCCGAGATCGTGGCCGAGCTGATCAAGCGCAAGAAGTTCGTCTATCTCTGCTCGAACGCGCTGCTGCTGAAAAAGAAGATCGATCAATACAAGCCTTCGCCCTACCTCACCTTCTCGATCCATCTCGATGGGCTCGAGGAGGAGCACGACCACTCGGTCAGCCAGAAGGGCGTGTTTAAGCGCGCGGTCGAAGCAATCAAGCTCGCCAAGGACAAGGGATTCCGCGTCAACGTAAACGCGACGGTGTTCAGCAACCACGCGCCCGAGCGGCTGGCCGCGTTCTTCGACTACGCGACCGACGAGCTCGGCGTGAACGCGATCACGATCTCGCCGGGCTATTCCTATGAGCGCGCGCCGGACCAGCAGCATTTCCTCTCGCGCCAGCAGACCAAGAGCCTGTTTCGCGATGTGTTCCGCCGCGGCAAAAGCAAGAAGTGGCGCTTCAGCCAGTCGACCCTCTTTCTCGATTTCCTTGCCGGCAACCAGGAATATCACTGCACGCCCTGGGGCAACCCGACGCGCAACGTCTTTGGCTGGCAGAAGCCCTGCTATTTGATCGGCGAGGGCTATGTCGACAGCTTTCGCGAGCTGATGGAAACCACGAACTGGGATTCCTACGGCACCGGCAAGTACGCCAAGTGCGCCAATTGCATGGTCCATTGCGGCTATGAGCCGACCGCGGTCAACGACACGCTGAGGCGCCCGCTCCATGCGTTGCGCGTGAAACTCGGCGGGGTCAGGACCGAAGGCCCGATGGCGCCCGACATCGCGCTCGATAAGGCCCGCCCGGCCGAATATGTGTTCGACCTGCATGTGCAGAAGAAGCTCGCCGAGGTGCGCGCGCGCCAGGCCGAATCAAAGGCCGCGAAGGAGCGCGGGGGCAAGCCCTCGACCAACGTGGCGTAGACTCCGAAACGCGATTGCGGCGTCGAGCGCGAGCGAGAGGCACGCGCCGATCTCAAGCGGGTTGAGCGCAAGGCCCGCCAAAAATGCGCCGATGCTCGTGCTGCCATCCGGCCTGACCGAGCGAATCATGGCGCTTGGCACCTCCCGGTTCGACGGATCGATCACCACGCGAACCACGCCAAACGGAACCTCTGCTTCCGACGCGGCACGCGCAACGCCATGACTCTCCATGTCGGCGGCGAAGGCGCGGGTTTTGGTGAACAGACCGAGCTTCTCGACCCGCTTCGCCACCACATGGTCGACCCCGACAATCGGCCCGATCGAGACCTTGGGGCCTCCCACGGTGCGTAGCCGCTCCACTAGGTCGGCGGCCGGCTGAAACGCGGCATTCGCCTCGACCGCCGGCGCCTCGACGCCGAGAGATGTGGCGTGACCGCGCACGGTGAAGACATTGGCGAGCCGCGTGCGGAGCGATGCGGCCGCCATGGGATCGACGGTCTCGCCCGCAACCGCGAACACTTCGTTTGCGACGATGACGGCACCGGGACCGAGCCTCGGATCGAGCCCCCCGGCCAGTCCGACGCTGAGCAGGCAGTCGGCGCCGTCTTTGATCAGCGCGCGCGCCAGCTCATAGGCGACCGCTGCATTGGCGCCCGAGCAGCGCACATCGACTCCAGGCGCGCGCAAGCACGCGGCCTCGCGCTCGACGCCCGTGACGATGCCGATGCGAGCTCTGCCGCCTTCGATCATGCCGCCTAAGTCCGTCTAGCCAAACTCAACCGTCATACCCGCGAAAGCGGGTATCCATCGGGCCGCGCGTACCTAGAGCGAAGAGATGGATTCCGGCTCGTAAGGCTCGCACCCGAGAACTTATGGTTCCCGGGCTCGCCTAACGGCTGGAATGACTGAGTGGTCTTCGTTGTTCCCATGTGCTGCGAAGCGGCGCAGGGTGTGCCGCCATCCTCACATCCCGTAGCGTGGCAGGCGCTGATTGCTGTTGCTGAGCTCGCGATAGCGCGCGAGCGCCCAGAGCGGGAAATAGGCCGCGTAACCGTGATAGCGAAGGTAGAACACCCGAGGAAAGCCGACCGCAGTGTAGTCGCCCTCGCGCCAGCGCACGCCATCACGCTTCGCCGTCAGCAGATATTCGATGCCGCGCTCGACGGGGTCACTCTCGACCTCGCCCGCTGCCATCAGTGCGAGCACAGCCCAGGCGGTTTGCGAGGCGGTCGAGCGCCGCGTGAAGGACGCGTCGATCCGCTCGGCATAGTAGCTATCGCCGGTCTCGCCCCAGCCGCCATCCTCCTTCTGCAAGGCGTTCAGCCAGCGGACCGCCTTGCGCATCGCGGGCGAATGCGGGTCCTCACCCGCCGCGTTGAGGGCGCACAGCACGGACCATGTGCCATAGATGTAATTCGTGCCCCAGCGTCCGAACCAGGCGCCGCTCGCCTCCTGCTCTTCGAGCAGATACTCGACGCCGCGCTTCACCACCGGATGATCCCGGCCATAGCCGATCTGGCACAGGAAGCTGACACAGCGCGCGCTCACGTCCGCGGTCGGCGGGTCGAGCAGCGCGCCATGATCGGCGAAGGGAATGTGGTTCAGATAATAGTGCTCGTTGTCGGCATCGAACGCACCCCAGCCGCCGTTCTTGCTCTGCATGCCGACGATCCACTCTGCCGCGCGGTCGATGGCCTCGGCATGGGCAACCGAGTCGGCCCGATGGAGGGCCATGGCGACCACGGCGGTATCATCGACGTCGGGATAGGCGTCATTGCGATATTGGAAGGCCCAGCCGCCGGGGCGAATGTCCGGCCGGGTCGCTACCCAGTCCCCCTTGACGTCCAGGATCTGGCGCGCCTGCAACCAATCGGCCATGCGCTTCATGGGCGGAGCATCGGGCGCCTCGCCCGCCTCCATCATGGCGAGCGCCGCGAGGCCGGTGTCCCAGATCGGCGAAACACAGGGCTGGCAGAACTGCACATCGCCCTCGGGCTTGGTTAGCAGCAGATCGATCGAGCGACGCACGGTCTGTCGCACGGGGTCGTCCGGGGGGTAGCCGAGCGTGTCGAGCGCCATCAGGAGATTGGCCATCGGCGGAAAGATCGCACCGAGGCCATCCTCGCCGTTCAAGCGTTCCATCGACCACGACACCGCCTTTTCGACAGCGCGGCGGCTGAGCGCTCCAGGCCTGATCCGCTCATAGAGCTTGAGCAGCCGGTCGACCAGATAGAACAACCGCCCCAGGGTCGTGTGCATGACGAAATAGTGCCGCTCCTCTTCGGGCGGCGTCACGAACAGTTCGTGAATATCGACCTTGCGGGCGTTGCGCGCACGCGGCTTCAGCGCCATCAGAATCAGCAGGGGCACGATCGTGGTGCGCGACCAATACGACACCTTGTCGAGATGGAACGGAAACCAGCGCGGCAGGAACATGATCTCGATCGGCATCGACGGTACGGCGCGCCATGGCACCTGGCCGAAGAGTGCAAGCGCGATCCGCGTGAAGACGTTGCAACGGGCGGCGCCACCCCTTGCCAGCACGGCCGCGCGCGCCTTCCTCATGTGCGGTGCATCCGGCGCATCGCCGACCATCTTGAGCGCGTAATACGCCTTGACCGTGCAGCTCACGTCGGTCTGTCCGCCCTCGAACAGCGGCCAACCCCCTTCTGAATTCTGGATGCCCCGAATGTAGTTCGCGAGGCGCGCCTCGACGTCCGGCTTCGGTTCGCTCAGGAAGTGATTGAGCAGGATGTATTCGGCCGGAATGGTGGCATCGGCCTCGAGCTCGAAGACCCAGTGCCCGTCGTCGCGCTGGCAGCTGAGAAGGTCGGCCCGCGCCGCATCGACCATGGCTGAGACGCGCTGGAGCAACGACCCGGTAATCCTCGGCTCGGCATCTCGGTCCGGGAGTTCCTGCTCAACCGCCGCCATTTCGCGCTTTTGTCTGCCGGAGCGCCGTCGTCGAGCGCGTCAGGCTCACCGTCAGGCGCGCCGAACCGCGGCCGAGTTCGAGCCGAGGGCGATCAGGGCCGTGTCGACGATGTGGCGTGCATTGAGGCCGGCATCGTCGTACATGCCCTGCGGCGTGCCGTGCGCGACGAAGCGGTCCGGCAACACCATCGGTCGCACCTTGAGGCCGAGATCCAGCAGACCGCTGGTGGCCAGATAGTGGAGCACGAACGAGCTGAAGCCACCGACCGCACCCTCTTCGATCGTGATCAGCACTTCATGATCGCGCGCAAGGCGGCGGATGAGATCGTGATCGAGCGGCTTGGCGAAACGCGCGTCGGCGACCGTGGTCGAAAGCCCGCGCTGGCCGAGCTCATCGGCGGCGCTCAGGCACTCGGCGAGACGCGCACCGAGATTGAGGATCGCGATGGTTGTGCCCTCTCGAATCACGCGGCCCTTGCCGATCTCGAGCACCTTGCCGCGCTCAGGGAGTTCAACGCCGATGCCCTCGCCGCGCGGGTAGCGGAATGCGCTTGGTCGATCGTCGATCGCAGCCGCGGTCGCGACCATATGCATCAGCTCGGCCTCGTCGGCCGCCGCCATGATCACGAACTCAGGCAGGGCGCCAAGATAGCCGAGGTCGAATGAGCCGGCGTGCGTGGCGCCGTCAGCGCCGACAAGTCCGGCGCGATCGATCGCGAAGCGCACCGGCAATTTCTGGATCGCGACGTCGTGGACCACCTGGTCGTAACCACGCTGCAGGAAGGTCGAGTAGATCGCCGCGAACGGCTTGAAGCCTTCGGTCGCAAGCCCGGCCGCGAAAGTGACCGCGTGCTGCTCGGCGATGCCGACATCGAAGGAGCGATCCGGGAACGCCTCGGCGAACTTGTCGATGCCGGTACCGGAGGGCATGGCGGCCGTGATGGCAACGATCTTGTCGTCCGCCTTGGCCTCGGCAATCAGCGCCTTGGCAAAGACGTTGGTGTAGCTCGGCGGTCCGGCCTTCGACTTCACCTGGACGCCGGTCATCACGTCGAACTTGTTCAGCGCGTGGCCCTTCTCGGCGCTGTTCTCGGCCGGGGCGTAACCCTTGCCCTTCTGCGTGATCACGTGGATCAGCACCGGGCCCGGCGTGTCGTCATCCCGCACGTTCTTGAAGACGGGGATCAGGTGATCGAGGTTATGACCGTCGATCGGACCGATATAGAAGAAGCCCAGCTCCTCGAACAGCGTGCCGCCGGTCGCCATGCCGCGGGCATATTCCTCGGCCCGCTTGGCGGCCTCACCCATTGACTTCGGCAGCTTGCGGGCGAACTGCTTGCCCATCTCGCGGAGCGAACGAAACGAGTGGCTGGAGAGCAGCCGCGAGAGATAGGCGTTGAGCGCGCCCACCGCCGGCGCGATCGACATCTTGTTGTCATTCAGGATGACGATCAGGCGCGCATCGGTGGAGCCGGCGTTGTTCATGGCCTCATAAGCCATGCCGGCCGACATGGCGCCGTCGCCGATCACGCAGACGACGTTGCGCCGCTCGCCCCTGAGCCGATGGGCGGTTGCCATGCCAAGGCCGGCTGAGATCGAGGTTGAGGAATGGGCCGCACCGAACGGATCAAATTCACTTTCCGAGCGCTTGGTAAAGCCATAGAGCCCACCCGGTTGACGCAGTGTCCGAATCCGGTCGCGCCGGCCGGTGATGATCTTGTGCGGATAGGCCTGATGGCCGACGTCCCAGATCAATCGGTCTTTCGGGGTGTCGAAGATGTGGTGCAGAGCGACCGTCAGCTCGACCACGCCGAGGCCGGCGCCAAGATGGCCGCCGGTGATCGAGACGGCGTCGATGGTCTCCTGGCGCAGTTCGTCAGCGAGCTGGCGCAGCTCCTTGGTCGAGAAGCCGCGCATATCGGCGGGTGTTCGAACTCGATCGAGCGTCGGCGTATCAGACATCGGCGGTCACCCCCTGTGCCTCGGCAGTCGCTTCGTTGGCGCCGGTGCGCGGTCGACTTGCCGGCAGCATGGCAAAACTACTACAAAGACCGTTCCACTAGAAGCATCTTAAGGATTGGCCGGTAACCGGGCATGACGGCTAAAGCCTTGAATCACCCACAGAACTGGGTGATTTCCCGGGCTTGTGAACGGATGTGTACGTCCCTAGGCTGCCTTTGCCACATAACCATGAGCACGGAACCACGCCAGCGCGTCGGCCAGCGCCTCAAGCGCCGGCCGGCTCCGGTACCCGAGTTCCCGTTCCGCCCTGGCCGAGCTGAAATACATCGGCCGCCGCGCCATGCGCACACTGTCGGCCGTCACCCGTGGCTCCGCACCCGAGAGGCGGCCCCAGAGCTCCGCCGCATGGGCGACCGGCATGATCAGGCCGTGGGGCAGCCTCAAGGTCGGTGCCGGACGCCCGCTGAGGCCTGACAGCAATTCCAGAATGCCCCTGAGGGTCAGGTTGTCGCCGCCAAGAATGTAACGCTGCCCGACCTGCCCCCGCTCGAAGGCCAGCAGGTGGCCTGCGGCGCAGTCATCGACGTGCACGATGTTAAGGCCAGTATCGACATAGGCCGGCATCCGCCCAGCGACGAAATCAACCACGATGCGACCCGTCGGGGTCGGCTTGATGTCGCGTGGGCCGATCGGCGCGCTCGGGTTAACGATGACGACGGGCAGACCCTCGGCCGCCAGCGCCTGCACCGCCTCCTCGGCCAAAAACTTTGAGCGCTTGTAATGGCCGATCATGTCGCCGACGGTCGAGGGCGTCGCCTCGTCGGCCGGGCTGTCATCCGCCCTGTGGCCGAGCGTGGCCACGCTGCTGGTGTAGACGATGCGCGTGATACCCGCCTCGCCGGCGGCGCGCATCAAAACACGGCTGCCTTCGACATTCGCGCGGTAGATGGTCTCGGGCTTCGGCACCCAGAGCCGGTAATCGGCCGCGACATGGAACAACGCCTCGCAGCCTTTGCACGCGCGCTCCAGCGAGGCGGAGTCGGTAAGATCGCCCTCGACGCACGCGACCTTGAGGTCCGCCACATTATCCCGCCGCGTGCCGGGCCGGGCCAGCACGCGCACGTCATGGCCGGCGGCGAGCAATCGCCTCGCCACCGCCGAGCCGAGAAAGCCCGTGGCACCCGTGACCAGGGTCGTCATGTCAGACCGCCCGCGCGAAAATCACACGGCGATGATGCCACAACAGCCAAAGAAGGAAGAGCGGCGCCGCGACGGCCGCGGCAATCAAGAGAAACTGGAGCCAGCCGATCCAGGTGATCGGCGCGACGAGGTAGAGCGCGTCCTCCATGTCGAAGCCACCGGGCCGCGGCAGCCCAGCCTGCTTCCCGCCGATGCGGCTTTCAAGCGTCTGGCACACCATGAACAGCGCCGAGATCGAACCGCCCGCGATCAGCCCAAGCACGAGCATGATCGTGCCGTGACCGGCATTCATCAGGCCGACGCCGATCGCGACGAACAGCAGCACCTGCACGGTGATGTCGGCGAACAGGTCGTAGACATGGCCGATACGGCTGGTCTTGCCGCTCAGGCGGGCGAGCTCGCCATCGGCATGGTCCATCAGGGTCGAGAGCAGGAACAGCACGCTCCCGATCATGAACCAGTGAACGCCGCCGGTGGCATAGGCCGCGCAGGCGCCCAAGCCGAGAGCGAGGCGTACCGTGGTGAGATGGTTGGGTGTGACCCGGGTACGCACCAGCGGGCGAATGATCGCCCGGGCCAGGCGCTGATCCGGCGGGTCGCGCCGACGTGACGCGCCGCTCGAGACCGCCGCTTCCGAGACGTCGCCTCTGGCGTGGATGTCCGCCATGATGACCTTGACCCCGTTTCACCCCACGACCGAAATGAGTATGACAATTCCAAGGCGGTCTGAGAAGTTCCGTCGAGTCGCATGACCTTCCTGTGTCGGATCAATTGTCTGTCATGAGAGCCATCATTCTCGCGGCCGGGCTGGGCCGCCGGCTCGGGCCACGCGGCGAGCCTCTGCCCAAGATCCTGCTCCGCTTCGGCGGCAAGAGCCTGCTGGAGCGCCACCTAAGGCTTCTCGCCGGGGTCGGCGTGCGCGAGGTCGTGCTCGGTGTCGGCTTCAAGGCGGCCGCCGTGGATGAAGAGATCGCGCGCATCGAACCCTCTGCGCTCGGCCTGCGGGTCGAGACCGTGTTCAACCCATCCTACGAGCGAGGCAGCGTGGTGACGCTCTGGTCGCTGCGTGAGGCTTTGACCCGGGGCGGCGAGGTCATCGTCATGGACGGCGACGTGCTCTACGACCGGCGCATGATCGAGCGCCTCGCGCAGACCCCGCACCGCAATTGCTTCCTGCTCGATCGCGACGTCGAGCCCGGCGAGGAGCCGATGAAGCTTGCGATGAGGAATGGCGAGCCGGTCGACTTCCGCAAGTCGCTCGAAAAGGCGCACGACTTCTATGGCGAGTCCGTCGGCATTTTCCGTTTCGACCAGGGGGTCGCTCGGCGGTTGATCGAGGCCGCGCGGCGTCTGATCGAAGGCGGCAAGGACGGCGAGTATTTCGAGGAGGCTTTGCGCGACGTGCTGATCGCCTCGCCTTCAGGCACGTTCGGGGTCGAGGATGTCACCGGCTTGCCCTGGATCGAGATCGATTTTCCCGGTGACGTCGAGCGCGCGGAGCGCGAGGTGTTGCTCTCCTTGCTGCCAGAGGATCGCTGAGCCGCTCAGAACAGCTGACGCAGCACGGCGCCACCAGCGGCGCAGGTTAGCAGGGTGAGCCAGACCGGCGCTTTGAAGCGCAGCACGCCGGCGAGCGCCGCCACCACGAGGACCACCGCCGCATAGTCGACGCTCTCCGCGATCGGCAGCTCAAGCCTGACCGGCCCGAAGACGTGCAGCACATGGCCGGCGAACAGAACATGGAGGGCGAACCAGAGCGACAAATTGGCGATCACGCCGACGACCGCCGCGGTGATGGCGCTGAGGCCGGCCGAGAGCATGCGGTTGCCACGAAGCCTTTCGACATAGGGTGCGCCGACCAGGATCCACAAAAAGCACGGGGCGAACGTGACCCAGGTGGCGAGCAGTGCGCCGAGCAGGCCACCGCTGATTCCTCCGGGCCCGATCTGATCGCGATGACCCGCAAGGAAACCGACGAAACTCAGCACCATGATGAGCGGGCCGGGCGTGGTCTCCGCCATGGCGAGGCCATCAACCATCTCGCCCGGCGCGAGCCAGCCATAGGTGGTCACGGCCTCCTGGGCTACGTAGGAAAGAACCGCATAGGCACCACCGAAGGTGACCACCGCCATCTTCGAGAAGAAGCCTGCAATCGGCGCGTAGACGCTCTCCCAGCCAAACACGCCGATCAGGATCGCGGGCAGACTCAGCCAAACCAAGGCACACACGATGAGCACGCGGAGCGCCCGCCCCCAGCCCGCCTCGCCGGGGCGTAGCGGCAACGCGTCGGGCTCATCGGCAACGCTCCCGCCGTGACCGCCGCCCCTGAAGAGGCTGGGCGCGACCCGCGCGCCGATCAGTCCGATGGCACCTGCGATCAGCACGACATAAGGGAAGGCGACTTGGAACACAATTAGGGCGAGGAATGCGGCAACCGCGATGGCAATCATGACGCGGTTCTTGAGCGCGCGCCTGCTGACGCGAATCAGGGCCTGCACCACGATCGCCAGCACCGCCGCCTTGAGGCCGAAGAACACCGTGTCGAGCCAACCTGTGTCGTGAAACACGGCGTAGATGACGCTGAGCCCAACAATGACCGCGAAGCCCGGTAGGATGAACAGCAGCCCGGCAGCGAGCGCCCCTTTGGTGCGATGCAAGAGCCAGCCGACATAGGTGGCGAGCTGCTGCGCCTCGGGCCCCGGCAGCAGCATGCAGAAGTTCAACGCGTGCAGGAATTGCGGCTCGCTGACCCAGCGCTTTTCGTCGACCAGAATGCGATGCATCAGCGCGATCTGCCCAGCGGGGCCACCAAAGCTGAGGAGGCCGATTTTCAGCCAGGTTCTGAATGCCTCGGCGAAGCTTGGACTCTCCCGGACTGAGCCATTGTTCACCACAGGCGCAGCCGATGCGCTGCTCATGCCGATCCACCTGGGGTCCAAGTGTGGCGTTCCTGCCGCGCCGAGCGTGCCCAGGCGTAAAGCGCGTCATAGACAATGAGGCCGACATCGAGCATGGCAAGATCGTCGGCGAACTGAACGGACAGACCGAGCGAGATCGCAAGCAAGCCGTGAGCCTGCGGACTGTCTTCGGGTCTCCCGGTGTCGGCGGCGCGGACGATGTCAGCCACGTGAGCGAGCGCATGATCCCTCAGCCCGAAGTGCTCGATGAACGCGTCGAAGCTGCAGTTCGGCCCAACATGGGAAAACACGGCACCCTTGATATCGTAGGCCACTGCGTGTTCCCGCTTGGCGGCCTCGAACACGACGTCGGTCGGCACGTAGAAAAAGGTGGCGGCGGGATCCACAAAGCGGCGGACCAGCCAGGGACAGGCAATCCGATCGATCTTTGGGCGCTCACGCGTCACCCATCGCGTTGGGCGGCTCTTGCCGAATAGCTCAGTGAGTGCGTTTTCGATGTGAGGGTCGGCAGGCATCGCAGTGGCTCCCCTACCCGGTCGGCGACCGACCAGTTGGAGCCGTGCTTGGGTGGCCGAACCACCTCTTGCGGGGAGACGGCGTGATCCCCGACCAAGACACTTTAGCACGATAACGATTTCAGGCTCAATCGAAGGCCAGTGCGGCTGCAGACTGCTAGAAAGTTCGGACTAACGCCCTCAGCACGAGCAGCAGCTTTCTACCCGCACCGAAGCGCACGCGGGGCAGATCGAGACGGAAACCGCGCGCCTCGATGCGATCGAGATAGGCCTCGTAGATGCCGCGCATCAGAAGCGCCGAGCGCATGGCACGGCGCTCTTCGGCCGGCAGCGCCTGATCAGCCAGCGCAAAGCGTTTGCGCGCCATGGCGCCGATCTCCGCGCAGATGCGCTGGGCGCCGTCAGACTTGAGCAGGTCCATCGGCGTCAGATGATCCACCCGCTCGCGTTTTAGAAGCTCAATCGGCAGGTAGATGCGGCCACGCTCGGCATCCTCGCGCACATCGCGCAGGATGTTGGTGAGCTGAAAGGCCTGGCCGAGATGCTCCGCGAACTCCGGGATCCGCGGCGAGCGATAGCCGAAAATCTCAACCGAAAGCAGGCCGACACAGCTTGCCACGCAATGGCAATAGCGCTCGAGCTCCGCGAGCGTCGGGCGCAGCATTGCGGCACCGCGATCCATGTGAAAGCCATCGAGGATGCCGAGAAAGTGCTTCTGGGCGAGGCCGAAGCGCTCGACCGGCTGGGCCAACGCGATCGTCACCGGGTGGTGCGGCTCGCCCCGATAGAGCGCGGCGATCTCCTCGCGCCAGGCATTGAGCAGCGCCAGCGCCTCGGTTTGATCCGGTACTTCGTCGGCGACGTCATCGGTCTCGCGGCAGAAGGCGTAGAGCGCCAGCATCGCCTCGCGCTTCTCACGCGGCAACAGCAGCATCGGCAGCAGGAACGACGAGCCCGAGTGGCGCGCGACCTTGGAGACATAGTCCTTCGGGTCGCCATAGACCGGGATCGGCAATGCACGCGGCACGGCCTCGCTCAAGCGCCCGGCCGCGCCATCGACCACGCCTGCATCCGGGGTCGCGCTCACCAGTATCGCACCAAGGTTTTGAGGCCGAGCCAGAGCCAGACCGGCTTTGGCACCTTGACCCGAACGGCCACGGGATCCTGCTGGCGCAGCCGGGCCGACAGCGCCTTGGCCAGCGCGATGATCAACGCGGTCTCCAGCCTCAGCCCGCGACGCCGGATCGTTCGCGGCGTGCGATCCGCGCGGCGGATGAGCTCATCGACACCGTCGAGGCACCGGTCGATGACGCGCCGCACCGCCGGCGTCGCCCGGTCCTTCGTGAGATCAGCGACGCCGCCCCCCGCCTCGATCAGCCAGGGCTCGGGCAGATAGACCCGGTTCAAGTTCAGGTAGTCTTCCTTGCAGTCCTGCAGGTGATTGAGCACCTGTAGCGCCTCGCACAGTGCGTCCGAGCCCGCGATGTCCGCGTTGGACTCGCCATGGATGTCCATCATGATGCGCCCGACCGAGGCGGCGGAGCGCAGGCAATAGTCGATCAGGTCGTCCCAATCGCGGTAGCGCAGCTTTGTCGCGTCCTGGATGAAGGCGGAGAGCAGATCCCGCCCGTGCTGCGGTGTCTTCCTCGTGGCGATGAGGCTGCGGTGATAGGGCTTGGCCCAATCGGGCAACGCGCCCCCATCCACCCCAAGCGCCGCCTGGGCCGCCGTCAGCTGTGCGACCTTCTCCTCGGCCGACAGAGTCGCGGAGTCCGAGATGTCGTCGGCCTCGCGCGCAAACAGATAGAACGCGTGGACGTGGGGCCGGCAATCCTTCGGGATCAGAAACGAGCCGACCGGAAAATTCTCCGTATTGGCGCGGATCAGCGCCTCGACATCCGCGGCCGCGACCGCACGGGCCGCCTGGCTTGTGGCATCGATGTTGGATTGCGCGACCGCCATCGGCGGCGACTCCGGCCTGGTCCGAGACGTCACATCAGGCTGCCGGCGAGCCGGCGCGTCTCATCATCCACCTGCTCGACGTCATCCAGCGTTCCGATCGCGCGCTGCGCCATTTGCTCGAGGCACTGCTCGACCACGCGCGTGATGTCGAGGAAGCCGATCTTGCGCGCGAGAAAGCCACGCACCGCGATCTCGTTCGCGGCGTTGAGGATAATGGGCGCGGCCCCGCCGGCCTCGAGGGCCTCGCGCGCGAGCCGAAGCGCGGGGAAGCGAACCGGATCCGGCGCCTCGAAGGTAAGCGTCGCGAGCTTCGCCAGATCGAGCCGAGGCGATGGCGCGGCGATGCGATCAGGCCAGGCGAGGGTGTAGGCGATCGGCGTCCGCATATCGGGCGAGCCGAGCTGCGCCAGCACCGAGCCATCGACATAGGCGACCATCGAGTGGATGACGGACTGCGGGTGAACCACGACCTCGATCTGGTCGTGCCGCACCGGGAACAAGTGAAACGCCTCGATCATCTCGAGGCCCTTGTTCATCATCGTGGCCGAATCAACCGAGATCTTGGCGCCCATCTCCCAGTTCGGGTGGGCCACCGCCTGCTCGGGTGTCGCACCCGCCATGGTCTGCAGATCGGCGGTGCGGAACGGGCCGCCCGATGCGGTGAGGATCACCCGCTCGACCCGCTCGGGCCGTTCGAAGTCGAACACCTGGAAGATCGCGTTGTGCTCCGAATCGACGGGCAGCAGGGTCGCGCGATGTTTTTTCACCTCATCGACCATCAGCTCGCCCGCGCACACCAGACATTCCTTATTGGCGAGGGCAACGATGGTGCCTCGGCGCACCGCAGCCAAGGTCGGCGCGAGGCCCGCGGCGCCGACAATGCCCGCCATCACCCAATCGGCCGGCAAAGACGCGGCCTCGACCAGACCCTCCTGGCCGGCCGCGACCCGCACGCCACTGCCCGAGAGCGCGTCCTTCAGCTCGCGATAGCGATGCGGATCGGCGGTCACCGCCAACCGCGCCCGGTGGCGCCGCGCCTGCTCTGCCAGGCGCTCCACATTGCCTGACGCCGTCAGCGCCTCGACCTCGTATGTACCGGGATTGCGATCGAGCAGGTCGATCGTGTTACAGCCGATGGAGCCGGTCGAGCCCAGGATGGTCACGCGGCGTGGCGCGGCCCCGACGGCCCCGATCGCCTCAACCGCGCGCTCGGCTGGTCTCGCCATCCCTGCTCCATTCAAAGGCTTGTTGGTCGCGCCGCGTGGCGCGTGTCCCCTCGCGCCAATAGTATTTCCGGCCCATCGATCGGGACGCAACAGGAAAAGCCGAGCCCGATCAGGCCGCGAGCGTCGCGATCTGGCCGAGCAGGGCCTCGACACCCGCGATGCGGGCGGTCGTAACGCTCCAATCGCGCGGCACAACCAGCTTGTTGTCGGGCCGCAACCTGAGGCCGTGCTCCGGCTTCGAGACAAAGGCGATCAGCTTGTCGGGCGCGGCGAACCGGTCGTTGCGGAACGAGAAGAGCGCGCCCTTGGGTCCGGCCTCGACTCGCGAGATGCCGGCGCGGCGGCACAACCGCTTGATCGCCACGATCTTGAGCAAATGCAGCACCTCGTCGGGCGGCGGCCCGAATCGGTCGGTCAGCTCGTCCAGGAAGCCGTCAATCTCCTTGCTGTCTTCCAGGCGCGAGAGCCGCCGGTAGAGGTTGAGCCGCACATCGAGATCGGCCACGTAGCTGTCTGGGATGAGCACCGGCGCGCCGATCGAGATGAACGGCGACCACTCGGCCTCGGGGGCGGGTGCGCCCGCGCCCGCGCGCGCCACCCTCACGGCCTCCTCGAGCATTTGTTGGTAAAGCTCGATTCCGACCTCACGGATGTGACCGGATTGCTCCGTGCCGAGCAGATTGCCGGCGCCGCGAATATCGAGGTCATGGCTCGCCAGCGCGAAGCCGGCGCCGAGCGTATCCAGCCGATGGATCACCTCGAGGCGCTTCAGGGCGGCCTCGCCGAGGCGTCGCTCCGCCGGCACGGTGAAATAGGCGTAGGCGCGGAGCTTGGCCCGCCCGATACGACCTCGAAGCTGATAGAGTTGGGCCAGGCCGAACATGTCGGCCCGGTGAACGACCATCGTGTTGGCGCGCGGCAGGTCGAGACCGGATTCGATGATCGCGGTCGAGACCAAGACATCGTACTCGCCGTCATAGAACGCGGACATCACCTGTTCGAGCGCGCTGGGCGCCATCTGTCCGTGGGCGATCACGACCTGAACCTCCGGCACGAGCGAGCGCAGGCGGGCCGCCACGTCGTCGAGATCGGCAATGCGTGGGCAAACGTAGAAGCTCTGGCCACCGCGGAAATGCTCGCGCATCAGGCCCTCGCGCACGACCACGGGATCGTAGGGGAGGATGAAGGTCCGCACGGCGAGCCGATCGACCGGCGGCGTCGAGATCACGCTCATGTCGCGCACGCCCGTGAGCGCCAATTGCAGCGTGCGCGGAATGGGCGTCGCGGTGAGCGTGAGCACATGGAGCCCCGCCTTCAGCTCCTTCAGGCGCTCCTTGTGCGTGACGCCGAAATGCTGCTCCTCGTCAACCACCACGAACGCCAGCGTCGCGAACTGGATGCCCTTGCCGAGCAGCGCATGGGTGCCGACCACGATGTTGACCGAGCCATCCGCCAAGCCACGACGCACGTCGGCGGCCTTCTTGGCCGGCACGAGTCGCGAGAGCTGCTCGATCCGGATCGGCAGGCCCTCGAAGCGTTTCCTGAAGGTGGCGAAGTGCTGCCGGCAGAGCAGTGTCGTCGGCGCGAGAACCGCGACCTGCTTGCCACCGGCCGCCACCACCTGCGCCGCGCGAAGCGCGATCTCGGTCTTGCCGAAGCCGACATCACCGCAGATCAGCCGATCCATCGGCCGGCCCGAAGCCAGATTGCTCAGCGTTTCCTCGATCGCGCGAGCCTGATCGTCGGTCTCAGTATAGGGGAAGCGGGCGGCAAAGGCATCGTACTCGCCCTCGGTCGGCGCGAACTCCTCGGCCGGGCGGACCTGACGCTCGGCGGCTATTTTGATCAGCGAGCCCGCCATCTCGAGCAGGAGCTTCTTCAGCCGCGCCTTGCGCGCCTGCCATTGCGCGCCGCCGAGCTTGTCGAGCTCGACCGGCTGATCGGCCGAGCCGTAGCGCGAGAGCAGCTCGATATTCTCGACCGGCAGATAGAGCCGGTCGTCATCGGCGTAGTGCAGGCGCAGGCAATCGTGCGGTTGACCATCGACCGTCAAGGTCTCGAGCCCGACATAACGGCCGATGCCGTGATCGACGTGAACGACGAGGTCGCCTTCTTTGAGCTCGGTGGTGTCGGCCAGGAAGCTCTCGGCCCGCACCTTCTTGCGGCGCGCCGGCTGACTCAGGCGCTCGCCGAGAATGTCGGGCTCGGCGATGAGCGAGAGATCACCGGCAACGAATCCGTGCTCGAGCGGCAGGAGCACGAGCGCGACCTCGGCGATCGGGCGCTTGACCGCCTCAACCCAGCTCTCGACCGGCGCAAGGCGATCGACGCCGTGCTCCGCCAATAGCCGACGCAGACGTTCGCGGCTGCCGGCACTGACGCAACTCAGCACCACCCGTCGGCCCGCGGCGCGCTCGGCATCGATGTGACCCCGCACCACGTCGAACAGGGCGGACTGGCCCCCGCCCCGCTCGGCGCTGAAGTCGCGCGCCGGACGCCCACCGGCTTCGACGACGGCCCCTTGGTCCTCGCCGCCCGCGCGGAAGCCCTCGAACAGCCCGACCGGCCGCCCCGCGAGGGCCCTGTTCCAGGTCTCGAGGTCGAGAAACAGGCGCTCGGGCGGGACAGGCTTGTAGTCCGCCTCCATAGAGGTGGCGGGCGCGCTCACCCGTGCCTCATAGAAGTCCTGGATCGCGGTGAGGCGCTCGTCGCGCGCCTGCTCGACCTGCCGATCGAGCGCGACCGGCGCGCCAGGCAGATAGTCGAACAGGGTGTCGAGCCGCTCGTGAAACAGCGGCAGCCAGTGCTCCATGCCGGGATAGTGGCGCCCGGCGCTGATCGCCTCGAACAGTTGATCTTCGGTCGTCACGGCGCCGAAGAGCGCGCGATAGCTGGCACGAAACCGGTTGATGGCGTCCGGCGTCAGCAGCACTTCGCTGACCGGCGAGAGGCTAAGCGCCGCGCTCGGCTCCAGGCTGCGCTGGTTCACCGGATCGAAGTCACGGATCGTCTCGATCGTGTCACCGAACAGGTCGAGACGCGCCGGGCTCGTAGCGCCCGCCGGGAAGATATCGACGATGCCGCCGCGAAAGGCGTATTCGCCCGCCTCCATCACCGTTCCGGTGGCGCCATAGCCATTGGCCTCGAGGAAGGTGACCAACGCGTCACGCTTCAGCGTGTCACCCGGCTTCAGATTGAGCGATGCGCCGGCCAGGAGCGCGCGCGGCGGCAAGCGCTGCAGCACCGCGTTGATGGTGGTGAGCACGATGAGCGGTGCGGTCGCGCCATCGCGGTGCGCGAGCCTGGCGAGGGTCGCGACGCGCTGGCTCACAAGGTCAGGCCGCGGCGACACCCGGTCATAGGGCAAACAGTCCCAGGCTGGCACGGTGGCAAGATCGAGGGTCGGCGCAAAGAAGCGCAGCACATCCGCCATGCGTGCGAGGCGGGCATCGTCGCGCGCGACATAAAGGATCGGCGTGGGTGCGGCAAAGATCGCGAGCTCGGCCAGCAGCCGGCCGTCAAGTCCATCCGGCGCCCCGGAAATGAGGACGCGGCCGGAACGCCCAAGCGCGGGCGCGAGCAGCGGCAGCATGGCCATGGTCACAATTTGTGCCGGTTGCGAACGTAGTCGATCAGCGCCGCCATGAGGGGCGTCGTATAGATCGGCGGCACGGCGGCGCGCTCGGTGATCCAATCCAAGATGTCTCGGTCATTGGCATCGAGCAGGCGCTCGAGCTCCGCAACGCGCGCCTCGGGCAAGGCATCGCCATGGGTCGTGACGAACCCACCCAACAGAATGTCGGTTTCGCGCGTGCCCGTGTGCGAACAGCGGAACCGAAGCCGACGCCGCCGCGTTGCGAGATCGTGAGCTGAGTCTGTCATGGCGATCCGTGTGATTGGCGCGATCATAAGGAGGCAGGGCGTCCGGCGCCAGCATTGGCGAGGCCGAGCTTCGTCTGTAGGGTCGCGCCATGCGGCCAACGGTCCTCAATCCGCTTTTCGCCTCGATTGACGTGCTGCAGGGCGTCGGCCCCAAGGTCGCGCGCCTGTTCGAGCGGGTCGCAGGCGGACGGGTCGTCGACCTGATCTGGCATTTGCCAACCGGCGTGATCGACCGGCGCTTCCAGCCAGCGCTGCGCGATGCGCCGGCGGGCGCGGTTGCCACCGTGATGGTCGAGATCATGGAGCACCGGCCGTCCGGTCGACCGGGGCGGCCCTACAAGGTGATCGGCAGCGACGGCACCGGATTCATCGACCTCGTGTTCTTCCATGTGCGCGGCGACTACCTCGAAAAGGCGCTGCCAGTGGGCGAGAAACGCGTGGTGAGCGGCACGATCGAGCGCTATGGCGAGCGGCTCCAGATGGTCCATCCGGATCACATCGCGGCGCCCGAGCAGGCTGTAACCCTGCCCGCGATCGAGCCCGTCTATGGGCTGACCGAGGGGCTCTCGCTGAAGCTCATGGCGAAGGCCATGCGCTCAGCCCTGAAGCGCCTGCCCGATCTGCCGGAGTGGCATGACCGCGCGCTGATGGAGCAACGCGCCTGGCCGGCCTGGCGCCCGGCGGTTCTTTCGATCCATCAGCCGGACGCTGCCGCCGCGCCCGACCCGACAACGCCGGCCCGGACCCGCCTCGCCTATGATGAGCTCCTGGCCAACCAGCTCAGCCTCGCATTGGTGCGGGCGCGCCAGCGGCGGGCGCGTGGCCGATCGATTGTCGGCGACGGACGCCTGCGCGCACAGGTCACAGGCACCCTGCCCTACACGCTAACCGGGTCACAGAGCCAGGCGATCCGCGAGATCGAGAGCGACCTTGCGGCACCGCGGCGCATGCTCCGGCTGCTCCAGGGCGATGTCGGCAGCGGCAAGACGGTCGTCGCCTTGTTTGCCATGCTGATGGCTGTGGAAGCCGGCGCGCAGGCCGCGATCATGGCGCCGACCGAGATTCTCGCGCGGCAGCATTTGAAGACGCTCTCCGGACTGCTGAAGGGCACTGGCGTGCGGGTCGTGCCTGTGCTTGGTCGCGACCGAGGCCGAGTGCGCGAGCAGGCGCTGAAGCTCCTGTCCGAAGGCGAGGCCGACATCGCGGTCGGGACCCACGCATTGATCGAAGGCGAGGTCGCGTTCAAGGACCTCGCGCTCGTGGTCATCGATGAGCAACACCGCTTTGGCGTTCACCAGCGCCTGATGCTGGCGAGCAAGGGTCAGGCGGTTGACGTTTTGGTCATGACCGCGACGCCGATCCCGCGCACCCTCACCCTCACCGCCTATGGCGACATGGACGTGTCACGCCTGATCGAGCGACCGCCCGGCCGCCAGCCGATCGATACACGCATCGTGCCACTTGACCGTCTGGACGAGGTGGTCGAGCGGATTCGTGCCGCGATCGAGCGTGGTGCACGGATCTATTGGGTGTGTCCGCTGGTCGAGGAATCGGAAATGGTCGACCTCGCTGCGGCGGCCGAGCGTCATGTCACGCTGCGCACCTGGTTTGGCGATCGGGTCGGCCTGGTGCACGGACGCCTCAAGGCCGCAGAGAAGGATCGGGCGATGGCCGCGTTCGCCGGCGGCGAGCTTGACATTCTGGTGGCGACCACAGTCATCGAGGTCGGCATCGACGTGCCCGAAGCGAGCATCATGATCGTCGAGCACGCGGAACGATTCGGCCTCTCGCAGCTTCACCAATTGCGTGGACGCGTCGGGCGCGGAGAGCAGCAGGGCCATTGCCTGCTGTTCTATGCGACCCCGCTGGGTGAG
>Ga0194128_10001741_pt1 | contig 37357 bp, 33 predicted proteins | sample TA2KigCa65mmetaG_FD_148650 | JGI IMG/M metagenome (GOLD analysis project Ga0194128, IMG submission 148650) | Freshwater microbial communities from Lake Tanganyika, Tanzania - TA2015037 Kigoma Deep Cast 65m | ecosystem: Environmental > Aquatic > Freshwater > Lake | place: Tanzania: Lake...
AAACATGAATCGCATTGCCATTGTTGCAACGCTTTTTGCATTGACACTTGCAGTGTCGCTCCGTGCCGGCGACACCAAGACCGGCTTCGTGCACAAGGTACTCAAGACCGACAGCGGCGATGCCAAGTACGTCGTCTTCGTCCCGCCGGATTACAGGGCGGACAAGGACTGGCCTGTGATTCTCTTCTTGCACGGCGCCGGCTCGACGGGCGACGACGGCGAGAAGCAGGTCAAGGGCGGTCTGGCCAAGGCCGTTCGCAGCAAGCCGGACAAGTTTCCGTTCATTGTCGTCTTCCCACAAGCCCATCAGAAAGGTTGGGGCGCCAACGGGGCAAGCGCCAAGCGAGCCCTCGCTATCCTCGACCAAGTCGAGAAGGACTACAAGACCGACAAGAAACGCGTGTATCTCACGGGTCTGTCGATGGGCGGCTTCGGCACTTTCAGCCTCGCTGCCGCCCATCCGACGCGTTGGGCAGCGATCGCGCCGATCTGCGGCGGCGGCGACCCGAACAGCGCCGGGAAGTTCAAGGACATTCCCTGTTGGTGTTTCCACGGCGACGCCGACAAAACCGTGAGCGTCGAGAAATCGCGCGCCATGATCAAGGCGCTAAAAGCTGCCGGTGGCGAACCAAAATACACGGAGTACCCCGGCGTTGATCACAATTCCTGGGATCGCGCCTATGGAACCGCCGAGTTGTACACGTGGTTTTTGAAACATACGACGAAATGAGGCCTTTTGCCGCTTGCGGCTTCGCGCTCGCGCCGCGCTCTGCGAGCGCTGAACGTAAAGACGGAATCCATTTGCAACCGTGCCTCGATTCGGGTATCGTAGCCACATGTTTCCTTCTTCCTGCCATGGCCCGATCGATCGCCGCACTTGGCTGAAGCTCGGGGGCCTTAGCCTCGGCGCCCTCTGCGCCGGCGTGTCGCCAACGCTCGCCAACGTCCTCGCCAACGAAGCGGCCGATCGAGACTTTTCCGTCATTCTCTTCTGGGCCAACGGCGGGCCGAGCCATCTGGATACCTTCGATCTCAAGCCGAACGCCCCTGAGCAAATTCGCGGGCCGTTTCGACCGATTCGTACCAACGTCTCCGGCATCGACATTTGCGAGCACCTACCACGCTTGGCCCAGATGGCGGACAAATACACGATTCTGCGCAGCCTGCATCACGAACGCGGCGAACACTCCGGCGGCACGCATCGCTTTCTGACCGGCCATGCGTCGCTTGCGGCCAACCTTCAGAATGGCGAGTATCCCGAGTTGGGTTGCGTCGTCGCTCGACATCTCGATCGCCAACAACCGAGCGACATCCCGGTCTTCGTCGCCGACACGCAGTTCTACGGCGCCGGCCCCGCCTATCTCGGCCGAGGCTATGCCCCGTTCATGGTGGCGCCTAACAACCCGATTTCGGCGAGCGGCAACAACACGTATGATCCAATCCCGATCTACGGTTCCGCCGACAGCGTTCAGCTGACGGCCGACTCGACGCTCCGTTTGCAACAACGCGCCAACCTCGTCGGCGCCATCGATCAATGGCGTGATGCGGTCCAGCGCTCCGGCAGCCTCGACACGTGGGACCGCAATCACCGCCGAGCCGTGGAGATTCTGTCGAGCCGGCGCACACGCGACGCCTTCGATCTCAATCGGGAATCGGCAATGACGCGCCGCCGCTTCGGCGATCATCTGTGGGGCAGGAGCCTTCTGACGTGTCGGCGGCTCGTCGAGGCCGGCGTGCGTTTCGTGCAATGCCAGGCGACGTATCGCCTGCCCGAATCGGTGGGCCGTACGTCGAACTGGGACGATCACTCCGTCAACGCCCACATCTTCGACGCCTATCGCATCAAGTTGCCGGTGCTCGACCAGGCGATGTCGGCCCTGATCGACGACCTCTACTCGCGCGGCCTCAATCAGCGTGTGTTGTTCATCTTCTGCGGTGAGTTTGGCCGCACGCCAAGAATTGCCAATCAGGACCCGTCGGGCCGGCCTGGCCGAGACCATTGGCCGCGCGCGATGAGCGTCTTCCTCTCCGGCGGCGGCCTGCGCATGGGCCAGGTCATCGGCGCCACCAACGCCCGAGCCGAGCACCCCGTCCAGCGTCCCATGGACAGCAACTCCCTCCTCGCCACCATCTATCGTCGCTTCGGCATCGACCCGTCCCGCCACCTCCACGACGCGACGGGCCGGCCGATCCCGATCCTGCCGAGGGGCGAGACGATCCGGGAGTTGGTGGCGTAATTGGTGTGCTTCAACGGCTGGTTTTGGGACGTAGAAAGGACGGAGCAAAATGCCAGACGAACATGCGAATAGTGTGACGGCAAATGCTCCTCCGTTGCCAAGCGGGACCGAGTTCTACGTCATCCACGGCGGTGTTGAGTCCGGCCCCTTTTCGCTTGGCGAACTGGCCGAGCAAGCCGTCATAGGCAAGCTCGATGCGGACGATCTTGTGAAGGGAAGCGATGGTCTATGGCGCAAAGCTGGTGAAATGTCGTGCTTGCACGGCTTTTTCCAACATAGCGAACCAAGTGACAAATCGATCAACGAACTCGGCGAATTCCGCGGTGTCTGGATTCCAACAAAGGTGCTCGTTGTCGGCCTCTGTGCGTTTGTGATTGTGCTCATCCTCGCTGCGGCCCTTGTGGTGAGGAATTTCACAGATGAAAGGACCAAGCGGGAGGCAGCGGAAAATGCCCAGCGCCAGGCGGGACAAAAGGCCCATGACGCGATTGAAGAAAAGCGAAAGGTCGATGACGAGTTGGTGAAAGAGCGCATAGGCAAACAGTTTGCCATAGCGGAGTTTGTTCGCATTGACATGGAATTAGAACGCTTACACAAGGAACGCAATAAGCAGCCTGCAAAGAAACTGCAGCTCGACGAAGCCGAACGAAAGGAATTAGTAAACGAAATTGCCAGGCTTGAGGATGAATTGGCACGCCTAAAGGTAGGGAAACCGGTGCCGCCCGCGGATGGTAATAGCGTGATCTTTGCCAAGGTGCAGAAGTTCGTCGACACGCATCCCAAAATCTATCCCGGCGAACGCTATTTGGGCAATTTAGAGTGGGAGTTTGTCACCAGACCATTACGTACAAAAACAGATTTCTCTCGGACAGAAAAGGAAGAACTTCTTGATTTCTTGGGAAGGGCCGTGAAGTATCCACCCTACAATGCGGATCCGGCATTTCCTGCTATCATTGCCGAATTGAAAAACTACCAGCCACAATTAAATTTCCGATGATAGTGGCTTGACTTGTCGACACACCCAGTATTGTGTGTGGGTCATCTCAAAGTCGGTTACCCCTTGAGCAGAACGGTAAGTCGGGGCTGAGCGGACCAAGATTTTTCCGAAATCGCTTTGTCATTTTCCGACGATTCGGCCAAAATAAAGCCATCATTCCACGTAGCGTGGCCCTCGAGTTCCACCCGTGACCATCGAACAGATGCGACAAGCACGCGAAGTCAATCCGTTTCGGCCATTCACGATCCATCTGGCCGACGGGCGATCCTTATACGTTCCGCATCGCGACTACGTCTCGATGTCGCCCGGCGGCAGAACGGTTATCGTCTACCAGGCCAACGAGGTGTTCAGTATCATCGACCTTTACCTTGTGACCGAGCTAACGATGGAAGAAGCCCCAAAGGCTCCCGGAAAAAGTGGGACATGAAGCAATAAACAAGATTCGCAAAAACCTATGGAGGACTCTCACATGAAACGTCGCACATTCCTCAAGACCTCAGCGGCTGCCGGCGCGGCTGGGGCCACGGCCATGACGCTCGATGCCAAGACTTACGACCAAGTCCAGGGCGCGAATAATCGCATCAACATCGCGTTCCTCGGCGTCGGCGGACGCTGCCAGCAGCACATCGATGTCATCCTCGCCATGCAGCGAGCCAACGCCAACTCCGTTCGCCCCGTCGCCGTCTGCGACGTGTGGGACGGTAACGATCGGCTTGGTCGCCGGCCTGACGGCACGTTCTCGGGCCGTGGACTCAATCCATCCGCTTTGCGTTGCGGGCTCAACGTCAACGATGCGGTGCACGTCAACAAGGACTATCGCCGCATCATTGGCCTGCGCGAAGTCGATGCCGTCTGCATCGCCACGCCGGACCACTGGCATGCCAAGATGTGCATCGATGCCGCGGCGAACGGCAAGCACATCTATTGCGAAAAGCCGATGACCAAGACGATCTACGAGGCCCACGCCGTCGTCGATGCGGTGCGGCGGGCCAACGTCGTCATGACGGTTGGCGTTCAGTGGATGGCCGACCCGAGCCTGCGCCGCGCCAACGAGATGATCCGCCGCGGCGACATCGGCCATGTCGCCCAGGCCCAGACGAGCTACTATCGCAACTCGTTGGTCGGCCAGTGGCGCTACTATCCGCTGACGCAAGACATGAACCCGACCACGATCAACTGGGACCTGTTCTTGGGCCATGAGTTCTCCGTCGAGAACGGCGTGCCGCTCGCGCCGCGCATGCCGTTCGACCGGGCGATCTTCGCGCAATGGCGTTGCTATTGGAACTTCGGCGGCGGCATGTTCACCGACCTCTTCGTCCACCGCGTCACCCGTCTCATCAGCGCGATGGGCGTCCGTTACCCGGCTCGCGTGGTCGGGGGCGGCGGCATTTATCTCGAGTACGATGGCCGCGACGTGCCCGATGTCGCTACCATCGTCGCCGACTACGAGGAAGGCTGCCAACTCCTCATCACCGCGACCATGATCAACGATCATCCGATCGAGGAAGTCATCCGTGGCCGAACCGCGACGGTGCGATTCGGCTCGAAACAGATAATGCGCGAAGGCCGGCCGGTGACTGATTGGGGCTACGACGTGATTCCGCAGGCGGCGACCAACCGCCCCGCGCAACCGGGCCAACCGGTTCAGCGCGACGCGGTCTGGCATGGCAACGGCATCTCGGAAGCGCAATCCGGCACGGCGATCTGGGAAAACTTCCTGTCCTGCGTCCGCGCTCGCAACCGCGATACGTTCTGCACGCCGGAACTCGGCGCCGCGGCGTTCACGACCGTGGCGATGGGTGTGCAGAGCTATCGCCAGGGCCAGGTGCTGTTCTGGGATCGCGAACGTCGGCGTCCGGTCGTCGGCGACGCGAGTTGGGCGACCAACCTCGAACGCCGCAGCCGCGAACGTGGCCGACCGACTCAGATCATCGGCTGGACCGGCGAAACCCGCGGCAGCACCCTCGAACCGCCCGATTACCAGCGTTTGGGCGGCCCGTGGACGAACGGCCAAGACCCGGCGCGTCCGGCGCCTGGTGGTTCGGGCGGCGGGAATGAAGAGTAAATCACCACGAGCCCGCAGCGCAAGCAAGGAGGAGACGTTGGCAATTGGCAATTGACGATTCCCGATTGAAGAGCCGCGCCCGGGCTCGTCATTCGTTTCCGGACGGCTACGCGATGGCGACGCGGCCGAGGCGCCGCTAACGTTCTACGCGTCGGGTTGGTGCACACGGATCACGCACGCTCATCTAGGATTTCGTCATGCCCAAGAACGTCCAATGCCCCAACTGCAAACGGTTCCTTCAAGTGTCTGATGCGTATGCTGGCAAGGTCCGCTGCCCCGAGTGTCAAACCACGTTTGCGATCGGCGTGGCGGCGTCAAGCGCGGGCGGTGCTGGAAGGCCGGAAGCGTCGGAGTCGCTTCAACCTGGCGAGCCGATGCCGTCCAGAACCCGTGCAACGTCGCCGGATGTCAGTGACGAAATTCCATCGCAATTTGGTGAATCGCGGTTCGAGCCGTCTCCGATGACCAGCGCGCTTGCCAAAGTAGCGCTCGGGGCGTGTATTTTCACGAGTCTCGTGATGGCTGGCAGCGAGTATTTTCAGATGCGGCTGGCAGACCGCATGATTGCAGGTGAGCTTGTCCCCGAGAATGAGCTGACAAGCAACGATTTCCGCCATCGCATCCTTGGCATTATCAACACGGTCGCGTTTGTCTTCTCCGCCGTTTGTTTCCTCATTTGGTTTCACCAGGCGCATACAAACCTGAAGGCACTGGGAGTGGTCGGTTTGACGTATACGTCAGGTTGGGCCGTGGGATGCTGGTTTGTGCCCATTCTTAATTTCTACAGGCCGGTGCAGATTGCCCAGGAGATTTGGCGCCAAAGCGATCCGGCCATGAGTCGATCTGCCGATTCGGCGCCGTCTTCGCCGTTGATCGGAATGTGGTGGGTGACGTGGATGGCGTCAAACGTGATCGGTTACCTGGCGATGCGGTTTTCGTGGGGAGCGAATACGCCGGAGTTATTTCGATCCGCCACCATTTTCGGGATGGTTGCTGATATCGCAACCGTTCCGGCCGCACTGCTCGCGATTGCTGTTGTCATCGCCATCGACGCGCGCCAGGACGAGCGGGGAAAAGCAGCGAGCGGGATGGGGCGGTCAGGAATGGCTGATCGCTAGCAATTCGGCCAAGCGAGCGAGGCAATTCCCGTTATCAGGAAGCCGAGTATCCAGAATCGTCCCCAGTTTGACTCAGGCAGAAAGCAAAGCCACGACCGTCCAGGCGTCCATCAGCGTGCCAAAGTGATATTCTCGAGAGCCGTCGGAAGCGTTACCGAGGGGTTTGTCAGAATTGCCATGAGCTCGCTGCTTTGATGCATGCCAGGGCGGATTGCTGTTACACAGCAAGCTCCACGCCCAGGCGACTAGCGTTTTTTTTTCTCCAGGGCCAGAAGCTTGGCGAAGCGGGGGTCGGGGCGGATGAAGGCCAGGTCGGGGTCGGTGCGTAGTCTGATCCAGTCGTCCAGGCCGGCGGCGAGACGTAGCGATCGTCCGGCTTGAGCGCCATGGCTTTCAGGCAGATCGCTTCCAAAGCCGGCTCGATGCCCGGCTTGATCTCGCTCGGCTTGGGGAAATCCCCCTTGATGACTTTGTTGAGCAGCTTGGCTAGGTCGGCGTTTTTCTGGTTGTCCACATCCGAGTCGCCGATGGAAGGCTTGCCGGTCAGCAGACAGTAGAGCGTCGCGCCGAGGCTGTAGACGTCGCTGCCTGGGCCGACGAGATCGAGACGGCCCTCTGCCTGTTCGGGGCTCATGTACTGCGGCGTGCCGAGGGCGGCGCTGGGAAGCGTGTGCGACGAACCGCTGCTCGCCGACGCCGGCTTCAGAATGGGCTCGGTGGAAGAGTGATCAACGTGGTCCATCGACTTCGCCAGGCCCCAGTCGACGACCAGCGTCTCGCCGTACTTGCCGAGCATGATGTTGCCCGGCTTCAGATCGCGATGCAAAATGCCGCGATCATGGGCGTACTGAATCGCCTCGCAGACATCGATGAATCGGCCCAGCAGCTTGCGCAGCTCCAAGGACCGCTCGCCGGGATCGCGATCGGGTCCGTCGGCCTTGTGAAAGCGTGCGATCGCCTCCTTCAAGCTGTCGCCCTGGACAAAGCGCATGGCGTAGTAAGGTCTGCCATCGTCGTATTGCCCGAGGCCATACACCGGCACAATGCCCGGATGTTCCAGGGCGCCGGTAATCTCCGCTTCCATCACGAAGCGCGTGCGGCTCTCCGGATCGTCGGCGTGCTTGCCCTGAATCTCCTTGAGCGCGACCTCGCGATGCAGCTCTTGATCCTCGGCGACATAGACCTGGCCGAGCCCGCCCTTGGCGTGAGGCCGAAGGATGCGAAAGCGTTGCCCACTGGAGGTGGGAGCGCCGACCGACAGGGTTCGTGTCAGGACCGGGTCGTCGTCCGGCCTTTCGCCGCCGACTAACGCCAGGCTCGCTTCGATGTCCTGATCGCCGATCTGGCCGAGATCCTGCTTGATCGACGCAACGGAGCTGACGGCGGCCAGGCTCTTCTGCGGATCGTCCAGATGCTGCCTGAGATGCTCGACGACGAGCGCCTTGAGCAAGCCGTGGCGTTCCGGCGTGAGTGCATTTTGCTCCAATAAGATGACGTCGAGCGGTTTGCTCTTGTCAAGAATCCATGTGTTCATCGCGACGATCAATTGATCGCGCGTGATGAAGTTGAGGTTGACCGCCAGAATGCCGAAGAGCAGATTGCGGTCCGCGGTGTGGGCGGGCAGGTTAGCCATGGCGTGGTCTCCGGTCGCTGCTGGCGGCGCAGCAGTGACTTTGCTACGCGGCAAGCGGCATCATTTGCGCAACTCGCGCTCAAGCCAATCGATGGCGTCCGTCGTCTCGCATGCGACGCGCACAGATGTGCGGCTCATCGTAGAATCGGCCGGCGAACCGTTCCTTCGCCCCGGCGTTCGCAGAGCCTTCCCCAATACGGTCTACCGGTGCGTGCATGCCGGCCGGCGTGAAGCGGATTCTTCCACTTCACGTTGTCTGAATCGCTCCACTTCAGTGGAAGGTTCCTTTCCGCAGCGCGCACCTGCCCATCCGGCCCACTCCAGGCTGGCCCGTTGTCGCATTGCGCGGCCAAGGTCTCACCGAAAAAAAACGTCGGTGCAGTGAGCGTCCGAGGAATTATTGCAGTCTCCAACCTGGCTTGCGTCGAGCCGGATGGAACGCCGCCGATTCGGTTTCCGTCTTCAGGCGATTTACGTTGCCCGTACACTCTCATGGTTCGCCGATGTCGGTAATCGGGTCGCGAAACTTGGCGCCGGCGCCACGCATCGCCCGCGTGATTTCGGCAAGCTTTCCCTGTCCGGCGCCGTCAACGTGGACCCAGATGTTGGCGTCTCCCGCCCACGATTTGTTGGCAGTCACTCCCTTCACTTTGGCAAGGGCAGCACGCAGCGCCTTCGTGTCGATGCTGGAGGGCAAGTACCGCATGAACAAATACAAGCCGTTATCATTCTTGCTCAATTTCGCGTTCGCAACGGCCTTGGCAAGATTGCCGACATCGGTTTTCGCGAGGTCGGTAAACTCAATCAACGCAGGCTCGACGAACAAGCCGCCGTCGCGTTTGAAGTCGCTGAACTTGAGTCCGTTCGTGTCAAGCTTGATGGCCGGAATCTTGGCGAACGTCTTGCGGAGGGCGATGAGATCGGCGTCGATGCCGCCGGCAAAGATCGCAATCTTCACCTCGGCCCGCTGCGCACCTTTCTTATCCAGCGTCGCGCTATCCGCCAGCCCATGCCCTGTGACGACACTCAGGCCTGCGAGCCAGGTCACTACGCCCAGCGCCGGGCGGAACACTAACCAATTCAGTTTTCCGTCGCTCATTGCTTGTGTTCCCGCATGTGGGGTCCAAGGAATCGCGCGCATCATTTTTTCAGTGCGTCGTTGATGTCCTTGCTGGCCGCGATCATTGCCTTGGTGAGGTTTTCAATTTGCCCCGTCTCCGCCGCGGCGAAGACGGCGTCCAGGCGGCCGATCGGGCCGCGCAGTTTGTCCTGGAGCGCTTTGAGGTCCGCCCCCTTTTTCGAGCGGAGCATCTCGCGCGCGCCGAGCAATCCACTCCCTTGCCCCGGAGCGTAGACGCTTCCGTAGAACGGCTGGCGCCCTCCAGTGTGACCCCACGCAAACCGCAATCGCAGATGGCGCAAGCCGTATCCATCGGGACTGCCGCGGCCAAGCGGCGACGCCATCGCGAGAATGGCCACTGTGAACTTGTCTCCAGGCTGCGCAGGCTGCGGGGCGTCGCTCATCCAGTCAGTGGCAGGACGATCCGTCGCCTTGTTCATCCCGTCCTTGCTCCAGAGGCCCGCCGGCTTGCCGTTTTTGTAGGTGTAGATCTCCCAGGAACCAAGCACGTTGCTCTCAATGCTCAGGTTGTATCCCGACTTGGGGACCGGGAACTTGCCGATCCTGTCGGGCACGACGAAGCTGAGCCGATACCACCCCGTTGCCCCGGGCTGACCTTCTCCAAAACGTGCGTACGGATCCTTCAGCGCCGTCATGCCCGATTCGTCGGCGTCGAGCGAGTGCAGCGAAGGCGTCAAACCGGACCGATGCTACACTCTCGGCGCCAGATCGATCGAATCGAGCTCGATGAGCCGACCGATCAGCATGGTCAGATCCTCCTCTGTCGGCCCCTGAGCAGAACCGCACGGCGGACTCACAACAACCAACGTGAGAATGCACGCGAGCATCCGCATGGAAGCCCTTGCCTTTCATGAATGTTGGTGTGTCATGGCCGGGCGGGGCTTTGGATGGCCTGGATGACAAACTCAAGAAATTCGCGTGCGCGGCGGGCCAGGGCGTCGATGCCATCCGGCTTGGCGGGGCGAGGAACACCCGGAGCGAAAATGTTCTCGCACGAAAGCGAAATGGTCAGGCCGGTGTTGGCGACGATGCTCAAGAGGCGATAGTGATCGATTTCGCCGAAGCCGGGGCCGCAGTCCATGTGGTCCTTCGGCGAGAAGAAGCGATGATCCTTGATGCAGAAGCTACGCACTTCCGAGGCGCAATCGCGCAGGTCCTGGAGCGGATTGATCTTGCCTTCGAGGTAATCCATGACGTTGCCGGCGTCGTAGTTGACCTTGATGTGCGAATGATTGACTTCACGGGTGATGCGAGCGCAGGCGGCGCCGGTGCCGGTCTCGCCGCCGTGCTGCTTGACGACGAGGGTGACGTTATTGTCGCGGCAAATCGGAGCGAGTTGCTTGAAGCGTTCGACCCACAGCTTCTCGTTGCCGCCGCGTGTGTGACCGAACGTGAGCACCTGCGGCACACGGCCCGCCGCGGCTTGTAGGATGCGCTGGCGCAGCACGTTGAAGCCCTCCTTGTTCTCGGGATAGATGTCCGAGAACATCATCACCGGCTCCATGCCCATGTCGCGGCAGCGCGTGGCCAGTTCGCGAGCGCGGGCGACCGGCGCGTCGCGGGCGATGATCGGCGTGCGTTTGCCCTCCTCCATATGCGTCGTGGCCCAGGCGATGAACTGATAGCCTGCGGTGCGCAGACCTTGCAAAGCCCGCGCCAGCGGAAACTGCGAGTAGGGGAGTGTCATGCAGGCAATTTGAAAGCGCGTCGGCGTTCGCTGAGCCGGCTGTGGCGCCAGCGTGTTGGCGGCGTCAGTCGTCGCGACGGAGCCGGCGAGCGCGACCGTGGCGGCGCCGGTGGCGAGAAAGTTGCGGCGGGTCAAGTCTGTCATGGGAAAACTCCCTATTTGATGATTCCGTGTTCCCGGTGTGCGTTCGCATGGCGCCATGCGGGCGCTAAACGAGGACGTCAATACGCCGCCGCGTGGCGTTTGGCGCGCGGATCGCCGGCCGCACGCAACTCGCCGGTTTTGCGGTCAATTACGATCACGCTCGGTTCGGCAAGGTGTCCCTTCTTGGCCGGCACGCTGATCTTGTGGCCGCGCGCCGCCAGGTCTTCGAACGTGGCCTTGGCGAATTCGGGATACAGGACCAAGCTGCCCAGTTCGGGCGGCGTCTGCCGGAACGAGCCGAGGTGATGCTTGGTCGCGAAGCGCGGAGCCGTGACGGCCTCGGCGGGAGACATGCCGAAGTCGAGGACGTTGAGCATCACTTGCAGCGCGGTCTGATCCTGGAGATCGCCGCCTGCTACGCTGATGGCGAGCACCGGTTTGCCATCCTTGAACACCAGGCCTGGCGTCAGCGTGATGCGCGGCCGTTTGCCCGGCTCGATGCAGTTCGGATGGCCTTTCCAGATGTTGAGGCTCTGCAGCCGCGTGCCGAGCGTGATGCCGGTCTTGCCCGCGACAACGCCGTTGAACCCGCTGGGAGTGGCGGCGACGACGTTGCCCCATTTATCTGCGACGACGCAGGTGGTCGTATCCTGCGAATCGTCGCCGCCCTTGCCTTCCACTGGCGGCTTGTCGAGAATCGCCTTCATGCCGCGAGGATCGCCAGGTTGTCTCGCGTGCGACGACTTCTTCATGTCAATGAGCGGCCGGCGCAGATCGGCATATTGTTTCGACAACAATGCCCCGCCAGGTACATCGACGAACAGCGGATCGGCGTAGTAGACATCGCGATCGGCCAGGGCCAGCTTCATCGCCTCAGTCATGGCGTGGACCGTGTCGGGCCGATTGTGGCCCATCTTCTTCAGGTCGAATCCTTCGAGCAACCGCAACGTCTGCAGCAAGTATGGGCCCTGATTCCAGAAGCCGCACTTGTAGACGACGTAGCCGCGATAGTCGGCCGACGTCGGTTCCTCGATACGCGTTACGTGCGTCGCCAGATCGGTGTAGCGCAGCAGACCGCCGTTGGCACTGCACCAGGCGTCGAGTTCACGAGCGATCGGACCGCGATAAAAGAAATCGGCAACGAGCCGTAGGCCGCGCTTACGATCGCTCGGCGACTGCTTTTCTGCGTCGATCATGCGGCGAATAGTCACGGCCAGGTCGGCATGCCATTTCTTCTCGTGCCGATCGAGGATTCTCAGCGTAGGCTGCACCGCATCGGCGAACGTGATCGTGCCATAGCGATCGAGAGCAGACAGGCAGCCATCGACCATTGCGGGGACGGCCGCCGACTCGACACCTTTCGCGGGGATGCTCCCCTTGCGTTTTTCGAAATACTCGCGCGTCGCCAATTTCGGCGCCGTGCCGAGGCCGCAAATCGTTTCGACGACATCTCGTTTGGCGTCATAGACGAGGATGGGCACTTCGCCGCCGAAGCAGAAGCGTTCGCTATCGGTGATGCTCAGCGCGAATATCGTGGCGACGGCGGCGTCGATGGCGTTGCCGCCTTTCACGAGCGCATCGCGGCCCGCGACGACAGCCTCCGCGCCGCCCGCGCAGACGGCGCCGTTCTTGCCGGCCGCTTGCCAGCTAATGTCGGGGAAGTCCTTTTTCGTGAGCCGTTTGCCTTGCCCAGCAACCGGCGCGCATAACAGGATCAACGCAATCAAACCAAGGCTGGAATATCGCATGGCAAACCTCAGGGAACGAAATTCGGCGATTATGCCTCAATCAAGCGAAGCGGTAACCTGGACGGATAGCCGCGGAACGACTCGGATGGGTGATGGAGATAAACAGCGGTCCAAGTGCCATTGCTGCGCCGGCGACCGTCACCACCGGCGCATTCGCAAAGGTATGGTATTCACTCATGCTCTTCAGGGCGGCCCAGGGCAAACGGAAATAGCCCCACGTCAGCCCGACGACATACGGGCCGCAGACGCATGCCACTACTAGTCGCCAATTCTTCAAGGCCGCCTCCGACGACGTACTGTAATTACGTTATCGAATCGATTCGGTTGCAGAAAGACCGCGCCCATCACAATAGCGGCCGGTATTCGGGCCGATACGCTTTGGCCTGGATGAACGCGGCGATGTCGGCGGGGCGGTCGACGCCGGCCAGGCCGCGGTCGAAGATCATGCGGGCGACGTTTTCCGCGACGCGCAGCGATGTCGCGAGGATCGATGACTGCGGCGGATAGATCAAGCCCACGTCTAGATTCTCTTGAGTGACTTGATCGGCCACGCTGCGAGCGGCTTCGATGAACATTTCGTCGGTGACGCGCCGCGCTTGGGTCGCGTAGATCGCCATGCCCATGGCCGGGAAGACATAGACATTGTTGCCCTGGCCCGGCACAAACGTCTTGCCTTCGAATTGCAGCGGCGCGAAGGGACTGCCGCTGGCAAAGATGGCCCGGCCTTGCGACCATTGATACGCCTCGGCCGCCGTGCATTCCGAGCACGAGGTCGGATTGGACAGAGCGAAGATGATGGGCCGATGGTTGATCCGCGCCATCGTTTCGATCACGTCTTTGCCGAACGCTTTGGGCACAGTGCTGACACCAATAATCGCGCTGGGCCGCAGCGCTTCGACGGCGGCCAAGAAGCTTCGCACCGCCGTATGGTCGTGGGCAAACGGCCTTTGGGAATCGGTAAGGTCATCGCGCTGGCTGTGCACCAGTCCCTTGGAGTTTACGAGCCAGCAGCGGCGTCGGGCGTCTTCGATGGGCAGCCCTTCGCGCGCCATGGATTGACTCAGCAAGTTTGCGATGCCGATGCCTGCCGAGCCGGCGCCGAGGAACAAGAACGTCTGATCGTGCAGCTTGCCTTGCACGATGCGCAAGGCCGCCAAGATGCCCGCCAGCGCGACGGCGGCCGTGCCCTGGATGTCGTCGTTGAAACAGCAGATTCTATCGCGGTATCTCGCCAACAGCGCGACGGCCTGAGCGTTGGCAAAATCCTCGAATTGAATGCAACAATCGGAATACGCGTCCTGCACGGCGGCCACGAACTCGTCCACGAAGTCGTCGTACGCGGCCCCGCGAACTCGCTGTTGGCGCAGGCCGAGGTAGAACGGATCGCGCAGCAGCGATTCGTTATTGGTGCCGACATCGAGCGTCACGGGCAAGGTGAGTTGCGGAGGCACGCCGGCGCACGCGGTGTACAGAGCGAGCTTGCCGATCGGAATGCCCATGCCGTTCGCGCCGAGATCGCCCAGGCCGAGGATGCGTTCGCCATCGGTGACGACGATGAAACGAACGTCCTTTACCGGCCAATTCTTCAGAACGTCTCGGACTCTGCCCCGCCGCTTGAACGACACGTAAAGGCCCTTCGGTCGGCGCAGGATCATGCCGAATTTTGGGCACGCTTCGCCGACGGTTGGCGTGTAGACGAGCGGCATGAATTGCGCCGGGGCCGACATCAGAGCCTTGTAGAAGAGCGTCTCGTCGTTGTCCTGAAGCGACGAAAGAAAGATGTACTTCTCCAGATCCGTTGTCTTCTGATTGAGTTGAAGGTGAACGCGCTGCAGTTGCAGTTCCTCGGTGTCGATGCCTTCGGGCAGGAGCCCGATCAACCCGAACGCCTCGCGCTCCGCTTCGGTGAAGGCGGTGGACTTGTTCCAGCGCGGGTGGTGCAAGAGGTCGGCGCCGTACGGCAGCTTGTGACGATCCTGCATGATCAGCCCTCGGTCGGACGAAGGTAGCAGCGGTTTGAGCAACTACCATACCGGATTTGTGGGCGAATTGACAGCGTCTAGAAGGCCACTTGATTGGAAAATCCGCGAGAGGTGGTGTGATGGATTGCTCACCAGTTGCACAGCAACGGAGCGCGTGGTCCGATTCCGCACGCCAGAGTGCCCGCGTAGGCCTCACGTTCCGCGTAAGGCCTACGGTCGAGACGGCGAAGTCGAATCGTTCACCTCCTGGCGTTGCGACGCGAGCTTCTTGATGCGCGTTTGGTAACGCTTGGGTGCTTTCAACGGCGCGGTCAAAGCCGTCGCCCGATCCAGGTCGGCGGATGTCAGTCGCCCGAGTCGAGCCAACAGGTCGCAGCACTTGATCTGCACATCGCATTCGTAACCGTGTCGCCCCTTGCCGGCGATTCGCGCCAGTTGATCTTCGCGCACCAACAGTGCTTTTTCCAGATCTTCACCTTGTTGATGAAAGCCTTCGACGGCATCGTAGAACTTTCCAGACGGGAGCTTGGCCAGGCGCTGTACGCGCATTTCGACGCGTTGGAAGATTCGCGTAGCTCTGGCCTCATCGCCTAATTGCCTTGCCACGACTGCTTGCCAGATCATCGCTTCGGCGGTCCAGAGGTGTGCGTGTTCGAGCGAATTGCCGACCGTCTCCGCCTGCGTGGCGAACGCCTGAAGCTTCTCCCAATCCCGCTTCCTGAATTGCAACCAGCACAGGTTGAGCAGCGGCGGCGCGGTGTACCAAAGATCAGGTTGTGAGTCCTTGTCCGCTAGCGCCAGGTGCGCAATCGCGACATTTTCGGCCTTCTTCAACTGATTGAGGGCCATGAGCAGTTCGCATTCCTGGTCCATCATGATGTACCGGTGCGGTCCGGGTCCCGCCGGTATCTCTTGATTCAGCTCACGAATGCACTGACGAATCGGCTTGGCGTATCCGACCGGATCGATGAGCACGTAACACGCGAGCAAGTTGTTGTGCGCGGCGACGCGCCATGGATGATCGCGCAAGATCGGCTTGCGCGCTTCGTTGATGCAGTAGAGCGCTTGACGAAGTCCGTTCTGCAGATCGCGCATGTGCGTTTCGTAAGCGATCTCGATCCAAACATCGAAAAGAAATTCCCACCAGGGTTCGTCGAGCTTCTTGGCCAGCGCACGCGCGTTTTGCAACGTATGCAACATGGCCTGCGGATCGCGCTCGGAGAACCCCGATCATTTTGGCGGATTGGCCGACGGTTTGTCGCAGCGCTCGGTGGAGTTGTTGGGCTGTTTTCATCGCGCCATGAGTGAAACGAAGGACGTCTAATGTGAAACGAACGAAGAGTCGTGGGTCGCTTTCGAGCGGATCTTCATCAAGGAAGAAACGATTCAGAAGGTTGCAGGCGAGTTGAAGCTGACATATCACGCAATCGCTATGCGCGTCACGCGGATCAAGAAGAAGGTCAAGGCCCGTGCCATGGAGTTGGCTGTCGAGCAAGGGCTGATCGCCGCCGAACCAGCAACATGACACTTCGGCTCTTGCTTGGAATCGAGAGCCCGCGTAAGCCCTGATTGCCGGTGCGACATCCGGCGTCGACTGTGCCGAGTTCCCAAGACAATCCCATCCTTGTCAAAGGAGTCGCTCGTGGCATCGACAATCTCTTGTCCGTCTGCAAGCGAGTTGCGTCGATCGACGGACAGCACATGCGGCATGTCTATTTCGCGGCGCTGCGCGATCGACAGGCACTGTGAATCTTGCGCAGGGCGCCGTCGACTTCTGAACTGCGTCACGCTGAACAGCGGCTTGGTAGAGGCGGGGAGCGCCTCAAGCACGGCGCTGATCAAGGAGACAGTCCCAGCCGTGCCGCCCGATGTGCCTCGCTACGAGATCCTCGGCGAGCTCGGGCGCGGCGCGATGGGCGTGGTGTACAAGGTGCGCGACCGGCAACTCAATCGCATCGTCGCGATCAAAGTGAGCCTGGCGGGTGAGATTCAAGACGAATCCGGGCTCACCACGCGTTTCATCGCCGAGGCCCAGGTGGCTGCTCAGCTTGAGCACCCGAGCATCACGCCGATTTACGATCTCGACTATTTGCCCGACGGTCGGCCGTACTTCACCATGCGCCTCATCGAAGGCAAGTCGCTGGCCGAGCACCTCGCCCAAACACCGGGCGCCGCGATGCGGGAGAAATGCCGAACGATTGCCGAGGGATTAGCGGAGGCGCTGGCGCATGTCCATTCGCGCGGCATCGTGCACCGGGACCTTAAGCCGGCCAACGTCATGGTGGGCGAAACGTCGGAGGTGTCGATCGTCGACCTCGGGCTGGTGAAGGTCCTGCAAGGCTTTTCCAGCGCGACCCGCCCGCCCGTGCATTCATCGAGTAGGGTCCATACCGACTGCGGCGAGACCCAATACGGAGATATCATGGGAACGTTCGCGTTCATGCCGCCGGAGCAGGCGATCGGAGAAGTGGATCAGGTTGGTCCGCATTCGGACGTGTTTGCTTTCGGAGCGATTCTGTGCCAGATGCTGACAGGACAACCTCCCTACACCGGGGCCACGATCGAGGACGTGCGTCGCCGGGCCGTTCAGGGAGATTTGAGCGATGCCCATCAGCGCTTGGTGAGTTGTGGCGGCGACGCAGAGTTGGTGCAGCTAGCGTTGCGCTGTCTGAATGCGGAGCCGAGCAATCGCCCCGCCGACGGCGCTGAAATCGCGCAAATGCTAGCTGCCAAGCGCCGGGCCAAAGAGCCGGAAGCAAATCTGCAGAGTGCCGAACAAGGGAGGCTTTCGGGATGGGCAAGCACCCTTTGGCGATGCGCCGCAGCCGCCGTGGCGTTGGCCTTGTCGTGGTTTGGAACTAGGCCGCATTCAGAGCCTGACGCGTGAGCGAAGGCTATACAGGACCTTCGCAAACGCTTCAGGCTCTGTCCAGCGTCAATCGATCACCACGGGACGCGGGTCGCCCGAATCGGGAATCAGGAACACGCGGAAGCCTTGCATGTTGTACGAGAAGGTGCGCGTGCTGCCGTCGCAGAAGGCGATGAGTGCGCCTTGCGAGAAGGGGCCGCCCCAGCTGCCGAGCGTCGGCGCCTTTTCCGAATCGCGAGCCAGCATGACGACGCCCCTCTTGTCGTCCCCCTTGCCGATCCCGTCGCCGGCGCGGATCGTTCCCGTCGTCCCGCCGTTGTAGATATTGGTCGACAGGGTCACATCCTTTTCAGATTTGTATTGCCGCGTGTCGAGCGTCCCGTGCCCCACCATGACAGTGTTCGACGAGCCATCCGGGATGTTGCCAAGGTTGTACTTCGGAAACGAATCTGGCTTGCTCGGATCGGTGCTGAGGTAGTGATTCATGAAGTAATCGGTGACGGCGCCGCCGCCGTTGCTGGTTTCGAAGCCTGGACGAGCCCTTCCGGGACACATGTAAACTGGAACCGAAGCGTTGCGGTTGATCTGTTTGAACAGGAATTCCTGCTCGATGTACGGGAGAATCTGGAACGCCCAGCTCCCGCTTCGGCTGTTGGTGGCCTCAGCGGCTGCTTTGTATTGGTCGTTCTTCCATTTGTTGTCGGAGCCGTTGCACGGGAATTTCGTGTGCACATCATGGAAATTGTGAAACGCCAATGCGATCTGTTTTAGGTTATTCATCGACTGAGTTCGTATGGCCGCCTGGCGAACGATCTGAACCAACGGCAACAGAACCGCGATGAGAAACGCGATGACGGCGATGATGACGAGTATTTCGATAATGCCGAAGCCGGTACGAGACGTTCTGCGAGCGTACATGCGTGATCTCCTTGCTGGCTGGAAGTGGAAGCCGCACGACAGGCACGCCGATATCCTAGGCGGATTCTCGGGCGTGCCAAGTGTTTAGCCACTCGCCTTTGGCGAGCGTGCCGCGCTCGGCAGACGCGAGCGGCCACACATGACGTCAACTTGCAGTTTCGCCTATGCCGATGTACACTGATAGCAACCTAGCTGGGGGGGGCGTTTCTGCCATGCTCAATATTAATGGACCGAGTTATCTCACGTGCGATGGGCTTTCGCGGCGCAGCTTTCTGAAAGCGGGCTTTCTCGCGCTGGGCGGGCTGACGTTGGCCGATCTGCTTCGCGCCAAAGCGCATGCCAGCGAGCAGGGCGAAGCGACGCGCGATACGGCCGTCATCCTCTTTTGGCTCGGCGGCGGGGCGAGCCACATCGACATGTACGATCTCAAACCGAACGCGCCGGCCGAGTTTCGCGGCGAGTTTCGCGACACGGCGACGAATGTGGCAGGCACGCGCATCAGCGAGCACCTTCCGCACGAAGCCCGCATCATGGACAAGATCAGCGTCGTTCGCTCGGTGACGCACACGAATCCTGGCCACGGCATGGGCTCGCACTGGATGCTCACCGGCTACGTGCCGACCATCGAAATCAACGACAATCTCAACCCGTGCGCCGGCTCCGTGGTGGCGAGGATGCGTGGGTCGAATCGTCCGCGCGTGCCGTCGTATGTCTGTGTTCCCAGCGTGCCGGGCCATTCGGCGGCGGCGTATCTAGGAGCAGCGTACAATCCGTTTTCGCCGGCCAGCGATCCGAGCAGCCCCGACTTCAATGTACGAGATCTGCGCCTGGCCCCGAACATCGATCTGACGCGATTCCGCAATCGCCAGGAACTCTTGCGAGGCATCGACACGCTGCGCCGCGATGTCGATCGCGAAGGGACGATGGAAGGCTACGATCGCTTTTATCGCGACGCCTTCGAGATCGTGACCAGCCCCGATTGCCGCAATGCGTTCGACATCCGCCGGGAGGATTCTCGGGTGCGTGATCGCTACGGCCGCGATTCGTGGGGGCAAAGCGCCCTGCTCGCGCGCCGCTTGGTGGAAGCAGGCGTGACGTTCGTCACTGTCAATGTGGGTGGCTGGGACACGCACAACAACAACTTCAACGAGCTAAAGAACCGCCTCCTGCCTCGCTATGATCGCGCCTTGGCTGCTCTCGTCGAAGACCTCTGCGAGCGCGGCATGGACCGCAAGGTGCTGGTGATGACCTACGGCGAGTTCGGCCGCACGCCGCGGATCAACCCGACGGCGGGGCGCGACCATTGGCCGGGCGCCAACTCGGTCGTCTTCGCGGGCGGCGGGTTGCGCATGGGCCAAATGATCGGCACGACCGACGCCCGCGCCGAATATCCGACCTCGCGTCCCGCCAGCCCGCAAGATGTGCTGGCGACGATGTATCACTTCCTCGGCATCGACTATCGCCACGAGTTCCACGACGCAGCGCAACGGCCGATCCCGATCCTCAACGAAGGCCGGCCGATCCAGGAGTTGCTTTAATCCACGAGAATGACTGCCGAGGTCGCCCAATGCGACGCTTCAAGTGGATAGAATGGAATTTGCGGAAGATCGACGCCCACGCCCTGTCAGCCGAAGAAGTTGAAGCAGTGTTTGACACGGTATTCACGCTGGACGAACGCAAGGATGGCACATTCCAAATGTAGGCAGAAACTCCGTCTGGCCGATGTATCTGGGTGATCTCGCGTTATGACCGTGAAGATGACGAGATTCCCGATGTGTTCGGCGATCTCGGCGATACACCGATACTCGTGATTACCGCTTACTGAGGCAAATGATGGCATCTCCCGAAAAAGACAATCGAAGTGCTGCACGAAGGGCGTTGGACGAGCAAATTGCCGCCGAGCCACCGCTTGCGCCGCCGACGCTGCCCGCCGACGCCGCGCCATCGACGATGGAATCCAAGCTTCGCCCGCGGGCAATGGCCGTGGCCGGAATTGTCGAAAACGGTGTCGTGCGTCCCCTCGAACCTGCTGTGAAGTTGCCGGAGCATTCGCGCGTCATTATCGTGGCGGCGGAAGCACCATGACGGGGTGGTTCCTCAATTTCGCCGCATTGCCAGATGAGCAAGGGTACGTTTAATGCTTGGTGCAATCGCCGGCGATATTATCGGTTCTGTTCATGAGTCGGCTGCCACCAAGTACAAGCATTTTCAGTTGTTTACGCCGGAAAGCAGCTTTACGGACGACACGGTATTGACTGTGGCCGTGGCTGAATGCGTTTTGGATGATCGCCATTACGTCGATGTTTTCCACAAATATTACGCAGCATATCCCTATGCGGGATACGGCGGGAGCTTCCGGTTCTGGGCGGAAACGAGGCGGCGCGAGCCGTACAACAGTTGGGGTAATGGCTCCGCGATGCGCGTCAGTCCAGTCGGCTTCGCATACAACGACCTGGAGACGGTGCTCTCAGAAGCCGAGCGGTCCGCAGCCGTTACGCACAGCCATCCAGAAGGAATCAAAGGCGCCCAGGCAACGGCTGCTGCGATTTTCTTGGCTCGGCACGAACATTCAAAAATCGAGATTCAGGATTACCTGGAACAACAGTTTAACTACGACCTGAGCACGCCGCTGGACGAGATTCGCGAGACGTACTTTTTCGATGTCTCATGCCAGGGATCTGTTCCGCAAGCGCTGAGAGCATTTCTTGAGGCAGATGACTTTGAGGATGCCATTCGCAACGCCATCTCATTGGGTGGAGACGCGGACACGATGGCGTGCATCGCAGGCGCAGTGGCGCACGCGTTCTATGGCCAGATTCCCGCGTTCATCCGCGATGAGATTCGGCAAAGGTTGGACGCGCCTCTCCGCGATGTTTGCGATCGGTTCGAAGAAAAATACGGCAGGTAGTACGTCATGATCGGATTCATGGTCGATCCTCGCACGACGTGGAAGTGGTTCATCCACGGCATTCTTATCCTGTTCTTCCTTTTAACTCCACACGATTTGCACGCCGAACTTCCGCTCATTCGTCTCGATCGCATCACGCCGCTGGGCGGGCTTGCGGGCTCCGACGTCACGCTCGAAATCGCCGGGCGCGATCTGGAAGACGCCAAGACGTTGCACTGCGATCATCCGGGGCTCAAGGCAACTTGGATCAAGGACCGCTTCTTCAAACTCGCGATCGCCGCCGACGTGCCCAGCGGAACCTATGAAGTGCGTGCCGTCGGCCGCTTCGGCATCAGCGGGGCTCGGCTCTTTTCCGTACAGCGCGGTCTGGTCGAGGTCGACGAAAAGGAGCCGAACGACGAGCCGGCCACCGCTCAGGTTGTGCCGATGAACTGCGTCATCAACGCGATGAGCGACAACAACGGCGACGACTACTTTCGCTTCGCCGCCAAGAAAGGGCAGCGCGTTACCATCGACTGCTTCGCCTACCGTCTCGATTCGCAGATGACGCCGATGATGAGCTTGTCGGCCCTCACTCCCGGCTCCTCTGGCGGAGGACGAGGGGAGAAGGTGCTAATGCAATCGAAGCCGTACTATCATCGCGCCGATCCGTTTCTCGACTTTGTCGCGCCCGCCGATGGCGACTTCGTGGTCGGCGTGCATGACATGACGTATCGCGGCGGCCGGCCCTATCGCCTGGCGATCTCGACGTTGCCGCATATCGAGAGCGCGTTTCCGATGGCGATTGTGCCGGGAGCGAAGTCGGCGTTGACGCTTTTAGGTCGCAACCTGCCGGGCGGGAAGCCGACGGCGTGGAAGACGCACGACGACGGGCTGGAGCAATCGGTGTACAATCCCTTGGTTGCGCTGAGGGCTAGTGATGCATTTGCGTTCGCGCGGCACATGCCGTCGCCGAGCCTGAACACGCGTGGCATTCAGGTTTGGCCTTTCCCCAACGCGCTCAATCCGATCACGCTGGCGTACGCCGACGCGCCGGTCACGCTCGACAAGGAGCCGAACGATACCACCGAGGCCGCCCAGCCGATCACGCTGCCGACCGTCATTTGCGGCCGATTCGACAAGCCGGGCGACGCCGACTGGTATCGTTTCAGCGCCAAGAAGGGGGAAGCGTTTTCGGTCGATCTTTTGTGCGAGCGACTCGAGTTGCCCGGCGATCCGTTCGTGCTGGTGTTCGACAGCAAGGGCAACGAGATCGCGACGTTCGACGATCATGGCATCAACTTCAACGCACTGGCCCAAGCCAATCGCGATCCGCTCGGCGTGTTGCGCATCCCGGCCGACGGCGAGTACAAGCTATTTGTTCAAGAACGCTATCGCAACGGCGGAGCGCGTTATCAGTATGTCTTGAAGATCACGCCGGTTGTGCCTGATTTCTATCCGGTGGTCGTGCATGAGACGCCGAACGAGCCATCGTGCCCGTGCGTGTATCAAGGGGGCAGCGCGTTCTACGAGGTGTGTTTGAATCGCCGCAATCACACGGGTCCAGTGGTCATCGAGGCCGAGGGGCTGCCCGCCGGCGTGACGTGTAAGCCGGTGCATGTCAGCCCGCAGTCGCAATTCGCCAATGTCGTCTTCACCGCGTCGGCGGACGCGCCGGAATGGTCCGGCGCGATTCGTTTGAAGGCCTGGGCGATCGTCGATGGCAAAAAGATCGAGCGCGAGGTTCGGCCCGTGCAGCGGCGCTGGGCCATTGCCAACATCAACACGTCGGTCATGCTGAGGCAAACGTGTCTGGCGGTCCGAGGCAAGGCGCCCTACGGCGTGACGTTGCCGAGCGTTAAACCCGCCGTCACCGCCGGTTCCAGCCTCGAAACGACCGCGAAGGTGATTCGGCAGTGGCCCGACTTCAAGGGCAAAGTGCAACTGCTCGGCCTGAATCTGCCGCCCGGCTTCTCGTTTGCTGCGACTGACATCGCCGCCGATCAGACCGAAACGAAGATCAAGCTCACCGTCGCTGCCAACGTGCCGCCGGGCGACTATTCGATTGTCCTGCGCACCGACGCGCAGGTCCCGTACAACCGCGACCCGATGGCGCCGGCTCGCCCGAATGTCCGCGTCGCCGATCCGACGACGCCGATGCTCGTGCAGGTGTTGCCGAATGCCGACAAAAAGTGAATACTAGCCCGCAGCGCAAGCAAGGGCGGCCCCGCCCTTGCTTGCGCTACGGGCTAGTGAGTAACATCTCTACTCCGTTTCGCGAGGGATGCCATGATGCGCTCCATACTTGTTCCGCTTGTCGCAGTGTTCGCCGTTGCGCCGGTGGGCGCCCAGCCGTACCGCGAGAAGCTCATCAGCGTCGAGAAAAACCTCCAGCGCGGCAAAGCGTTGCTCGAAGGCAAAACCATCACGCCCGATTGCGATACGCCGTGGTCGATCGAACTAAAGACGCTCCGTGGCGGCAAGCAGGAAGGAGTGCGGCTCCTCACCATCGACAACGGCAAAATGAAGATCGTGCTCATCCCAACCCGTGGCATGGGCATCCTCGACGTCGCCATGGGCGATCTCAAGCTCGGCTGGAAATCCCCCGTCACCGAGGTCGTGCATCCCAAGCACATCAATCTGCAGATGCGCGGCGGCCTGGGCTGGCTCGATGGCTTCAACGAATGGCTCGCTCGCTGCGGACTCGAAAACACCGGCCAAGGCGGCAAGGACGAGATCATCAACAACGTCGGCGATAAGGCCACCGTCGATCTCACGCTGCACGGCAAGATCGCAAACATTCCCGCCTCTGAGGTCGAAGTCATCGTGCAGACGCAGAAGCCGTTCCGCATCACGGTACGCGGCATCGTCCATGAAAAAATGCTCTTCGGCCCGAAGCTCGAACTCGTTACCGAGGTGTCCACCACGCCCGGTTCGTCGAGGTTTCGTATCGAGGACACCGTGCTCAACGCCGGCTCGCAGCCGCAGGAGTTTCAGGTGCTGTACCATTACAACTTTGGCAAGCCATTGCTCGGCGCTGGGGCGAAGCTGCACGTGCCGGTCGAACGCGTCACGCCGTACAACGCCAACGCCGCCAAGGACGTGGCGACATGGAACACGTTTGCCGGCCCCAAGCCGGGCTATGTCGAGCAAGTCTATCTGATGCACCCGTTGGCTGACGAAGAAGGCGACGTGCGCGTGCTACTACACAACGAAGCCGGTAGCCGCGGCATGACCCTGAAGTATGCCAAGAAGGAATTGCCGTACCTCACGCTCTGGAAGAACACCGGCGCGGACGAGGACGGCTACGTGATCGGCATCGAGCCTGGCGTTAGCTTTCCCAATTCACGCCAGGTCGAACGCAAGGCCGGTCGTGTGCCGAAGCTCGCCGGCGGTGGCCGTCACACGATGCGCATGGACTTCGAACTGCTGGACAATCGCTTCTGGGTCAATCAGGCCATTCGCCAAATCGAGGCGGTGCAGGAGACGAAGAACGCGGTGATCGACGCAGAGCCGCAGAAATGATGCGGCGCATGTTGAAGAACTTGCCGGCGCGGCGCGGGCGCTAAACGAAGACGGGCTGTCAAATCATGCCATGACCGATCAGCGCGGCCAGACCCTGGATGTGCTTGCAGCGGCCGCGCGACAGAAAACCCATGCATTCGCAGGTTGATTCACTCGACGTGCCGATCCGGACATGATAAAGATCAGCGAGGCCCAGGCGGTGGACCGCGAAGCCGCGGCCGCCGATGTCGCAGGGTACCTCCTTGAATACGTAAAAGTTCGTTCGGTTTTTCTTGGTAATCGCGAAGATGCCGACGCCGTCCGCTTTGGGCCGCCGCAACAGGCGGATATACTGCGTCATCGACGGCCCCCGTTGTTTAGCCCGGCCTTTTAGAGGCCGGTGGCGCGATGTCCGCCCGCCTTTACGAGGCAGGGCTAAACGGTGATTGTACCGCGTGCCCGTTTCATGCACCATGTCCGTTGCGGTTGCCGGCGGCGAAATGGCGACGTACAATGGAGTGGTTGTCACCAGCAGGCTGACCAAGGACGGCAACGCGATAGAAGGATTTCACCATGGGTAGCGCGGAACCGGCACGGGACGACATCTTTTCTCCGGCCGGACACATCTGCACCGACTGCATTTCCGAATCCACCCAGCAGGTTTTGTGCGAAGCGCTCAAACTGGCGAAAGAAACGCGCTGGGACAGCGTGCGCAGCCCACATATCTTTATGGGCCTGTTGGCCGTCCCCGACCCGTGCGTTCGCTCCTGGGGCGACCGCCTTGGCGCCGATCTGACTCGCTTGCTCGGCCAATTCCAGGAGCTCTTTCATCAAGAAGAAGGCGATTGCGAAGCGCTCTTGATGCTAAATCGCGAGTTCCTCTCCGACAATGTGATTCGCCTGTTGCGTGAGGCATATGCCCGGGCACGCGATCATCACCGCTCCGTCGTCATGCCCATGGACCTGCTCATTACGCTGTTGACCACGACCAATAGCATCGTCGCCGAATGCTTCGAGCGCATCGGCGTCACGGCGGCGAAGTTGACAGAGTTGGCCGTTCTGGCGGAACAATCAGCGCGGAAATAAGCGCCCGAGCACGCGGCGCAAGCAAGTGCCGTACTTGCTTGCGCTGCGTGCTCAGACGTTACTGCGCGAACAGCGTGTGCAACTGGCGCGCATAGCGCGGGACGGCGGTTCTCGGATCCTCGGCGGCTTCATATTCCAAGGCGACATAGCCGCGGAAATTGACGGTTCGCAGCATCTGCACTTTTCGCTTGAGATCGGCTTCTTCTGCCTGCTTACCCGCGCGGTGTATCTCGGTTTTGATCTGAACGACGACGGCATAGGGAGCCAGGCGTTCGAGATCGGCGTAAGGGTTCTGCGAGCGGAAGTTTCCCGTGTCGAGATTGACGCCGAACCAGTCACTCTTGATGGTGCGGACCAGTTGCAGCATCTGTTCGGACGTGCCGGTGATACCGCCGTGGTTTTCGAGAGCCAGATAGATGCCGAACTGGCCTGCATGAGCGCAGCATTCCTGAATGGCTTCGATGCATTGACGGCGGGCGCGTTCCTCGGTGTCGCCGCGAGCGACGGTGCCGCCGAAGATGCGTACGGTCTTTCCGCCGAGCCGGCTGGTATGCTCGATCCAGCGTTTGCAGTGATCGATCTGTTCCTTGAGGCGTGTGCCGTCGTTGACGCAGAAGTCGGTGCGAATCGCCGTGCCGCTGACGTCGAGGCCGAGCCGGGTACAGCGTCCGCGTAGCCCGGCCAAATAGCGCGGCGACGTCTCGGGGAAGTAATACTCGGTGAGTTCGACCGCTTCAAAGGGCATCGACGCCGCCAGATCGATGAAGCCGTCGAAGGTCATCGTCGGCGGCTTGCGGCGCAGGTCGAGCGCCTGCCGAAAGCTGTACGCGGCCAGGCTAAGCTTGAGGAGCGAACGGCCCTGACGACGAATCGGGTCGATGCCCGATACCCGATCGATGCCGGTTGCGCCCGCGGCGGCAAGAGTACCTAGAAGCAGATTACGGCGGTTGAATGTGGACATGATGGCTCCTTTAGATAGGGCGGGCTTTCTAGCCTTACTTCTTCTCGAGTCGTGTCAGGCAAGAAAGCCTGACCTACGGCTTTTTCTCTTTGATTTTCGTACCGTTTCTGGTTAGATATTAGGCAGACACTCGTTCGTATGCAAATGGCACGTATGTGAGGGGCATGAACATGTTGCGGCGAATGCTCCTGCTCGGCTTGATGGTATCGCTCGTAGTCGTTGGCCAGGCATCGGCGCAGGTCATTGTTCCGGGTTTGCCGCTAACGCCCAAGGTGAAGTTGCCACCTTTTCCGAACATAGAGGCCATGCCTTTTGACCTGCAACAGATTTTGCAGCAAGCCGCCCAGCTTCAGCCCAAAGGGGGCAAAGCCGATGGCTCGATCCTGTGGGGCGGCGTGCGGCTGCAGCGAGCGACCGGCGAGATGCAGGCCCAGCTTGGCTTGGCCAAGGACGAAGGCCTCGTCGTTGCCGCGGTCGATCCGAACTCCGCCGAGGATCGTGCCGGTCTGAAGACGAATGATGTCCTCCTCAAGATCAACGCTCAATCGGTTCCCAACGACATCGAAGGATTCAACAAGCTTGTAAAGGAGCAGAAAGTCGCCGACTCCGCCGATATCGTCGTGATTCGTGACGGCAAAGAAGAGACTCTCAAGGGGGCGAAGATGCCGGCGGTCGCGCAGATGAACCCGATCGGCGGCAGGGGCGGAGTCAATCGCATCGCCATCGGCGGCATCTTCGGCCAACGCATTCAGATCATTCAACGTGGCAATCCGCTCCAGCCCGGCGCTATCAACAAGCTCCACATCGAACGCACCGTCAACGGCGCCAAAGTCGTGCAGCGACAGAATGGCGACCAGTTCTCCGCAGACTACGTCAAGGAGGAGTTGACCATCAATGTCGCCGGAAAAATCGAGAATGGCGTCCGTACGGCGAAAGAGATCACCATCACGCAAGGAAAGGACACCCAGAAGTTCGCAAACCTAAAGGACGTGCCCTCCCAGTATCAACTACTGATTAGACAACTTATGCAACCGCCGGTCGGCGGGCAGCTGATGCTCCCGACCATTCCAAACCTGCAAAACTTCCCGGGCTTGCCTGCAATTCCGGGCATCGACGATTGACGTTGTTAGCCGGACACGCAAGCGACGAATGAAATGTAGACCGTCGATTACGCGTCCGGTTACCGACGCCCCTCTTGCCAAACGACCTACCTCTCGGCATACTGCCAGAACACCCATCATTGACATCGCATTCCACCTACAGGAGGGGCCGTCCATGTTGAAGCGTATTTGCCTGGGCCTATTGATTGTCGCCGTACCGTCCGTGGCCGTCGCACAGGTCCAAGAGAATTATCTGCCGGCGAAGACACAGCTGTACTTCCGCTGGGACGGCATGGAGAAACATCAGGCTGACTTCAAGAAATCGGCCGTGGGCAAGATGCTCCAAGGGGAGACGGGTGTCTTCTTGGACGAGCTATGGAAGTACGTTCTCGACAACGCCAAGGCCGCCGCGCAAGCGGAGCCTAAGATCGAACCGATGCTGACCGACTTGACGAAGGTGGTCGTTTCGCTGCACCGGGACGGCATGCTGTTGGGAGTGGAAGTCGACAAGATCAAGCCGCCGATGGTGCGAGCCCTGATCGTGTTTCCGAAGGCCGCGGGCGAATCGGGAACGATTTTACAGTTAATTCACAAGATTGGCGCCGAGACCAAAGTCGATGTACAGAAGGCCAAAGTCGGCAAACGCGTCGTTCACCATGTACGGATCGAGTTGCTCCGCCTTGGCTGGTGGGCCGAAGGCAGTGACGCCGTCGTTTTCTTGGGAACGACGGATCCGGTCGCCTATGCCCAGGACATCGACGCCAAGAAGACCGGAATCGCCAAACACTTGCTCTATCAGAAGGTCGCCAACTTCAAGGAATTCAAGACAGCCGCGCGCGGCTATGTCGATTTGCACGGCCTGTTCGCCGTTGCATGGGACATCGACGAGCGCGTCACCAAGATCATCGACGAAACCGGGCTCAATGGACTGCGCAACATCACCTTCGTTTCCGGATTCGACGGCGCCTCGGAGCGATCCATCGCCGACGTCGATGCGTCGGCGCCGCGCAAGGGCTTGCTGAGCCTCACGAGTCAAAAAAAGATCAGCCTCAAGGATATGCCCGTCATGCCCAGCGACATGAGCAAATTTTCGGCGAGTAGCGTCAATCTGAGCAAGACGTACGATGTGGTGACGAATCTCATCGTCGGCGTCGCGCGCATCGTTAGCCCCGATGAAGTCGAAAATATCAAAGAGGGCATCAAGGGTTTTCAGAATGCTATTGGCGTCGATTTCGGCAAGGATCTGTTCGAGAACTTCGGCGACGTGATGGTCACCTACAGTTCTCCGTCGGACGGCTTTCTGGGAACCGGGGCCGTCGTCGCGATCCAGGTCAAGGATGGCAAGAAGATCATCGACACCTTTGACAAGCTCAAGAAGGCTATTCCGCCATTCCCCGGCGGCGCCGTTTCGGTGAAAAACTCAAAGTACCGAGGCGGCGAGATCATTCAGATCGGCATCGAGAGCCCTCAGACCAATGCACACATTGCAACACTCGGCATCTACAAAAACTGGTTCATCTACACGCAGTATCCGACGGCCATCAAAGGGTTCATCATGCGTCAGGAAGGCGACTTGCCTGCGTGGAAGCCCGACGAATCGCTGAACAAGGTGCTCGCCCAGTTCCCGAATCAGTTCACGTCGATTCAGGTGTCCGACCCGCGGCCAGTCGTCCAGACGGCCCTGTCGATCGCGCCGTTCGCATTGAGCATGGCCAACCAGTTCGGCCCGCTTGCTCTGCGCGACGGCGGATATCGCCCATTTGACCTGAACCTGATCCCACATCCCCAAGAGGCCACCCGCCATTTATTCCCGAACGTCACGGTCGGAATTGACGACGGCAAGCGCATTCGCACGGAAACGCGAGGCTCCCTCTTGTTGCCGTTCTGATTCCCGTCAGAGCCCGACGCAATTGCGATTGACGCGTCATCGAAGGAGTCATGCCTCACTTCGATGGCGCGTCCTTTTTTTTGGGATCAGACAGCGCATGATGGGCCGAGTCGCCGATCGGCGAGCGCATTCGCGAAACCCGGCCTTGAGAAACGCCGACGCTACTCCCGTCCAGGCAAACACGGCGGGCATATCCTCCTTGATCGGCTCGACGGGATAGCCCTCGACGATCGTGCCGCGCTGTTCGCGCACGAAATCGATGGCTGCACGGAGCATCTTCACGCTCAGGCCCATGTGTCGGCAATCCTTGCGGATAAAGAGACACGACACGGACCAGACGGCGGCGCCGTCGATCGGCTTGAGTACGCGCGATCGTTCCAGCGCCGGATAGTCCAAGCGCGGCGCCACGGCGCACCAAGCTACCGGCTCGCCGTTCAGGTAGCCCAGAAGTCCGGGCGCCGGTTGCCCGCGCCCTTGCCGCGCTCAAAGTCTTTGCGCGAAAGACGCCAGACCATGCACCAGCATCCGCCGCAGGCGCCGCGATCGCCGAATAGAGTTTCGAAGTCATCCCAACGCGATGAGGTCAGGGGCTGAACTTCCCATCGAAGCGATTTCGTGCGATTCTTGGCCATGGCGTGTAGATGCGTTTCTCAAAGCCTGAAGCGTGAGCGAAGGGCGACATTACTTTGCTCACGCTTCGAGTAAGGGTGCGTTACGAAAAACCCTGCGTGTTGAAGTAATACTCCTGCACGGCGTCAACGGCGGGCCAAACGACGGCGGCAATTCGCTCCGCTTCGCAAGTCGCCTCATCCAGCGTCGCAAACAGCTTGGGGCGATAGGCCATGCCCGGAGTGCGCGAGCACACGATCCAGACCAGCGTATCGGTACGGAGCCAAACCTGTACGCGTTTGCCGCCCGGATCGCCGAAGGTTTGCACAGGACAGACACCGGTCGCAACCGCGGCTTCGAGCGCCGCAAGGAACCGGCGCGCCACGTTGACGGCATCGTCTCGCCCAAAGGCGCAGAACTGCGGTGCTTTGCCGGTGTCGCCATCCCATCGCGCGGGCAGGAGGTCCCATTCCAATCCGCGCGGGCGAACGACCACAGGTGTCCGCGCCCCCGCCGGAACCAGGATTCCCAATGCGTTCGGGCCGGCGTGCTGCGGTTCGACGCGCTGGAACATTGGCAACCTCCGGTCATAACACTGGGGCTGATCGCGCTCGATCAAGGCGAGCGGCTAAACAGCGCGTTTGAGATGCTGCACCAGGTTCTTCATCACGAACCCTTGCTCCGGGCAGACATCGACGCGGACGCCGCGCTTTCGCAGATTCTCCTGCACTATCGGTCCAACCGCGGCGACTTTCGTTCGGGCCAATCCTTCGAGAAGCGCTGCCGACTCGCCGCGGTCCTCGGCGACGTCGAAGAGCCGATCGATCTGCGGCGAACTCGTGAATATGATCGCTGCCACCGTGCCGTTCGCCATCATGCGAATCAACTCGACGACGCGTTCGGTATCGGCGGCCGGCGCATAAACGTACGGCTGCACGGTCGCCACCTTGGCGCCGGCGTTCCTTAGATACTCTTCGAGCGGCGGATTGCTGTCGTTGTAAAGCTGCACGCCGATCGTCAGGCCGCTCAAATTCAGTGTCCGAAGCGAAGCGATGACGCCGTCGGTCGTTGGCGCTTGGGCGGTTAGCGTCGGCGTCAAGCTGATTTCACGCAGCGCCCGTCCTGGCTTCGGTCCGCGGATCAGCATTTGCGTTTTCGATAGGGCGCCGATCACGCTGTCGCGCCGGTCATGTCGATCCGCGCATGCAACAAGCCGGCGAAGGCCTTCGCCGGTGAGCAGGATGACCCAATTGAACTCGCCGCGTTGTAGCAGATCGAGCCAGGCAAGGATCGGCGTGTCGTCCGGCGCGTCGAGAATGCTTAACATCGGGCATCGCAGCGGAGTCGCGCCTTCTTTTTCAAGCATCGCCGCCAGTTCTTCGAGCTGTCGGCCTTCCGCCAGCGCGATTGTCTTCTTGGCAAGCGTCATCGATCAGGCTCCCGGCGGCGCGACGCCGAAGTCGCGTATCGTGAAGATGGGCCGAAAGGGATACTTCGCCAGAGCCTCGCGAGCGCCTTCCAAACGGTCCACGATGCAGACGACTGCGACGACTACAGCGCCGACCTTCTCGATTTCGCTGATCGCTTGCAGCACCGATCCGCCGGTCGTCAAGACATCGTCAAGCACGGCGACGCGCATGCCGGGCTTCAGAACTCCTTCGACGCGTTCCTTGGCGCCGTGCTCCTTGGCTTGTTTGCGCACGAAGAAGCCCTCGAGCGGTTTACCGTGCATGGCGTAGCGCTGAGCGAGCACCGCGGCCATGGGAATCGCGCCGACTTCGAGTCCGCCGGCCGCGTCGATGTTCAGGTCTTTGGTCATCTCCCAGAGCACTTCGCTCAGGAGATTGACGACCTCACCGTTAAAGATCGCCTTCTTGCTGTTGACGTAATAACTGCTTTTCTTGCCTGAGGCGAGAGTGAAGTCGCCGAAGGAAAAGGCACGTGTCTTGAAGGTGTTCAGTAGTTGCGTTCGTGTGTCCATGGAATGTAGTTTGTTTTGCCGTCAGAGCCTGAATCGCGAGCGAAGGAAAACCAAAGTTGCTTCGCTCACGCTTCAGGCTCTGAGAAAACTGCCCCATTGTTGTTATAGAAGGCTACTTCAGTTCTTCCTGCGCTTTCTGGGCGATGGTGCGAACCTCGGCCATTGGAACGCGAGCATCGACGCGCAGCATGCGCTCGCCGATGGTGAGCGACATTGAAGTGATCTGCGTGGGGCGATCGTGCGAGGCATTCGGATTGACGAGCCGAAGCACGCCTTCGACGCTGACGTGGAACTCGAATTGGCGTTCCTTGGCGGCGATGGCGTGAAAGTCGGCGAGTCGTTTGGATGCCGCTAGACCAGCGTCGCCTTTGTTGAGGTTGGCGAGGGTGGAATCGAACAGCGCCGTGTCGGAGCCGAGCATGAACAGGATTTGATTGCCGACGATGGCGAGGCGTACTTTGTCCCAGTCGGGCCCGAACATCTGCGTGAAGCGCTGCGTACGCACCGGGTCCATGCCGGCCAGCTTGATGTCGATGATGTCCACGCTCACGCCTTGGCGTTTCTCGACATTGGCGACGAAAGTGAGCTTGGGCCGGTCGAAGACGGGTCGCGATTTCTCATCGAGCAGTTCTTTTCGGCGTTGGGCGGCGACGGCGTTGATGCGATCGCGCAGGTCGCGCGCCCGCCTCTTGCCCTCGAGGTCGAAGTCTTTCGATTCGATCGCCTTGGCCAGGTAGGGCAATGCCGTCTCACCGACCAGTGTCAACTTCGTCGTTGCCGACTGGCGCACCGGATAAAAGGTGCTGCCCAGATCGCGCACCAGGCGCTCCAGGTCGAGCTCTTCCTTGACTTCCTTTTTGGTTAGATCGAGCGTGTCGGCCGATGCCATCTTGGCGAGAATGCGCATGCCTGCAACGAAAAGTTTGGCGTCTTCGACATCAAGGATTGCAATGGTGGAGAACAGGCCGTGCTTCTTCTCGGCGGCGTTTTGATAAACGGCGAGGCGATTGCCTTGAACGTGCCGCAATACCTCTTGAAAAACGCCGAGATACGCCAGGCGATCGACATGGTGAATAAAGCGATCGCGAATCAGCAGTTCTTCGAGCAGCACGGAGAAAATCGCCTTGGTCAGCATGGCTTGCTTCTCGGTATTTCCGGCCGACGCTTGGGCGAAAAGAACGTTGCCCTCGGGGAGTCCCGCCAGCGTGCTCGGTTTGCCCTTATTAATAAGCCCTTGTAGTAGTTTCTCGGCCTTGCCGTTCTTGCCGACGGTGGCGACGAAATGACCGTCGATTCCCTCGCTGAGGCGAAAGCCGGTGACGATGTTGCGCACCTCGTTCAGGCTGGCCGTGAATTGCTCGGCGAACTCCTTTTCCTTCGGATCGTCGCTGCTCTGAACTCGCCCCATGAAATCCGGGCTCGCGTTGAGCTCTTCGCGGAAGAAGTAGCTGCCGAAGTGAAGAAGAATATCGCTCCGATCAAAGACCTTGCGGTGTTCGGGCGTGAGGGCGGACGTCACGGTGGCCCCGTCGATGGCTCGGCGAATCGCCTTCTCGGAGTCGTTCAGAAAGACGTACTTGCCCCGCCGCCCTATGCGCGAGGTGAGCATCTTATCGGCGTTGCGATCGGTTCGCTGAACTTTCTTGTCCATCAGCTTACCTTTGCCGATGCCGAAGTTGTCGGCCATCGCGTCAACGTCGTTGCACGGAAGGATTGGCACAAGGTAATCGAGGAAGCGCAGTCCGTTGAAATCCTCCTTCTTTTCCGGGCTCAAGAGCACGATGGCCGCCGGCGCCTTGCGATCGTAGCCCTTGTTAATCCCGAGGATCTGCGTCCCCTGGTCGAACAGCTCGGAAGGCCGAAGCGGCGTGCGAATGTCCGCGTCCCTGAGGAAGACGTTGCCCTTTTTGATGAGCTCGTCGAGGTCGCGAATGGCAATCCCGACGGCTGCATCCTCTGGAAGAATGTCAAGCGGCGTCTGCGCCGTCGCAGAAGACGCCGCAAGCAATATCACGATGCCGACGAGAAGGAGTCGCTGCATGATCTTCCTCGAAGCAAAAGAAATGTCGATGCTGAGAGTACCGGTGCCTTCCGCTCGAAGTTTCAGGGCGAGCCAAGCGGCGTCAGCCGCCGGGTCATGGTCGATCATCACCAGACGGCCTAATCACGGACCCATCACCACGTGTGCGTGTTTTTCAACATTGCCCGCGGCGTCGATGGCATGAGCGCGGATCGGAACAGCTTCGCCGCGAGGCAACGGCAGCCACGCTTCCCACTCCGCGAAATTCGCTCGGGTCGCCGTTGCTTCAACGCTGTTGACGACAACCTTGGCGACCGTCCCGTTGTCGCTTGTTACGCCACGAACATGGGTCTTGCCGTCCTTGATGGCGACGTGTGTGATGACGGTGGTCGGCGCCAGATCGTCGACGGGATCGAGCAGTTTGGGGAACGCGACGCCTTTGACTTCGGTGACGCGCGATTCGTCGCCGGTCAACGGGAAGTCTGCCTTGAACTTGCTCGGATCGGCTTTGAACTCGCCGGAGCGCGTGCTTGAGACCTGGGCGTGTTTGCCCGGGCCATACCAATCGTGCAGATAAATTGGAACGCCCTTTTCGGTCTTCGGCGTCTCACGTGGACCGCCGCCCAGGTTGACGAGCGATTTCGATTTGCTGTTGTCGTTCCAGTTCACCGTTTTGACATTGCGGAAATGCGACTCGGCTTTGCCATAGGGATTGTCGTCCGAAATCTGAATGAGCGGCATCCCGCCCGATCGGCATCCGTCAAAAGTCAACCCGTCCACGGCGAGGACGCCATACTGGATACTGATATCGTCATGGCCGCGGTTGAACGGCTCGGTATGCGTTTGACTGATCGTCAGGTTCTTGTACTCGTGATTGTCATAGTTCGGATGGTAGACGCCATAGGTGACCTTGTGGATGACCATGTTCTCGACGCGCAAGTTCGGCACCTGCGGGCGGAAACCGTAGTGCGTGTCCCAGATCTTCATGTTGCGGACGATGAAAGGATGCTTGGCGTCCGGGCCGACCTTGCTGACTCCCTCGCCCAAATTGAAACCGTACAGCCCTCGACTCGAGTGCACCTCGTTATCGTCGAAGCAGACGAAGGGCAGGGTACGGATATCGACGGTCTTCTTCGTGCCGTCGGGCTGGGCGACCTTCATCGTCAGCTTGAGGGCGCTGCTCGGCGTCGCTTCGAAACGGAAGCCGTAGTTGTCGTTCTCGGCGGCAACGTTGCGCGTGAAGGTGTTCATGCTGTTGGCCCACCAGAAGCCGGCGCCGTCGTTTGCGTCAAAGGGGAGCACCTGCTTGGGCAATCGCTTGGTGCGAACGGCGCCGACGGCGAGGTTGCGATCGAGGACGTTGAAGACCTCAGTGCCGTCTTCGAGGAAGAATCCGTGGCCGAGGCTCTTGTAACCGACGCAATCGCGAACGACGAGATAGTTGGTCCCGTGAATGGTCAGCCAGCGATTGTGGCTATCCCAGATCGACGCGCCGACGACCGAGCTGCCGCGCATCGTGTCGCCGCACAGGTGGAAGTGCAGACTGTAGCGGCCCAGCACGCCGGCCCTACCCAGATGGCGAAACTCGGCATAGCTGATTGAGCCGGCCGAATTGACGTGATACATCGTGTGCCCGCGAATGCCCGTGGGATCGGCGGATTCAATCGTCACATTCCGGCTCAGGTTGGCGACTTCGGCCCGGTAGTCGCCCGTGCCGAGATGGTCGTACGTGAGCGGCTGGTCGAGAATGAGCCGGATGCCATCGGGAACCTTGGGATCGCCGGGCGCCAAGGTTTCGATGTTTTTGATGACGCGTTCCTCGGTGAACGGCCCTTTGTTGTAGCCGTGGCTCGTGGCGGTGACGATGATGCGGTCGCCGACCTTCCAGCCTGGGACTGGGCTGTCGAGCGTGACACTGGCATCGCCCGCTTTTGCCGTGCTGCCGATGCGAACCCAGGTGCGATTCATCGGTGCGCCGTGCAGGTCCATGCGACCGCCGCAGCACACGATGGCAGGCCAGGAGTTTTTGTCGGTCCCTTCGATGTGATGGAGGCGGATGAGCGCGGTGTGCTTGGCGTGGATTGGGGCGGTCGGCGAGCCCACCTGAAAGACTGGCTGCATCCACTTTTTGTCGTCGACCGCCGTATGGCTGTCGCAGTCGAATCCGTTCTCGCTAGCATCGGGGCCAGGGTGGATCCTGATCAGGCCTACGTTCAGCACGGTGTCTTGGTTCGGTGCAAAGGAAAGCGTGCCGGCGACATGAATGAAGCGAATGACCGCGTCGGATTTGACATCGTAGATGACCACGTGCCCCGGGGCCACCTGCACGCGAGCGCCGCCGCCGGGAACTTTGCCGCCTTCCCATGTTGCGCGCGACGACCACGCCCCGCTCTTGGCGGAACGAATCAGGTCTTTGTCCGGGTGCTGTGCCGATGCGATTGAAGGTATGCAGCCGGCTGCGAACGCAAGCACGCAAACAAGAATTCTTGGGAAGTGGGGGGCCATGAGTTGGATCTCCGGGGTGGGGTCGTACGGCGTCATCTTGCTGCAAAATGCCGACTGTGTCAACCTCGTCGGCAAGAAAACGAAAGCGCGGAAAACCGCGAAAAGAGTTGACGCAGGGAATGATCCACGTTAGGCTGGAATAACAGAACTCGCCAGTCCTGTTTTGATTTCATGCGATGCCCGCGCGCAATCATTAGCCTGCAGCGCAAGCAAGGGCTACTCTCCCTCCTTTTTGCGCTGCGGGCTCGTGAGCGAGAGGTTCCATCATGAAAAATCC
>Ga0194128_10001743_pt1 | contig 37313 bp, 29 predicted proteins | sample TA2KigCa65mmetaG_FD_148650 | JGI IMG/M metagenome (GOLD analysis project Ga0194128, IMG submission 148650) | Freshwater microbial communities from Lake Tanganyika, Tanzania - TA2015037 Kigoma Deep Cast 65m | ecosystem: Environmental > Aquatic > Freshwater > Lake | place: Tanzania: Lake...
GACCCCCTTCACATGGAAGGCCTCCGCAGACGTTATCCTCGACAAGGTGCGCCGTTGTAAAGAATTATCCAAGACAGGAGACTAGCCCGGCTACCTCACGGTCTTCGGCGTGTCGCAGCAGTCGTTCTGCAAGAACTCCGCGCTATCGCTTGGTGCGCACCTGAATATGCAACTCGCGCAGGTTCTTGTCCGGTACTTCGCTCGGGGCGTCGCACATGAGATCGGTACCCTTGGCGGTCTTCGGGAACGGGATGACATCGCGCAGCGACTTTTCACCGGCCAGGATCATCACCAGCCGGTCGAGCCCAAGGGCAATGCCACCGTGGGGCGGAGCGCCGAACTCGAGCGCCTCGAGCAAGAAGCCGAACTTCGTCTGCGCTTCTTCCATCGACAGACCGAGCGCGCTGAAAACCGCCGATTGTACGTCCCGGCGATGAATACGAATCGAGCCCGATCCGAGTTCAACGCCGTTCAGCACGATGTCGTAGCTCTTGGCCCGGCAGCGGGCGGGATCGGCAGTCAGCTTGTCGATGTCCTCATCGTGCACCGAAGTGAAAGGATGGTGTGCGGCCACCCAGCGGCCGGCTTCGTCGTTCCATTCAAACATCGGGAAGTCGACGACCCATAGGAATTTGAATACCGTCGGGTCGAGCAGCTTATGCCGGTCGTTGAACTTCTGTGCGGCGAACAATCGGAGTTGACCGGCGGCTTGCAGGACCGTCTCCTCGGGGCGGTGACCGGACGGCGCGCTCGGCCAACCGGCGAGAAACAGCAAGTCATTCTCACCCGCGCCCGTACGCTCACGGACTTTCGCCACAGACTCAGGGGCGTCGCGTTCCAGACGCTTCATGTCGTCGAACACGCGAAGGCCACGCTCGACGCCGAACGCTTTCAGTTCATCACGCTCCTTGCGCGTGGCCGGACCGGTGTTCGGAATCACGATCGCGACGAGAGGCAATCCCGGCGTCGCAAAATTCGGATCTTCGGGGAAGAGATCTTCCACGCAATAGAACGGCGGAATGCGAAGATCCGGCTTGTCGATGCCGTAGCTGCGCATCGCTTGTGCGTACGTCAGGCGCGGGAAGGGCGCTTCGACCGTGAAACCGGCTTCCTTGCAGACACGCACCAGCAACGGCTCGATGACATCGAAAATTGTCTCCTGTTGCGGGAAGCTCATCTCGACGTCGATTTGCGTGAACTCGTACTGGCGGTCCGCCCGGAGATCCTCGTCGCGGAAGCAACGGACGATCTGAAAGTACTTTTCGAAACCGCTGATCATGAGCAACTGCTTGAAGATCTGCGGCGATTGCGGCAGTGCGTAGAACTCGCCCGAATACATACGGCTCGGGACAAGGAAATCGCGCGCGCCTTCAGGCGTCGACTTGGTCAGGAATGGAGTCTCGATCTCGAGGAAGCCGTTCTCATAGAACACCTCGCGAACGGCGAGCGAAATCTTCGAGCGCAGCATGATGTTGCGTTGCATGCGCGGGCGGCGAAGATCGATATAGCGGTACTTCAATCGCGCGTCTTCGTTGACGTCAACATTGTCTTCCATCGGGAACGGCGGGGTGCGGCTCTCGTTGAGAATCCAGAGGCTATCGGCGACGATTTCGACCTCGCCGGTCGGCAGGTTTGGATTGATGGTCTCGGCGGTGCGGGTCTTGACGACGCCTTCAACGGCGACCACGTATTCGCTGCGCAGCATATCGGCTTTGTCGTGAACAGCCGCGAACTTTTCATCGGAGTGAAAAACGACTTGCGACACGCCGTCGCGGTCGCGCAGGTGAATAAAGATGACGCCGCCCAAATCGCGGCGGCGATGCACCCAACCCATCAAAAGCGCGCGTTTGCCTTCGTCGGAGGCACGCAACTGGCCGCAGGTATGAGTGCGGCGGAGATTTCCCAGGAAATCCAGAGGTACTTGTTCTGGCATGATTAGCGGTTCGATTCTCGAGAGGGGACGGCCCGATGTGGAGGGGACAACTTACGTCTGGACCGATCTTGTTATTATACCGTCGCGCATGCGCTTCACTGATTCGGGGTTGGACGTATTTGCTTTTGGAGCTGACTGTTCTATTTCCGACGCGCAGGCGAGGACCCCGGCCGCCCGCCGAGCCGAAGCGATTCCGTTGCGCGAGCTCCTCAAACATCGGCGTCATCGTTCGAGGAAGGCGAGTTCCTTCGCGGCCGTACCTCCGCATGAGGGCGGCGCTGCGCAGTAGGATTCTCAGTTTCTTGTGTGGCCCGCCGCGGGCCATTGGGGCTCCCTTGCGGCCTCGGTCCGGTAGGGCGCGGCCGCTTACGCGCGCAAGCGTTCGACCAATTCGGCTTCGCTGACGTGAGCTTGTTCGCCGCTCGCCATTGCCTTCAACACGTATGAGCCTTTGGCCAATTCATCTTCGCCAATCAGCAGCGTGTAGGCGGCGCCGGCTTTGTTGGCGAGTTCCATCAACCGCTTTAACTTGGCGGGCGGGCCAACTTCGACGCTGGCGCCGGCGGCCCGAACCGCGCCGGCCAGGACCGCGCCTTTGCGGAAGGCCTCGTCGCTCATCGGTGCGATGAAAAGGCGCAGCACCGACGCGGCGGTTCCGCCGCGCGCTTCCTCGACGGCCATTACTAAACGATCTTCGCCGATGGAGAAACCGATGCCTGGCGCGGCAACCTTAGAGCCGAGCGACTCGGCGAGGCCGTTGTAGCGGCCGCCGCCGCAGATGGCGTTCTGCGCGCCGAGCGCGCCGTGCAGGAATTCAAACGTCGTGTGGGTGTAGTAATCGAGTCCGCGAACGAGGCGCGGCGTCACTTCGTAGGCGATGCCGCGGTCGTCGAGATACCGGCGCACGGCCGCGAAGTGATCGCGGCAGGCATCGGTGAGGAAATCGTGAATGCTTGGAAGCTTCTCGACGATCGGCTGATCCTGCTCGGCCTTGGAGTCCAGCACGCGGAGCGGGTTCGTCGTCACGCGGCGTTGCGAATCGGGGGACAGCGCTTCGATGTGTGGGGCCAAGTCCTCTTTCAGTTTCGCGACGTAGCGGGCGCGTGATTCCGGATCGCCGACGGAGTTGATGAGCAGGCGCGAACCTTTCACACCGCAGGCGTCGAGCAGCGCGGCGACCATCTCGATGACCTCGGCATCAACGCCGGGGAAGTCCGAACCGATCGCTTCGGCGCCGATCTGGGAGAACTGGCGATAGCGGCCTTTTTGCGGACGTTCACGCCGGAACATCGGACCGATGTAGAAGAGTTTCTTCAGCCCCGGGATCTGGTCCATGCGGTGTTCGATGAAGGCGCGAATCACCGATGCGGTGTTCTCAGGACGCAGCGTCAACGAGGATCCGTCGCGATCCTCGAACGTGTACATTTCCTTGGAGACGATGTCGGTTTCTTCGCCCACGCCGCGCGCAAACAGCGCGGTCTCTTCGAAGATGGGCGTCCGGATCTCCTGGTAGTTAAAACCGCCAAACACGCGGCGGGCGGCTTGTTCGACTTCGTTCCACACCGCCGACGCGGGCGGAAGAATATCGCGCGTTCCCTTGATGGCTCGTATCATGCGGTTCTAGAGAGCGGGCTCGTTGCGGTATTCGGCGCGAAGATCCACGTAGTGCTGCGCGTTGACGCGAAACCGTTCTTTTTCTTCTCCGCTCACTTCGCGGCGGACCTTCGCAGGCACGCCCATCGCGAGGCTTCCCGGCGGGATCTGCATGCCTTCGGGCACGAGCGCGCCGGCGGCGATCACCGATCCGGCGCCGATGCGCGCGCCGTTCAGCACGATCGCGCCGATGCCGATCAGGCAATCGTCTTCAACGACGCAGCCGTGCAGCACCACCGAGTGACCGACCGTGACGCGATTGCCGATGTTCAGTTCAAACAGTGCGTGTTCGACGTGGAGCACCGATCCGTCCTGCACGTTCGATTCCTCGCCGATGGTGATTTTATTGACGTCACCGCGCAACACGGCGTTGGGCCAAACGCTTGACCGCTCGCCGATGGTTACATCGCCGATGACAACGGAGGTCGGGTCGATCCACGCGCTGGGCGCGATCTTGGGGGTAGTTCCTTTGAAGGGTCTTATCATGTCGCGGAATATTTCATTATCGCCATGCGCGACCGCGGTGGCGCGAGGGCCTCGGCCAAGCCGGTGAGAGGAATCACTTCCATGTTGTCCCCTATCGGGTACGGCGTATCGCCGGGATAGACTACGTAGAGCCGGTCCAGTTTGAGTGCGCTCATAGCGAGCGTCATCGATTTCGTACGCGTGGGCGCGTCGCCGCGCTTTACTTCGACGCCGATCAACTTCCCGCGCCAGTGAACGAGAAAATCCAATTCGCCCCCCGTGTGCACAGCCCAGAAATAGACGTTTCGCTCGCCAACCAGACGAATCAACTCCTCCAGCACGAACCCCTCCCAGGAGTAGCCAAGTTTGGGGTGTTCGAACAGTTGATCGAAGTCGACGAGCCGCAGGAGCGCGTGAAGAATTCCGGTGTCGCGGATATAAACTTTCGGCGCTTTCACTTCGCGTTTGTCTATGTTGACGTGCCAGGGCCGAACCACGCGGATCATGAAAGCGCGTTGCAGAAACTCAAAATAGGAAAGCACCGTGTTGTTGTGCAGCGCCAGCGATCGCGAAAGTTCGGCTGCGTTCCACTTGCCGCCGTGCATGTGCGCGAGCATCGCCCAGAACCTCCGCACGCGCTCCGGATCGGCGCGAAAGTTGAGAATGCCCATGTCGCGTTCGAGGAACGTTTGAATGAAGTTGTCGACCCAGGTCCGCGCTTCCTTGGCGCTTCGGGCCAGGTATGCGCGCGGGAATCCCCCGCGCCACCAGAGCCGGTCAACGTTGGCGGCACCGACTTCGTCGATTTGAAAACCGGAGATAGGTAAATAGGCGACGCGCCCCGCCAGCGACTCTCCGGCTTGCGTCGCCAGTTCTGGCGACGTGCTGCCGAGAATCAGGAACTTTGCCTTCTGCGGCCTCCGGTCGGCGAGCACGCGGAGAATTGGGAACAGTTCCGGCATGAATTGAATCTCGTCGATAACGACGAGCCCGCGCGCACTCTCGAGCAAGCGCATCGGTTCCTTGAGACGCGCTTTGGAGAGCAGGTCTTCGCAATCGAGCCACATTGATAGCCGTTCGGCGGCCATCATGCGCGCCAGGGTAGTCTTTCCGCATTGACGTGGGCCCAGAATCGCGGTCACCGCGTTGGAGCGTATGAGCATTCGAATCTCATCACGGAGACGGGTGCGGTCGATGAGGTCCATACAGGAAATTCTTATACTAGGATATCAGTTTTTCATGTATGGCATTCCGCTCACGGATTTTGATGGAATCACTATCCATGAAATTGTTATAGTTATATGTATGTTTTTCCTGGATAGTTGCATACCGAGAAACGTCTCGTAACGCTACCACCACCGCCGTCATCTACAATAAAACCATGCTTTGGCGTCTCACCTTCTGCACTGCCTTTGCCGCGATTGCCGCCACTCTCGACGTCGAAACGCTCATGCGCATTCAGCGCATATCGGACCCTCAACTATCGCCCGACGGGAAGACCGTTGCCTTCGCGGCGCAGCGTGTCGATCTGGCCGCGAACAAGAAGACCACGCAGATCTATAACGTTACGCTTGACGGCTCTTCGCCCAAAGCCGTTACGTCGGAGGGCTCCAACGACCGGCCTCGCTGGTCGCCCGATTCCAAGCGGCTGCTGTTTGTTTCCGATCGAGGCGGTTCGTCGCAGGTCTGGATCATGAATGCCGACGGTTCCGCACAGAAGCAGGTCACCAAACTCGCGACGGAAGCCTCGGGCGTGCTTCCCTTCCCGGACGGCAAACGCATTCTGTTCCTGAGCGAAGTCTATCCGGAATGCAACGACGAAGCGTGCAACGAGCGCATGCTGAGGGAAGAGAAAGAGTCGAAGTCAAAGGCGCGCGTGTACACGTCGCTGCTGTATCGACACTGGAATACGTATCAGTCTAAACGCCGCAGCCATTTGATGATGGCCGATATCGGCGGCGGCGCGGTGAAGGACCTCACGCCCGGCCGGTTCGACGTCCCGACGTTCTCGCTCGGCGGCCAGGACGGTTATGCGATCTCCTCGGATTCAAAAGAAGTCTGCTATGTGATGAATGGCGAGAACGATCAGGCGCTGTCGACCAACAGCGAACTTTGGACCGTGTCGCCGGAGAGCGGCGAGCCGCGCAAAATCACGATCACGGCGGGCGCCGATGTGGGGCCGGTTTATTCACCCGACGGCCAGTGGCTGGCTTGGCGCGGCCAGAAAACGGCTGGCTATGAAAGCGACCGCTGGCGGCTGTTTCTGATCCAAAGATCGAGCGGAAGCGTTCGCGATTTGACCGAGACGCTGGACCGGTCGGTGCAGAGTATCTCGTGGTCGCCGGATTCGACGCGCTTGTTCTTTACGGTTGAAGACCGCGGCCGGCAGGGCATTCAGATGTTCGCGGTCAATGGGAGTGGCGGGGCGCGGTCGATTGTCTCCGGCAGCGCGACTTATGACGACGTTCAACTTACTCCCGACGGCAAGACGATGATCTACACGATGCAAACCGGCTCCAAGCCCGTGGAAATCTTCAAGGTTCATTCTTCCGACAACAAGCCCGTGCCGCTGGCCAAGCTGAACGACGGAGTGATGGGCGGATTGACGTTGCCGGCATTTGAGGACATAACCGTTACAGGCGCCGAGGGCGCAAAGGTTCATAGCTTCGTGTTGAAACCGCCCGATTTCGACTCGAAACAAAAGTACCCGGTATTGTTTTTCATCCACGGTGGCCCGCAAGGCGCGTGGCATGAATCGTGGAGCTACCGCTGGAATCCGCAAGTCTTCGCGGCGGCGGGATTCGTGGTTGTAATGCCGAACCCGCGCGGCTCAACCGGCTACGGTCAGAAATTCACCGATGAGATCAACAACGACTGGGGCGGCAAGGTCTACGAAGACATCATCGCGACGGTCGACCATGTGGCGGCGCAGCCGTGGGCCGACGCCGGGCGATTCGCCGCTGCGGGTGGCAGCTATGGCGGCTACATGGTGAACTGGATGCTCGGCCACACGCAGCGATTCAAGGCGTTCGTTTCGCACGCGGGCGTGTTCGACCTGCGCAGCATGGCGGGCGAGACCGAGGAGTTGTGGTTTCCGATGTGGGAGTTCCGAGGCATGCCTTGGGACAACGCGGAGTCGTATGCGAAGTGGTCGCCAAGCCATTATGTGAGCGAGTTTCAAACGCCGACGCTGGTGATACACGGCGATCTGGATTACCGCGTTCCGGTGGGCCAAGGCCTGCAGCTCTACACGGCGCTGCAGATGAAGAAGGTGCCGTCGAAGCTGCTGCTGTTCCCCGATGAAGGGCACTGGATACTCAAACCGCAAAACAGCGCGGTGTGGCACAAACACTTTCTCGACTGGATTACCGAGTGGACGAAGAAGCCTTCGAAACCCTGATTTTGTTAACCTGTTAAGTAGTGTCGTCTCCGCTCAACGTTCACCTGGAACAGTATGAAGGCCCGCTGGACCTTCTCCTGGATCTGATCCGCAAACAACAGATCAATATCTACGACATCCCGATCGCCCGCATCACCTCCCAGTACCTGGAGTACGTGCAAAAGGCTGTCGAGATGGACATGGAGTTGAGTGCGGAGTTCGTCTATATGGCCTCGACCTTGATTCACATCAAGTCGAGGATGCTGCTGCCGCGCGATCCCGAGTTGGAGAAGATGGACCCCGAGGGCGATCCGCGCCAGGAGTTGGTCGACCGGTTGCTCGAACACGAGCGATTTAAGAACGCCGCCGAGATGTTGCAACAGAAGCGGTTGATGGAAGAGGCCGCGTGGTCGAATCCGGCGCTGAAGGATTTTCTGAGCGACAACGATGAGCCCGGTCTTGCCGTCACGTTGTTCGACCTGGTACAGACGCTGCAGAAGGTGCTCGAACGCGCCAAGAATCGTCCGCAATTCGAGATCACCAAGGAAGACGTCACCGTTCCAGATATGATTGTCTACCTGCGAAACGTGCTGCGTTCGGTGAAAGCGCACGAGTCGGTTTCGGCGACGGAGTTGTTCGAGCGACAGCGCTCGCGCGGTGCGATGATCGTGTTGTTTCTCGCGATTCTCGAACTGGTGAAGAACCAGGCCGTGACGCTGGTGCAGCAGGAGGCATTCGGCGATATCGGGTTGAAGCGCCACAAGAATTTTGAAGAGTTCGCCGCCAACGACGAGACGGTCGCGCGGCTGGAAGAGGAATACAAGTAGGCCATGGAGCCGGAAGAGATCAAGCAGGAAGAGACGCAGCCCGCCGCGGCCCCGCTGGAAGAGGCCGCGCAGCCCGAGTCCGAAGTAATCGCGGAGGCCGAAGCCCCGCCAGCGCCCGTCGAACTGGGCGAAGTCGAATTGAAAGCGATCCTCGAAGCGGTCATCTACATCACCGAAGAACCTCTGGAGGCCAAGCAGTTGGCACAGGCGCTGGGCCAGGCTCAGGAACGCGTCGACGCCGCACTGGAGCAGCTTGTCAACGACTACAACGCCGCGGAGCGCGGCCTGCAAATTCGCGAAATCGCCGGTGGGTTCAAGATGGCCACCAAGCCCGAGCATCACGAAGCCGTGCGCCAGTTCGTCAAGAATTTGAAGCCGCCATTGAAGCTGACCGGCGCTGCGTTGGAGACCCTGGCTGTCGTCGCCTACAAGCAGCCGATCACGGCGCCGGAGATTCTCGAAATCCGCGGTGTACAAGGCGGCGGCGTGTTGAAGACGCTGCTTGATCGCAAGCTCATCACAACCGCGGGCCGCAAGAACGTCATTGGCAAGCCGATCCTCTACAAGACGACGAAGGAGTTTCTCGTTAAGTTCGGATTGAAGAGCGTCGCCGAGTTGCCGACGCTCAAGGAATTCGAAGAACTGCGGCGTCTGGCGTTCAGCGAAGACGAAGTGCCCGAAGGAACCGAAGGGCCGTCGACGCCGGAAGAGGCGGCGGCGGCCGAGGCGTAAATGGCCGAAGAGCGCTTACAGAAAATTATCTCGACCGCGGGTGTTGCGAGCCGCCGCAAGGCCGAACAGTTGATCCTCGAAGGGCGTGTCAGGTTGAATGGCAAGATCGTTACCGAGCTTGGAACGAAAGCCGAATTCGGCAAGGATCACATCAAGGTCGACGGCAAGCTGTTGCAGCCGGCGCGCGAGTTCGTCTACCTGGCGCTCAATAAGCCGGCGGGTTATGTGACGACGACGAGCGACCCCGAAGGGCGGCCGACGATCATGTCGCTGCTCAAAGGCGTCAAGACGCGCGTGTATCCGGTAGGCCGCCTCGACTACAACTCGGAAGGCCTAATTTTATTGACTAACGACGGCGAGTTCGCCAACGCCGTGATGTCGGCAAAGTCAGAGCTTGTGAAGACGTACGTCGTGAAGGTGAATGGCACGCTGACAGAGGAACAAGAGAGTCAGTTTCGCAAGGGCGTCTATCTGCACGGTAAAAAGACCGCGCCCGCGGGACTGGTGCGACTGAAGCACGCCGACAATCCGTGGTACGAGATCAAGCTGATCGAAGGCAGGCAGAATCAGATCCGCATGATGTTCCGGCACTTCGGCATTTTGGTCGAGAAGCTGAAGCGCGTGAAGATTGGGTTTCTCGAACTGGGCTCGCTGCGGCATAAGGAGTTTCGCTCGCTGGAGCCGACGGAGTTGAATCGATTCTTTCGTCTTTTGAAGCTGAAGGTCTCCGATGAATGACGACGCCGTAATTCTGGAGATGCTGCGTTCGAGTCGCACGATCGCGGTTGTCGGGCTTTCCGGCAAGCGCCTGCGGCCGAGTCACGGAGTGTCGGCGTATATGCAGCGGCAGGGGTATCGCATCGTGCCGGTGAACCCGGCCGAAACGGAAGTGCTGGGCGAGAAGGCTTTTGGAACGTTGCGCGAAGTGCCCGAAACAATCGACATGGTCAACGTCTTTCGGACGTCCGATGCGGTGCCGGGAATTGTCGACGAGGCGATCGCAAAAGGCGCGCGATATTTGTGGCTGCAAGAGGGCGTGGTGCATGAGGCGGCGGCCGAGAAGGCGCGGGCGGCGGGGATTAAGGTGGTCATGGATCGGTGCGTGCTGAAGGAACATCAGCGGTTGATGCTGTAGTGGCGCGAGTCGAGCAAGCCATCACGACCGCTCCCGCCGATGACGAGCCGATCACCGAGGAAGACCGCCTGCGCATACTCGATGGCAAGGCCGCGCAGACGCGAGGCGAACGTGGCATACCGATGGAAGAACTGCTCGCTGAGTTCGGGCTGGCAATCGAAGATTTCCCGCCGAAGTATCACAACGCGGCGTGATTAGTCGCAAATGAGATGGACAGGGCGCACTTCGGCGGGCCGTGGCGGCCGCTCCGTTGAAAGTCAAGCTTCCAGTGGCGATGAAATCCGCGGTCGGAGAGATCGGCGGTATCGGTTGGGGAAGATCCGCTCCCTCGCGGTCGCGGCTCTGCAGGGTTGTCGGTGGTAGTAGGGCGGATGGGATTGGAGAGGTGGTGGCGACTTTCATCTTTTTGGGCGGGTCGTGGCGGCCGCTCCGTTGAAGACGCGCCCCAAGTTGTTGATTCCAGGTGGGAGGCAGGAGCGCGACTTGATGATTTTGAGCGGCCCGCGGCGGGCCATTGGGGCTCCCTGACGGTCGCGGCTCAGAATCGGTACTCGGATTTCGGATTTGCGGCGTGACGATTCGCCATCTCCTGCACCTCACGAAGCGATAGAATAAGTGCTCCATGTCCCTCAAAACGGGAGACCGCATCGGCCCGTACGAAGTCACCGGCAAACTCGGCGCGGGTGGAATGGGCGAAGTGTATGCCGCCAAAGACACCAGGCTCAACCGCAACGTCGCGATTAAGGTTCTTCCGGCCGCGCTGGCGCGCGACGCCGATTATGTCGCCCGGTTCCAGCGGGAGGCGCAGGCGCTCGCGGCGCTGAATCACCCGCATATCGCGACCATCTACGGCCTCGAAGATTCCGCTATCGTGATGGAACTTGTCGAAGGCAAGACGCTCGCCGAGTTCGACGGCATTCCGGTCGACGACGCTATCGAGTACGCGCGGCAAATCGCCGACGCGTTGGAAGCGGCGCACGAAAAAGGCATCACGCACCGCGACCTGAAACCGGCCAACATCAAGGTGACTCCGGAGGGTTCGATCAAGGTGCTCGACTTCGGTCTCGCGAAAGTCCGGCCCGCCGTCTCGGCCCCTCCCGACGACTCGCCCACGCTCACGCTCCGCGCCACGCAAAGCGGAGTGATTGTCGGCACCACCAGCTACATGTCGCCCGAGCAGGCCGCCGGTAAAGAAGTGGACCGCCGCGCCGACATCTGGTCGTTCGGCGTTGTCTTCTACGAGATGTTGACCGGCAAACGTCTCTTCATCGGCGAGAGCATTTCGCATATTCTGGCCGCGGTGCTCCAAACGCCGATCGACTTCGCCGCGCTTCCGGCAACGACGCCGGCGGCGGTTCGCGAATTGCTCCGCCGTTGCCTCGAGCGCAAGCTCCGCGCCCGATTGCAGTGGATCGGCGAAGCGCGCGCGATCATGGAAGCGCCGCCTGGGCGTGGAACGCCGGCCGCCAGCCTGAACCGGAAGTGCGGCGTTTCTTCGACGCCGTCGGTGAGAAAGTCACCCTCATGGATCGCGGCTGGGGACCAAGCGCCTTGACCGGTCCCGTCGCCGTCATCTCCCCGGACGGCAAGCGCCTCGTCTTCGTCACCAAATCCGAAAACGGGCGATCGCAACTCTCGACACGGCGGCTGGACCAATCCGAGTCCGCCGTAATTCCCGGCACCGAAGACGCCGAGGGCCCGTTCTTCTCGCCGAACAGTCAGTCGGTCGGATTCTTCGCCGGACAGAAAATGAAAAAAGTCCGGCTGGACGGAACCCGCCCGATCGATATCGCCACGGTTCTCCGCCCGCTCAGCGCGTTCTGGGCCGAAGACGGCTTCATCTGCGGCAACTATTCCTATCTGTCGCCTTTGCAGCGCGTATCGGAAGCTGGCGGGACACTCGAACCGGTCTCGAAACTCGATCCCGGAGACTCAACACACCGCTGGGTGCAAGTTCTCCCGCGCGAACGGGTGATCGTATACGCCGCGGGCGTTGGCGGCAGCATGAGCGAGGGCCATATCATCGCACAGCGCTTGGACGGCGGCGAGAAGAAAGTTGTGCGTAACGGCGCTATGTTCCCGCGCCTGCTTCCCGATGGAAAGCTGCTCTTCGTCAGCGGCGGGGTCGCCTACGCGGCGCCCTTCGATCCGCGGAAACTGGAACTCACGGGAGAACCCATTCAAGTGCTCCAGAATTTCCGGCACGCAGACGACAGCGGCGGCGCGCAGTTGTCGATTTCCAATGACGGGACGCTCATCTACCGCGCGGCCAGTAAGCACGATAGTGGTCCAAAATTCCAATGGCTGTCGCCCGATGGAAAGCACGTGCCGCTCGATCTGCCCGGAGTCTCCCAGAGCACATCTCCTCAACTCAGTCCAGATAATTCCCGCGTCGCATTCCGCGCTCAGTCCGGCGGCCAGACCGCGCTTTGGATCCATGACCTCGCATCGAAGCAAACCATGCGATTGACGTTTGAAAGCGACCCGCCCGGCATCGCCGTCGTCTGGGCGCCTGACGGTAAGCATGTCTACTACAGCACGCGAAATGGCTTGTTTCGCATAGCGTCCAGTGGCAGCGGAAAACCCGAAAAACTATTAGACGGCGGCAACAACCCGCTATGGGTTAGCCGCGATGGAAAACGGCTCGGCTTCGATAGCTCTGCACGCTCTGGGACGAAACCGAATCCCTGCTCATCGGCAATTATCGTGGAGCGGCCGAATGGACCCGCTCTCGAAAAAGCCGAGCCGTGTTTTCCCTCCGACAACGCCCAAACGCCCGCCACGGACTTGTCGGTTGACGGGCGGTGGATCGCCTACACCTCGACGGAATCCGGTGAAATGCAGATTCAGGTTCGCCACTTTCCCGACAACGGCGGCAAATGGCAGATCTCCACAACCGGCGGCACAGCCCCGCGGTGGTCACTGGATGGGAAGCACCTTTTTTACCTCTCGACCCTGACCAGAGAGATAATGAGTGTCTCGGTCGACACCAGCGGCGAGACCTTCCGGTATGGCGTTCCGAAACCCTGGACCGTCGCGAAATTGAGCATCAGCGGTTCGGCTTATGCCCCAAACCGCGATGGCTCGCGCATGCTGGCTTTAGCCGACCCCGGCACAGCCGGGGACGCCGATCCCAATTTTGCGGTGATTCTCAACTTTCCGGCGTTGATTCGGAGGTTGGCGAGTTCGGATGCAACGACGCAACGCTAAAAGGCTGTAGGAGATTACCCTACGCCACAATCTCTTTGATCACTTCCCCCTCCACATCCGTCAGCCGCATGAAGCGCCCATTGTGCATGTAGGTGAGCCGCGTGTGATCGAAGCCCATGAGGTGCAGAATCGTCGCGTGGAGATCGTTGATCTTCTTGGGCTTGTCGACCGCCTCGAGCCCGAACTCATCGGTCGCGCCGACGATCGTGCCGCCCTTGGTTCCGCCGCCGGCCATCCACACGGTGAAGCCGTACGGGTTGTGATCGCGGCCCGACATGCGCTGTGAGATCGGCAGCCGGCCGAACTCGCCGTGCCAAATCACCAGCGTCGAATCCAACATGCCGCGCGACTTCAGATCCTTCAACAATCCCGCGATCGGCTTGTCGGTCTCGGTGCAGTGCTGCGTGTGATTTTCTTTCAGATCCCAATGCGCGTCCCAGCTGTCGTTGAAGTTGCCGCCGCCGGAATAAATCTGCACCATGCGCACGCCGCGTTCGACGAGTCGGCGCGCCATCAGCGCCTGCCGTCCGACGTAGGACGAGATCTCCTGATCGAGCCCGTACAATTTCTTCGTCGCTTCCGACTCCTTGTCGATGTCGACCGCATCGACGGCCGCCGTCTGCATGCGGAACGCGAGCTCGTACGACTCAATTCGCGCCGCGAGTTCGGTATCCTGCGGGTTCTTCTGATGATGCTCCGCGTTGAGCTTGCCCATGAAGTCGAGCCACTTGCGTTGACGCTCCGGCGTCATGTCCTGCGGCGGTTTCAGGTCGACGATGGGATCGCCTGTCGGCCGGAACTGCGTGCCTTGAAACGCCGTGGGCATGAAACCGTTGCCCCAGTTTGGCGCGCCGCCGATGGGTCCGCCGCGGGGGTCAGTGAAGACGACAAACGCGGGCAGGCTTTGGTTCTCCGTACCAAGGCCATACGTCACCCACGTGCCCATCGACGGAAAACCGGTTTGAATCGAGCCGGTGTTCATCTGATACAGCGCGGGCGCGTGATCGTTCGAGATCGTGTGCATGGAACGGACGACGGCGAGGTCATCGGCACAGGTCGCCACATGGGGGAATAGATCCGAGACATCGAGCCCGCTCTGGCCGTACTTCTTGAAGTCCCACAACGAGGGCATCAAGCCGCCGGGCGTGCCCTGCGACGGCACGACCTTCTTGCCCGGAATCGTTTCGCCGGCGCGCTTGGCCAGCATCGGTTTGGGGTCGAAGGTATCCATGTGGCTGACGCCGCCGTAGCAGAAGATCGAGATGATCGACTTCGCTTTTGCGGCGAAGTGGCCGGCCTTTGGCGCAAGCGGTGAGGTCGACGCGCCCTGCAACATGTTGGCAAGCGCCAGCCCGCCGATGCCGCCGCCGGCCTTCCAAAGTAATTCGCGTCGAGAGAAGAATCGTTGGCTCATGGAATGTAGACGAACTCGTTGATGTTGAACATCGCATGGGCGAAATCGACCAACCCCTGCGGATAGCTGTTGATGAACTGCCTGGCGCTGGCGAACTCGGTCGCGGACGGCTCACGCGACAACGCGATGTCGTAGGCGAGCCGGATCTGCTTGTCGGTATCGGAACCCGCTTCACGCTCCAATCGCTGCGCGAAATGTTTCGCCTGCACCGAGACGAAATCGTTATTCATCATGATGAGCGCTTGCGGCGCGACGGTCGAGCGATTGCGGCGCGCGCAGCTAGACATGGTGTCGGGACGGTCGAAGACCTCCATCATCGGCAGCGGTATCGTGCGTTTGGAGAAGATGTACACGCTGCGGCGGAAGGTGGCCGGATCGGAGTTCGCCCTGCCGTTCCAGGTGCGCTTCGAGCTGGATTGAAACAGCGACGGATCGATATAGGGGAAGATCGACTGGCCGCCGACGGAGCGGTCGAGTGTACCGGCGGTGGCGAGAATCGAATCGCGGATGATCTCGCCTTCGACGCGCCGTCGCGCCATGCGCCATAAGAGCCGGTTGTCGGAATCCGCCTTAACGCCGGCGTCGTTGTCGTCGGACGACTGCTTGTACGCCGCCGATTTCATGATCAGGCGATGGATGTGCTTCATGCTCCAACCGTTCTGTACGAACTCAGTGGTTAGCCAGTCCAGCAGTTCAGGGTGCGTCGGGCGCTCGCCCATTTTGCCGAAGTTCGACGGCGTGCGCACGATGCCTTCACCGAAGTGATACATCCACATGCGATTCACCATCACGCGCGGCGTGAGCGGATTTTCGGCGCTGCCGAGCCACTCGGCGAAGCCGGCGCGGCGGAACGACGTCGTCGCGTTTTCGGGCGGCGCGGGGAACTTCCATTCGCCGTCGAAGGCCGCCGACAGCACGCCAGGCTGCATTATGCTGCCCTTCTGCGAAAGGCTGCCCCGGTGCAGGAAATACGACGCCGGAGCTTCGCGGCCGTTCTCCTTGACGACCATCGCGGTTTCAAGCTTGGGCTTCTGTTTGTCGAGATCGGCGATCTGGGCAACGATCAATTCGCGCTTGGTCAACGCGTTCAACGGCATCTCCGCGAGCAGTTCTTCTTCGCGTATGTTTTCGATCGAGCGTTCGACTTGAATCGCGTTCAGCTTCTGGCCGTCGGTGCGTTTTTCGACCGGTGTGGCGAGGGCGACTCGCATGTACTCCGGAAGCGCGGCGCGGCGGCGCGCGATGAACTTGTCGCGGGTCGGCTGTTCGATCTCACGGATCTGTTTGCGCAGCGGCTTCTGCAACTCTTCGATTCGCGCGGTTTCTTCCTTGATGCGTTTCAACTCCGCGTCCGTAACGAGCGGCTTCTCTTCGGCGCGCGTCGGGAAGAAGACCGCCTGCATGCGGTAATAGTCTTTCTGCGCGATCGGATCGAACTTGTGATTGTGGCATCGCGCGCAACCAACGGTCACGCCGAGCATGCCGTTGGCCGTGGTCACGACAACGTCGTCCAATTCATCGATGCGAGTCTGCTCGGTCTTGATGTTGTTCTCAACGCCGAGCCGCAGGTAGCCGAGCGCCGTCGTGGCGTCTTTATCTCCCGGATACAACTCATCGCCGGCGATTTGCTCTTTCAGAAAACGATCGTAGGGCTTGTCGTTATTGAACGAACGGATCACGTAGTCGCGATAACGCCAGGCGTTCTCGCGGTCGCGATCGTACTCGAAGCCGCCGGAGTCGGAGTAGCGGACCAGGTCGAGCCAGTGGCGCGCCCAGCGTTCGCCGTAGTGCGGACTATCGAGCAATTTGTCGACGAGTTTGTCGTAGGCATCGGACCGTGTGTCGGCGAGAAACTCCTTTACCTCCGCGGGTGTCGGCGGAATGCCAACGAGGTCGAGATACGCGCGGCGGATCAGTGTATTCTTACTCGCTTCGGGTGAGGGCTTCAGACCCTTCCTGTCAAGCGACGCCAGAATGAACTGGTCAATCGTTGTCTTCGGCCACGCCGCGCTGGCGATTTTCGGCGCATCGTGGCGCACAGGCTTCTTGAAGGCCCACCAGTTGCGCTCGTTCGGCGTGATCGGGCGTTCTTCCAGTTTCGACAGCGCCGCGCGCGACTCTTCTTCTTTCTGATCGAGAATGTCTTCATACGGCACGCCGGCGTTGATCCAGGCCCGCAGTGTGGCGATGTCGCCGTCGGACAACTTGCGGCCGGGCGGCATCGACGGCTCCTCTTCGTGCGCAACGCGCTTGTACAGTTTGCTTATCGCCGCCGATCCCACTTCGACAACAGAGCCCTTATCGCCACCTCGGAGAATCGTCTCGCGCTTCCGCAAATCGAGGCCGGCATTGATGAGAGGCGCCCCGTGACAGCCGACGCAATTCGCCGCGAGGATCTTCGACGCGCGTTGTCCGAGCGCCTCCCGATCCCCGCGTTGGGCAAGCAGCGCCGCGCCGGAGAGTACAATAACGAGACTTACTTTGGAGAGGAACATTGCGTGGCTAATATTGTATCGAGTAGTGCGAAGCGGCTGGTATCGCTCGACGCGTTTCGCGGCGCGACCATGGCGTCGATGGTTCTGGTCAACAACAACGGCAACTCGCTGACCACGTTCGCGCCGTTGCTCCACGCGAAGTGGAATGGCTGGACGTTCACCGATCTAGTCTTTCCGTTTTTCCTCTGGATCGTCGGCGTGTCGATGACCTTCTCCTATGCGCGCCGAATCGAGGAGGGCGCGGACCGTTCGAAACTGCTGCTGCACACGCTGCGCCGCGCGGCGATGATCTTCGCGCTCGGTCTGCTGCTCAATGGATTCCCGTTCTACGACCTTTCGACGCTGCGCATTCCCGGTGTGCTGCAACGCATCGCCGTGTGTTACCTCATCGGATCGTTTGTCTATCTCTACACGCAGTGGCGCGGGCAGGTTTACACGATCATCGGTTGTTGCGCGGCGTACTGGATGATGATGGCGCTTGTCGATGTTCCAGGCTACGGACCGGGTGTGCTGGAGCCGATCGGCAACTTCGGACAGTGGGTGGACAACATGTTGCTGCCCGGGCATTTGTATTCGAACACGAAGGTCTGGGATCCGGAAGGTTTCGTCAGCACGCTGCCCGCGATCGCCAACGTGTTGTTCGGCGCGTTGTGCGGCGCGCTGCTGCGGCGCGGTGATTTGCAACCCGCCGAAAAGACGGCGTGGCTGATGGTCTCCGGTGTCGCGCTTGCGTCGCTGGCCGGATTTCTCGATCACTTCATGCCGATCAACAAACAGCTGTGGACACCACCCTACGCGCTGCTGTCGTCCGGCTTCGCGTTCCTTGGTTTTGCAACCTGCTACTGGTTCGCGGACGTACTCGGCAAGAAGAGTTGGTGCGGGCCGTTGGTGATCTACGGCTCGAATGCAATCACGATCTACGCCGCGTCCGGATTGTTTGCGAGGATGCTGAGCCTACTCGGCTGGCGGCAGCCGCTGTATGACGGCTTCTTCGGCGCGGTCGCGCCGCCCATGCTCGCGTCACTTCTATACGCGCTCATGCACGTCGCCGTCATGTACTCGCTCGCGTGGACTTTACATCGCCGCGGAATATTCCTTCGTTTCTAGTGGAGCTAATTTCCATCGGGTCCGCGCGTGCTTAGGTGAGACCCAATATGAAAATTAGATTCCATGTTTTCGCAGCCGTTCTATCCGCGCAGATTCCCGACTTCAAGCCCGCGACACCAATGCTTGAAGCGGCTTTGCGCAACAACGCCGCGGGCGTTTCCAAACTGCTCGCCAGCGGCGCAAATCCGAACACTGACCGCTTCTTCGGCTTCCCGGTATTAACGCTAGCCGCTGTTCAAAACAACGCCGAGATGGCGAAGCAACTCATCGTCTCCGGCGCCGATCTCGAAGCGTCCGACGCCAACGGCAACACCGCGCTGATGTGGGCCGCGGATTCGACATTGATGGAGCTACTGCTCACAAACGGCGCCGATGTAACCGCAAAGAACAAGTTCGGCGAAACCTCGCTGACGATGGCGATGAAGCGCGGCGACATGCAAGCGGTCAGTCGGCTGAAAGCTGCCGGCGCATCGGACGCAACCGCGATCCGAAGCGCCGTCGAGAAGTCGATCGCCGCGCTGCAGAGAAGCGGGCCGCAGTTCGTCAAGGTTTCGGGCTGTTCGTCCTGCCACCATCAATCGCTGCCGCAGATGTTGACGGGCGCCGCGCGCAAGCGTGGTTACGCGGTCGACGAGTCCGTCTCGGCGCAGCAACTGAAAACCGTGATGGCGATGTCCCGCCCCATCCGCGAAAAGCTCGTCGATGGCAGCGTGACACTACCCAATCCGGGCATTAGCGTTAGCTATTCGCTGCTCGGACTTCACGCCGAAGGTCACGCGCCCGATGAAACGACTCACGCGATGACGCTGGCCATCGCGCGAACACAGACGCCCGACGGCAGTTTCGCTGTGTTGCCCGCCCGCCCGCCGATGGAAGCGAGTTCCTTCACTTCCACGGCGCTCAGTGTACGCGCGCTGCGCATCTACGGCATCGATGCCGACGACCGCATCGCCCAAGCCCGTGCATGGTTGATCAACGCGCGCCCAGTGTCGAACGAAGACAGAACGATGCGCCTGCTTGGGCTCACGTGGGCCGATGCGCCGAAAGCCGATATCGACAAAGCGGTGTCGGAATTGCTAGCCGCGCAACGCGCCGACGGCGGTTGGGCGCAACTCGATGAACTGGAAACGGACGCCTATGCGACTGGCCAGGCAATGGTCGCACCCATCATGACCGGCCAGCGCGTCGACCGCGGCGTCGCGTATCTGCTGCGCACACAACTCGCCGATGGGACGTGGCACGTTCGCACGCGGAGCAGCCCGTTCCAACCGCTAAAGGACAGCGGCTTCCCGCATGGGCGCGATCAGTGGATCTTGGCGGCCGGTACAAGCTGGGCAGCGATGGCGCTGACGCTCTCGCAACCGGAAGTGGACTGATAGGCTAGCGGGAGTGAGTCTCTCCCGCCGCCAATTCACACTCCTCGCGCTCACGCCGCCTCCGCGGAAGCCCAACATCGTCTTCGTACTCGCCGACGATCTGGGCTGGGCCGAACTCGGTTGCTACGGCAACACGTTCAACGAAACACCACACCTCGATCAACTCGCACGCGACGGCGTTCGCTTCACCCAAGCCTACGCCGCCGCGCCGGTGTGCTCTCCAACGCGCGTCAGTCTCATGACGGGCCAGCATCCGAAGACCGTCGGCATCACCGACTTCTTGCGCGCCGACGACCCTGTTCATCTTTCACCCACAAAATATCGCAGCGTCGCCAAACGCCTCGCTGAAACCGGGTATCACACCGGCCTGATCGGCAAATGGCATCTCATGGGCGACTACACCACACGCCGCGGCGACCCCGCCAAACACGGCTTTGCCGAAGTGATCTGCAGTGAGTCGAAGTACATCGGTCCCGGCTACTATTTCCCGCCGTATCTACACATGCCCGAAGTGCAGCCGAAGCAGACGGGCGAATACCTAACCGATCGCCTGAACGACGAAGCTGTCGCCTTCATCGAACGGAGTTCGGCGCCGTTCTTTCTCTACGTCGCGCACTACACCGTACACACGCGCCTCGCCGCGAAGAAAGACATCGAAGCGCGTTTCGCGGCGAAGCCTGGCGCGAGCGCAAAGAAAAACAATCCCGCGCTGGCGGCGATGTTGTGGTCGCTCGACGAATGTATCGGCAAGATGCGTGCGGCGTTGGAAAAGAAGGGCGTTTTCGACAACACGCTGTTCGTCTTCTGCTCCGATAACGGTGGGGAGGATCGCGTCACCGTCAACGGCGCGCTGCGCGCCGGAAAATCGACGCTCTACGAAGGCGGCATTCGCATTCCTTTTATCACGAGGTTCCCACACGGGCAACATGCGGGAAAGGTCAGCGATGTCCCCATCGACACGCTCGACGTGATGCCGGAATTTTTGCAACAAGCCGGATCGCCGCTCACCAACGAACTTGCCGGCCGCCCGTTCAGCCGGGCGTTCACAGATACGAAACTCTTCGCGGCGCGTCCGCATTTCTGGCACTATCCGCTCGCTGCCCCCCACTTCTTAGGCGGCCGCTCGGCCGGCGCGGTTCGCGAGGGCGATTGGAAGTTGATCTGTTTTTACGACAACAACACGCAAGAGTTGTACAATCTCAGACTCGACCCGAGTGAGGCGCGAAACGTAATCGCCGAACACCCGGCCGTCGCGGCAAAGTTGCGGCGGAAGTTCGAGGCATGGAGGCATTCGTGAAACAGACAAGGCGTGAGTGGATGGCGGTGGCCGGCGTGGGTGCGATGGCGGGGTGTTCGTCGTCGGAGCCCTCGCCGTTCCAAGTGATCGATAGCGACGTTGCGCTCGGCGGCCAGAAGGCCGTGATACTGAAACGCAACGGGGTAAGCGAACCGCTGACGTTGACTGAAGCCGAGATCCTGCCAGGCCGCGGCTTCAACACGTGGCAACTTCGCGGAATCGTGGCCGGCAAGGGCGTCACGGATCTGTTCACCGCGCCATCGCTCGCCGAAGCGGCGAAGCTCATGACGCTCGGCGAGAACGACTATCGCGGCAATGAATCGTTCAAGAACGGCGGGTCGCCGCTGGTGCCATTCGCCAATCGCATACGCGGCAAATTGGATGCAAAGGCGCGGACAATTGAAACTTCCGTCGGCGGCAAGACCGTGAAGTTGCCCGCGAATTGGAAAGGCAAGAACCCCGGCGCCGAACCGCACTCCATGCACGGCCTCATACTCGGCGAGCCGTTGAAGGTCACCACGCGCGACACCAAATCCCGCGCCTACATCGAGGCCATTTACGACAAAACATTCGCCGGCGAATGGCCCGGGCAGATGGCGGTTCGGTGCTCGGCCGAACTCGACGCCAGTTCCTTCATGCTCACGATTACCGCGAAGAATACAGGCTCCGAACCGCTGCCGATGGGCATCGGCTGGCATCCGTACTTCAACATTCCCAGCGGTGATCGCACGCAGGCGAAACTGCGGATCCCGGCGAAAACGCGGGCTCTCGTCGACAACTACGACAACGTTTTCCCGACCGGCGAGATCGAGCCTACCGAAGGCTCGAAGTTCGATTTCCGCGAAGCGCGCACGATGGGCGATCAGTTCCTCGACGACTGTTTCTTCGACCTAATTCGCGCGGCCGACGGCACGGTGACCGCGGAAATTCACGATCCGAAGTCCGGCTTCAAATATGTCGTGACATCGAAATCGAAGGAGATCAAGGCTTATCAGTGCTACGCACCGCCGGACAAATCGTTCATCGTGCTGGAGCCCCAATACAACATTGGAGACCCATTCAATACGAAGATCTGGCACGACCGCGACACGGGCATCGTGATGCTCGCACCCGGTCAGGAGACCACCTACGACGCAACCGTTCGCCTGTTAAAGATCTGATGGGAACGTGAGAGGAATCGCCGGTTAAACACACTATGTAATTGAGGTACGTACGGATGCGTTTAGCCAGGTTCGCGGGTTTGGACGGATTCAGCCGGGAGTCGCTCCGCCGCTTGGCGGAAAATTGGCGCGAGTCACCTTCTCGGCCGTGCGTCAGCGGCAAGATGGCCTTGGCGTGGCACCAGCGGGTGAGCGAGTGGGTCAATGATCCCGATGCCCCGTTGCTGGTGCGCTGCAGTAGAGGCCATCGCGGCGAAGTCGTCCCGCATCCGTGCGGCCGTGTTATTGTTATCGTCGACGACGCGCCGGCGCATTACTTCCTGTCGCTCGCGCTGGAAAATCGCCTTCCTTCGCTCGTGCAATTGCGCCGAAATATTGAAGAGGGGCGGTTCCCCGTTGCGCGCTCGCTCACGCAATCGGAGCGCTTCGACGCCCGCTACACGGGCACTCTCGACTCGATGGACGCGCCCGATCTGCGCGACCTCGGCTACTCGCTTTGTCATGTTACGCAAATCGGCATCCGACGCGGCACGCTGGCCGAACGAAGCATCGTCGAACTACTCGCCCACTCATTGCTGTTGTTGAGTCCGATCAATTCGTATGTCGTGCCACGCCAGTACGGCGCGCTCGGCGAGTTGCCCGAGTTCGTCGACGAGATGGACGACGCGCGTTCGTTCGCGGCCGGGTGGTGTTGACTTACAGCTTCAACTCCCAACCCTTCCGGAACATCGGCTTCACATACTTATTCGCTTCAACCGAATTGGTGAACCGCAGATTCTTCGAATCCCAATTTAGCTTCCCGCCAACGCGGAACGCGATCACGCCGAGCACCATCCACTCCGTGTAGGGACCCGAAATTCCGAAATGCGAACACGACGGCTCCCCGCCCTTACACGCGCGCACCCAATCGGCCATGTGACCTGGTGAACGCGACAACAACTGCGGCGGCAGCGTGTAGTTCTTCCATCGCTCGGCCGGCAGCAGGTGCACGCCTTCGCCGCGCTCCACCGTGGCCATGATTCCCTTCGATCCGACGAACACCGCGCCGTTGCCGGCCAGCACGCCCGGCTGGCGCTCCAAGCCGAACGACCCTCGTCCATACACAGGCACCCCGGGGCCGCCTGGGCCTGTCCGTACGCCGCCCGTAGGGCGTGGCCGATTTGGAGGCGCTCCGCCACCTGTGCGCGATCCGCCACGGCCTTTGTCGCCGAGATTATTGCTCGGCGGCAGTATCATCTCGTTGTCGATGCCGGGCACCTTGTAGGCCTCCGGTTCGCCCGGATACGCCGAGTCGTGCCAGTAGACCGACACTGGCGGCAGTCCGCCGCGCTGCGGGAAATCGAACCGAATCACCGCGCGATCAGGGAACGTGAAGTCACTCTTCTTCTCGATCGAAACCAGTTCGACGCTTGTCGGCGCTCCGAGTTGCAGAGCCAGGTTCACCGGCCCCATCGTGTGGATGCCCCAGTTGCCGATCTGTCCCGTGCCGAAGTCGAAGAACCCGCGCCAGTTGTAAGGCGTGTACTCGGCCGCATACGACCGCATCGACGCGCCGCCCAACCACAAGTCCCAATCGACGCCAGCCGGAACGCCTTTCTCGTCCGGCCCCTTCGCCAGTCCCGTTGGATGCGTGCCCGGCGACGCCGACACGTGAACTTCCTTCACGTCGCCGATCTCGCCCGACCACAATATTTCCGCCGCCACACGAATGCCCTCGTGCGAATAGCCCTGATTGCCCATTTGCGTCGCGACGTTGTATTTCACCGCCGCATCGGCCAGCAGCCGTGCTTCCCATGGCGTGCGCGTCAAGGGCTTTTCGACGTATACGTGCTTGCCTCGCTGCATCGCGTTCAGCGCCACCGTCGCGTGCATGTGATCGGGAATGCCAATCGTCAGCGCGTCGATGTTCTTGCCCTCTTTATCGAGCATCACGCGGAAGTCTTTGTACTTCGGCTGCTTGGTGAACTTCGAAAAATTGGCCGCCGCGCGATTTTCATCGACGTCGCAGAGCGCCACGATGTTCTCGGTCGGTGCGACTTGATTTAAGATCACCCCGCCCTGTCCGCCACATCCGACAGCCGCGACATTCAATTTGTCATAAAACGGTTTGTAACCCAGAGCGCGCAGCGACGGAACCGATCCAAACCCGGCTTGCGGCACGACGCCCGCCAGCAGCGAGCCAAAGAAAAAGTGACGGCGTGAAGTAGACATTGAAGTCAATCATATCGCGGCTGTGCTATCTTGATCGCCGCACATATGAAGATCCTGCAAGCTCTCCTAACCACCTCGATCGTCCTCGCCCAGCCCGCTGGAATGGCTGAGAACACTGATGTTTACTACAAACTTGGCCCCGACTCGCTCTCGCAAGACGGTGTGCCGAAGGGCGAAATCAAAGGACCGTTTGTGATTCCCAGCCAAGCATACCCGGGCACGCAGCACACCTACTGGGTCTATGTTCCGGCGCAGTATGATCCCGGCAAGCCCACGGCGTTGATGGTCTTGAACGACGGCCAGGCCATGATGTTCGCCGAAGGCGATGTCCGCGCGCAGAACGTCTTCGATAACCTGATCTACCGCCACGAAATTCCAGTCATGATCGGCGTCTTCATCAACCCGGGCCGCACACCGGAGCAGCCCGAGCCCCATCCGAAAAACTGGGGTGACCGTGATACGAACCGCCCGGCCGAATACAATTCGCTCGACGATAAGTACGCGCGCGTGATCGTCAACGAAATCCTGCCTGCGTTGACGAAGGACTACAACATTTCGAAGGACCCCGAACAGCGCGGCATTGGCGGCGCCAGTTCCGGCGCTATCGCCGCATTCACCGTCGCCTGGGAACGGCCGAATGAATTTCGCAAAGTGCTCAGCATCGTCGGCAGCTTCGTCAATTTGCGCGGCGGACATGCCTACGCCGACATCGTCGCCAAGACGCCGAAGAAGCCGCTACGCGTGTATTTACAAGACGGCCGCAACGACAACCGCGGACAGCGCCGCGACGGCCAGTACGACGAAACTCGCGACTGGTTCGCGCAGAACGTCCGCTTGATGAAGGCGTTGACCGCCAAGGGGTACGACATCAACTACACCTGGGGCATCGGCCGCCACGGTCAAAAACAGGGCGGCGCAATCTTCCCTGATATGATGCGTTGGTTATGGCGCGATCAAACGGTATCGACCGATGTGAACGACAAAGTCGAGCGGTCTTTCCGCGCGCCGGCTGCCAGGCAGTAGTCCTTCTTTTCGCCGCGGCCGCTCAGCCCCCGCTCGGCCAACAGATCTATAAGGCCCGCTGCGCCGCCTGCCACGAGCAGGAATCGGCGCGAATCCCGCACACCGAAACACTCCGCAAGATGTCGAAGGCGCGCATTCTTCGCTCGCTCGATTTTGGTGCGATGATGACCATCGCTTACACGATGGCTCGCACCGATCGCGAGGCCGTCTCGAACTACCTCGGCACATCCAACATCACTGAAACGCCTGCAAAAGAGGCGATGTGCGGTGCCGTGCCCATCACAAACGGCAAGCCAATTTGGAACGGTTGGAGTCCGTCCAGCACGAACACGCGCTTCCAGAACAACTCGGGCATCACGCTCGACAACGTCAGGCGGTTGAAGCTGAAATGGGCATTCGCGCACGCGGGCGACATCAACACCATGGCGCAGCCGACTATCATCGGCGACGTACTCTATACCGGCAGCGCGTCCGGCGCGGTCTACGCTCTCAACGCAAAGAGCGGCTGCATCCACTGGGTCTTTCAAGCCAACGGCGCCGTGCGCACCGCGCCGCGCATTGAAGGCAACGCCGCGTTGTTCGCCGATCAGATCGGCTGGGTCTATGCTATCAACACCCGCGACGGCAAACTGATTTGGAAGAAGCGCGTCGAAGATCACGAAGCTACGCGTCTTACCGCCGCGTTCGCCGTGCACAATGGCATCGCGTACGTGCCCGCCGCGAGTTGGGAAGAGACCCGCGCGATCAACAATAGCTATGCGTGCTGCACCTTCCGCGGTAGCGTTTCCGCGCTGCGAATCAAAGACGGCCAGGCGATCTGGAAGACGTTCCTTGTCGACGAGCCGAAGCCCACCAAACCCGGCAAATTCGGGCCTTCGGGCGTGGGCGTTTGGTCGACGCCAACCGTCGACGTCGCTCGCAACCGTCTTTACATCACCACCGGCAACAATTACTCCTCGCCCGCCACAAACACGAGCGACGCGGTCATCGCGCTGCATCTGCAAACAGGCGGCATCGAGTGGGTGAAGCAAACCCGGGCCAACGACGTTTTTTCGAGCGCTTGCGTCGCTGGAGGCACGAATTGCCCCGAAGAAAAAGGTCCCGATTATGACTACGGCTCGCCCGCCATGCTCGTCTCGAACGGCAAGAAGACGATCCTTGTCGCCGGTCAAAAGTCGGGCATCGTCCATGCCTTTGATCCCGATCGCAACGGCGAGGTCATTTGGCAAAAACGGGTCGGCACTGGCGAGAGTTTGTATGGCGGCGTGCAGTGGGGCATGACGGCCGACCCTCAAAACGTTTACGCGGCAGTCTCCGACATGAAACTCACGCGCAACGTTCCCAAGGACCTCGCGGATCTTCGCCGCTATCTCTATGATCCCGTCATCGGTGGTGGGCTCACCGCATTGCGCATCACCGACGGCGAACAGAAATGGCGAGCCGAAGCCGCACCGTGCGCCAAGCCGGTCCCCGGATGCAGCCCCGCTCAATCCGCCGCGTTAACCGCAGTTCCCGGCGTCATCTTTTCCGGCTCGATGGATGGGCACGTCCGCGCCTACTCCGCCGAAAGCGGCGCGGTGCTCTGGGACTTCGATACGCTGCGCGATTTCGACGGCGTCAACGGCCACAAGGGCCGGGGCGGTTCGATCGACGGCCCCGGCCCAGTCATCGCCAACGGCATGCTCTACATTAACAGCGGCTACGCGCGTTTTGGCGGCATGGGCGGCAATGTGCTGCTGGCGTTCGGAATCGACTAATGCTCTTCGAACCCTCTCAAACACGCGGCGTCACGCTGCCCAACCGCATCGCCGTCTCGCCGATGTGCGAATACTCTTCGGCCGACGGTTTCGCCACCAACTGGCACTTGGTTCACCTCGGCTCGCGCGCCGTCGGCGGCGCGGGACTCGTCATGACCGAAGCCACCGCCGTCGAACCGCGCGGCCGAATTTCCTACGGCGACCTCGGCATCTGGAGCGAGCAACACGTTCCCAAGTTGCGCGAAATCACGAGCTTCATCAAGGAACAAGGCAGCGTACCGGCGATTCAACTCGCGCACGCTGGCCGAAAAGCCAGCACGCACGTTCCCTGGGATGGCGGCGCGGTGATCCCGCCCGATCAGCCGAACGGTTGGCAGCCCGTCGCGCCTTCGCCGATTCCGTTTCGGTCGGGCGACCCGATTCCGCACGAACTGACCGCCGGCGAAATCGGCGACATTACTACCGCGTTCGTGAACGCGGCGGATCGCGCCATTCGCGCCAGTTTCGAAGTCATCGAGATCCATGCCGCGCACGGCTATTTGCTCAACAGCTTTCTCTCGCCGCTCTCCAATCACCGCAGTGACGAATACGGCGGAACGTTCGAGAATCGCACGCGCCTACTTCGCGAAGTCATCGCCGCCGTGCGACGCGTCGTCGCCGGCCCGTTGTGGCTGCGCATCTCCGCCAGCGAATGGATCGAAGGCGGCTGGACAATCGACGACTCCGTAACACTCGCGCAATCGCTCGACGGCATCGACCTCATCGATGTCTCCAGCGGCGGCAACGCCATCGACCAAAAGATCGAACTCGCGCCGGGATATCAAGTCCCTTTCGCCGCCCGCATTCGCCGCGAGGCCAACATTGCAACCGGCGCGGTCGGACTCATCACCACCGCCGAACAAGCCGAAGCCGTTCTGCAAAACGGCGAAGCCGACGTCGTACTCCTCGCCCGCGAAATGCTGCGCGACCCTTATTTCCCGATGCACGCCGCGAGTGCGCTCGGCGTTCCCGTCAAAGCACCGCCCCAATACCTCCGCGCCTTTCCCGGCTCAATTCGCCGTTGACTTTGGCGTCGACCAGTGTTGGCGATACGTGCGCCGCAGCATCCTGTTCGCTTCCTCGTCACCGACAATCTTCTCGGTCGATGGGTCAAATCGAATTGACCTCCCGGTCCGCGCGACGATGTTGCCGAGGTGAGCCAGCGAACTCGCCCAGTGGCCCTCCTCAATCTCCACCGCCGGCCGCTTCCTGCTTCGCACGCAGTCGAGAAAATCCCGCGCGTGCGGGGCGTCGATCGACGTCCCATCATGTTGTGCAGAGTAAACCTCGCGGCCGGCTTCCCCCTCGAACACACGAAAACTCCAATCGCGCCCGCGAAACTTGCCGAACTGTGCGACTCCTTTGTCGCCATACACCGCAACACCGTTGTCGCATCCTTCGAGACCATACGGGTTCCACAACCGCTGCTCGTAGGAGATCCATTGCTGGCCAAAGTCGTAGGTGATGTCCATCGTGTCCGGCGTCTGCTGGTCGTCGTCGAAGTACAACTTCCTGCCGGCGCCGCTCACACGCACGGGCATCGTCACGCCGAGCGCACGCCGCGCGATATCGAGTTCATGCACGCCGTCGTTAGCGATGTCCCCCGCCCCGTAATGCCAGTGCCAGTTCACCGTCGAATGAAACCGGTTTCGATTAAACGGCAACATCGGCAGCGGGCCGGTCCACGTTTCGTAGTCGACGCTTTGCGGTACCGGCTCATCGGCCTTGCGGCCGATATTGCGCCGGAGTTGCGCGTTCCACGCCTTCGCCATCAACACGCGGCCAAGTTTGCCTGACTGCACGTAGTCGTGAAATTCGCGCGTCACCGGCAGGCTTGGCAACTGTGATCCAGTCTGCACGATACGACCATGCCGCCGCGCCGATTCAATCATAAGCCTCCCCTCGCGCACGTTATGAGAAACCGGCTTTTCGACATACACATCCTTGCCCGCCGCGCATGCCAGTATCGTCCCCGGCGCGTGCCAATGCAGCGGCGTCGCCATCACAATCGCATCCACCGCCTTGTCTTCCAAACAGCGCCGGATATCGCTCACCAGCGGCGGCCGAGCGCGACCGCTCGCCTCGATGATCTTGTACGCGCCGTCGACGACGCTTGAATCGACATCGCACACATAGGCGACGTTCACATCGGGTTGCGCGCAAAACGCCGACGTCAGCGCGCGGCCTCTCCCGCGCACACCCATTAGCGCGATCGTGATCTTATCGGAAGCCGCCGCGGCGGCCATGGCGGGAAGAAAGTTGCGGCGCAGCATAGTTGTATTGATGCTACCCTAAGCGGCGTGGTTCGGTTGCTCCTTGTCCTGGCTTGCACGCTGAATGCCGCCGATGGCTTCATCGGCTCGGCCGCGTGCGCCCCCTGTCACAAGCGTCAATTCGACTCGCAGTCGAAGACCGGGCACGCGCACGCTCTCGCCAAATCCGCCGATCACGCCCAACGCGCGCAATGGCCGCTCGCCACAGCCGAAGCCCGCCGTGCGCCCAACTTCCGCTTCCGCTTCGACGCTCTCACCGCGCGAATCGACAACGGCGCCGATGTCCTCGCCGTGTCCATGGAATGGGCCTTTGGCGCGGGCGCGCAAGCCGTCACCTTCGTCAGCAAAGCCGATGACAAACATCACATCGAGCACTATTTGACCTACTACTCGAAGCTCCGCTCCTTTGGCCCCACGCCGGGACAATCGAAACTCAAGCCCGCCAATCTCGCCGAGGCCGCCGGCCTGCTTTACCGCAACGCCGATTCGCAAGCCTGCTTCGATTGTCATTCCACCGGCAAAGAACTTGGCGTGCGCTGCGAAGCGTGTCACGGGCCCGGCGCAACACACGCTGCAAGCGGCGGAAAGGCGTCGATCATCAACCCCGCCAAGATGACGGCCGCCGCGTTGAACGACTACTGCGGCAAGTGCCATCGCCCGCCCGCATCGGACCCGGCGAAGATCGACTGGCACTTCGCCTGGAACGTCCGCCATCAGCCCGTCTATCTGAGCCAATCGAAGTGCTTTATCAAGAGCGAAGGCAAACTGAGCTGCCTCACCTGCCACGGGTCGCACGAACCGCTCGTGCAAAAAGCGGCGCATTACGATGCGAAGTGCGGATCCTGCCACCAAACGAAATCCAAGTCGTGCGGGCCAACCAACTGCGCCAACTGCCACATGCCGCAAGTCAGTCCGGAACCGCCGCTGCGTTTCGCCAACCACTTTATCGGCGTGTATATGGGAGGCGCGGCGTTACGGCCTGTGCGGTAGCGTAGCGGCCAAACAGTTCAACTGATCAACGGAACCAGCGCCGTCGTAGGGCGTTATCGTCCATTCGTAGCGCGGGTTGCGCCAAGTCGCCGAGGGACTGGACGGATGATCGATAACAGTTGCTTCAACTGTCTTTCCGTTGTTCAGCCCAATTGTCAAACCGCACCACGGAGTTGCGGCGCTCGAAGCCATTGTGCGGTAGCGAATTCCGCTCTAATGCGTCTTTCACCCCGTCGCGATCATTTCGCTGGGGGTCTTCATCGATCAGCGGCGAGCCAACCGCAGCCACTCGGCAAAAGCCTTTGAGTACGCTTCCACCAACAGTTCGCGAGGTGCACCGTCCGCGTTGACCAGCCCCTGCCGAAGGCCTCGGCCGAATGAGGCCGGACGGTCGATGTACTGACAGCGGAGGTAGCCGAGAATATACGGCTTGGCCATGGCCTGCTGGAGGAATGCCTGCGTGAGGCGCGCGGCTTCGCGCTCCGAACCGGCCTGTTCAAAGATGGTCTTCGGATGCTCGGTGGTCGGGTAGCTGATGGCGTGATCGCAAATCAGCACGGGCTTGCCGGTGACGCTGTGGAGTGCGTTGATCTCGTCTTCGGGAAAGACGGTACTGGGCGGATAGAGTTCAGTGTAACGGTCGCCGGGTTGAACCGACACGGCATCGATGTATGGAGCCGCGGCCTTCAAAACGGATTCCGGATGGTCACCCGCGAGAAACCGTTCGCCGAAAACCAGATGATTGGGATCGTGTTTTCGTTGAGCCTTGCCGGCGGTTTCGTAGTACTCGCGGGCGATCATGGCGAGAAATATCTCATGGTCTTCTCGCACGACGTGGCGGCCGATAGCGACATGTGTGAGTCCCGTTGTCTCGAGTTCGCTCATCCGGCTGATCGATAAAGCGTAGAAAGAATTCAAGTCTTCCAGCCGCCCTGCGTATCTGCCGGCGAGGAACTCGGCATAACGCCGGCGGCCGGGCGCCCCGGCGGGAGGCAGGCGTATTTCGGTCACCCAGTCGGTCGCACGTAACGCGCGTGTCTTGGCCAGATACCAGGTAGGCGTGTCGGTCCAGAAATAGCCGATGAGGTTGCGGTTTTCGCGATGCCGGCGGCAGGCCGCGGCGATCACGCTCTCTAACTCGGCCTTCCAGACGGGGTCGAACACATCGGGGAACATGTAGGAATCGCGCTGCCCCGATCGCGGAGCGGAGCGGTGCTTCTCCGTGGCCGCTGTCGCAATCGCTGCGAAGTAGGGCATCGAACCCTCATGCTCCTGCGGTCCTCCATAGCCGAGGTTGTTCATGTTCCACGAGCGCAGCCGGGCAGGCAGTTCCTTGCGCTGAACGCCCTCTTCGAGCGCTCCTGCGTGGTTGACGCCGAGGGCGACATAACCGTTTCCGGACGGTGTGACCAGAAAATCTCTGCCTCCGGTCTTATCCAGACGAAACCAGCCGGTTGACTTGAACTTCGGGCTCGCAAGCCCGCCGTAAGGATCTTGATCCTGGGCTTGCAACGCCAACTGGGCCGCAGGAAAGGAATATGTCACGCCTTCGCATTACTCCTCATGATGCGGCGCGGCGGCTTTGGTTGTCTAGCGAGTTGATGTCCGCAAAGTGCAGTCCGGACACGAATTCCGGAGCCAAACGCTCTTTCCGCGTAATCCGCAACGTCCACGACGCGGCTTCCCGCGTTTCAGAGGGCCTTGCAACGAAATACGGCAGACCGTTCGAGCTTTCGGGCCAGACGGCATGACCGCACGGACGGTGCCAGAGTCCACCACAGGGATAAAATGCGAGGTGGAAAAACTTTGGCTCCCCGAGACGAACAAAATACGTACCGTTCTCCTGGAGAAATTGCAGAAGGCCGATTTCTCTGTTGTAAACAAAGGAGGTTGCCGCTTCCCCGCCCCATTGCCCAGCGTCTCAGTCTTGAGCCCATGGATCCAGATTCGGCGATCCCGACAAAACAGCTTCTGCGAGCATGGTTGAGGCCCTGTACCCTTCCGGCATCCGGCCACTCGGGATATGATCATACTGAGAGTGTGGTCTGGCGAGTGTCGAACGCGTAACCGTTACCCTTCCAGATGATTTAGTGTGGGACATCGACCGACGAGAGAAGAATTGCAGCAGGGTTCATCGCGGAGGCCGTGCGTAGCGAACTCGATCGTCGTCGGCGCGAGGAACTTCGGCGCTCTCTCGAAAACCCCCATCCAGAGAGCCCCGAGTTTGCAGGACACGCCCGCCAAGCAACCATCCGGACGGTATCCGCTCGCCAACCAGACGTGGAACTATAGAATATAACAATGATCGCGAACGTACTCCAGAAACCCCTACCGCCGCCGCGCGTGCGATGCCGGTCAACAGCTCAGGAGTCCACGCATTGACCGAACGCCGGACTTGGGTCCTGGATTTCTTCCTAATCGTCGTGATGGCGGCCGTTTTGATCTGGCCGATCTTCAAGACAAAGTACTACGAGAACTGGGGAACGATCGATTCCACGTTCATCGCCGACGGCCGCTACCTCTCCGAAAACCTGCCGCACCCCGGCTGGCAGCCGCTTTGGTACGGCGGCGCGCGCTTCGACTACGTCTACCCGCCGGCGCTGCGCTACGGCACCGCGCTGTTGACCAAGGCGCTGCCGATCATCCCCGCGCGCGCCTATCACCTCTACACTGCGATCTTCTACACTCTCGGCATCGGGTTTATCTATCTGCTCGTCCGCATCGGCAGCCGCGCGCGCGGGTATGCGTGGTTCGCCGCGATGGCGGCCGCGACGCTCTCGCCGACATACCTGTTCCTCGCCCACATCCGTGCCGACACGCAACCGTTTATGCCGCAGCGGCTCAACGTGCTTGTGCGCTACGGCGAAGGCCCACATATCACGTCGTTCTCGATACTGCCGATCGCACTTGCGCTGGCGTGGTACGGTTTGCGCGCGGGCAAGCACCGCTGGCTGGCGGGATCGGCCATCGCTTGCGCCGCGGTCGTCTCGAATAACTTCTACGGCGCGACGTCGCTCGCGATCTTCTTCCCAATCGTTTGTTGGGCCGTCTACACCGAAACGAGAGACTGGAAAATTCTCATCCGCGCGGCCGTCACCGCGCTGCTTGCTTACGGCCTCTGCGCATCTTGGCTTTCGCCTTCGTTTCTCAAGATCACTTCGAGAAATCTTGCGCTAGTGGCACAGCCCGGCAACTGGTGGTCGACGGCCCTGGCGCTCCTAGCGGCCGCTGCCTTTATCGCGGTCACTTGGCGGTGGGCGCGGCGCGGCATGTCCGCATGGACAATCTTCGTTCTCGGCGCGGCGCTCTTCTTTTCGCTCAACGTTCTCGGCCACTACTACTTCCAGTTCCGAGTCTCCGGCGAACCCGAACGGCTCGTTCCCGAAGCCGATCTCTGCATCATTCTGCTCCTCGGCCTGGCGCTGCACTCCGCGTGGAACAAGTGGCCGGACGCCAACCGCCGCGCGCTGACCGCCGCGCTCGCCGTCGCGCTTTTCGTTCCCGGTGGCGCGTACCTCGTCAAGCCCTGGCATCATCTTGTTGTACGCACGTCGGAATACAAGCACCGCCTCGAATATCAGATCGCCGAATGGGTAAACACCCACCGCCCCGGTATGCGCAACTACGTTACAGGCACGTTGCGCTTCTGGTGGAATGTCTGGTTCAGCGAAGCGCAACTGGGCGGTGGCTCCGAACAGGGCCTGCAGAACATGACCATCATGCCCATGTTCTGGAAACTTGTGCTTGGCAACGAAGGGAAACACGACAAACTCTGGCTCCAGGCGTTTGGTGTCGACACACTAATCGTCAATGACAAGACTTCCGATCTGCCGATCTGCGATTTTCAACACCCGCACAAGTACAAGGGCGTATTGCCAGTCCTGTGGGAAGACGGCAAAGGCAATTGGATCTACGAAGTGCCGCGTAAACATCCCGGGCTGGCGCGCGTTGTCGAATCGTCGCGTTACGCAACGCTTCGCGAACCGGCCAACGGGGAAGACATGGAAGCGGTGGCGAGTTACGTCGCCGTCCTCGAGTCACCCGAGACGCCGGCGGCTTCGACCAGGTGGCTCGCCAGCGATACTCTCGAAATCGCGGCCGAAACGAAGGCCGGCGAGTCGCTCGCCATACAGGTCGCGCACGACCCGTATTGGCGCGCCGAAGAGAACGCGACGCGCTACGACGTCTCGAAAGACCCGTTCGGCCAGATGCGCGTCGATCTCCCAGCGGGAAAGCACCTCATTCGCATACGCTTCGAAACGCCGCTCGAGAATCAAATCGGCCGCGCCGCTTTCGCGGCATCGATCCTGATCGCCTGCCTGCTATTGCTCCGGAAACAGCCGAAATGACTCGCCTCTGGACGCCGGCGATTCTGCTAATCCTGTTGAACGCGCTGCTCAACTGGCGCATCCTGCTTCCGGGCGTCACCGTTTATCGCGGATCGATCGAGTCCGGCTACGCCTACATGGGCAAGATATTCGCGGCCAATCCAGACTATCTGTCGTGGAATCCGCTCCAATACTGCGGCATTCCGATGCACTTCGTTTATCTGCCGTTGGTACCCTATCTCGACGCGCTTTTCATGCGGCTTCTACCGGATGCCGACGCAACGAACGTCCATCGCGTCGTCTGCTCGATCGCGGTATTTATCGCGCCCGCGTTCTTGTATTGGCTGCTGCGCGATTGGACCGGCGATACTCGCTTGGGAGTGTGGTCTGCCATCGCCCTGACGTTTCTCTCGCCGCTCTATCGTTTGATCGAAGTCATCAACCTCGATCGCGGCGTACTGAAAGTGCCATGGCGCGTTCAAGTCTTGATCAAGTACGGCGAAGGGCCCCATGGCGTCGGGCTTGTCTTCTTTCTGCTTGCGCTTCTATTTGTTCGCCGCGCTGCGCTCACCGGTGGACGCAACGTGCTTTACGCTGCCATCGCGCTCGCCGCCACCGTGCTGTCGAGCTGGGTGGCCGGTCTCGCCCTGGCGTTCGCTGTTTTGATGCTCTTGTTCGTGCATTTGCGGGACGCCGAGTTTCACCATCGCCGTGTGATTCTTTCCGGGCTGATCGGTTACGGCTTCGCGTGCTTCTGGCTCACGCCCTCGTTCGTCGCGCAGATGGCGTACAACTGGCCGCAGGATGCATTCGGATTTCAGTTCCAGCGCATTGAGCGAGTCTCGATGATCGCGTGGGCCGTCGCGCTTCTTGTTATTCGCGCCGCGTTCCTCCGATTCCCGTCGCAGCGCTACCTTTGCTGGATTCTGCTGTGCGGATTCGGATTCGGATTCCCTGTCATGCTCTTCTACCGCTACGGCATTAATCCGTTTCCGGAGTCGCGCCGCTACGCGCTCGAGTTCGAACTCTTCGTCATTTTGGTTTGGGTGGCGTGCGTCCGAATGCTGCGCGCCAAACCCGATTGGCGTTGGCGTTGGGCGGGCATGTTCGTCCTGCTCATGGGACTGCTCTCCGAGACGCCGCACGTCGTCAAGTACACGACGCACTTTTACTCGGCCTGGAAACCCGTACCGGTCCGAGACGCCAAGCAGCACAAGATCGCGGCCGCCATCGCGGCTTTACAGCCGAGCGGGCGTGTGTTCGCCAGCGGCGAGACGCGGTTCCGCCTAAACGCCTGGTATCCGGTCGCTCAAGCGGGTGGGGTCTTCGAGTCCGGCCTGAAGTCGCGCACCGCGCTCGCTCTTGCGTTTCAATTGCGGACCGATCTCGGAATACCAGCGGGCCACGAGGGTGAGGCCTCGGTGCATCTGCTGCATGCCCTCGGCGCCGAGTACATCGTCGTCCATGACGCGACTTCCGACGATTTCTACCGGGACTTTAAGAACCCCAAGAAGTTCGAAGGCGTGCTCGAAAAGGCCTGGTTCGACGGCGGCGATGCAATCTACCGCGTACCGCACTTCCGCTTCGCGCTCCCAGTCACGGCCGAGGAACTGCCCCGCGGCTTGGCGATCGACGGTGATCGCAATCCTTGGAAAAAGTACAGCGAGGCCATCGCCGACCCGGCTCGCCCGCAGCTGGACTTCACTTGGCGCACCGCGCGCTACGCCGCCATCACGGGCGCGCTGCAAAGTGGCTCGACCATCGCCATCAATGTCCCGCACGATCCGAATTGGCACGCCTACATCAACGGCCGGCCCGTCCCGCTCGCGAAGACCGCCGTCGACATGATGACGGCGGGCCCGCTTCCCGCCGACGGCGGACGACTCGATTTACGTTTTGAACCCTCGACCGAAGAATACGCCTGCGCGGCGATCAGCGTCTTTACGATTCTTGGCGCGATGATCTTCTTCTTGCGCAAGAGGTCCTAACGCCGTGCGCCGCTTCTTCATCGTCCTCCGCCGCGCGTTCATGAACTCGTGGATCGACGGCTGCTTCGGCATCGCCAAGGGCGCGGCCTACTCCGGTCTGCTCGCGCTGTTTCCGGTGTTATCGACTGTGGTTCTCGCAAACCCCGAAGTTGCTGATAAATTGGGGGTTGTCCTTCATCCTTCGATTCCCTTGTTTGCCTCCGTTGGTGGCGCCGGCGGCGGCTTTCTTGGCTTTCTTTCGCCAGCGAATGGCGCTTCAGCTTGAGATTCTGGCCCTCCGCATCAGCTCGGTGTACTGCAACGGTCGATACAGCGGCTGAAGCTGACGGCTGCGGATCGATTCCTGTGGGCCTTGTTGGCGGCGGTCTGGACGGATTGGCAACTGAGTTCCATTATTATCAAGCCGGCGACGGTGATCGGTTGGCATCGCAAGGGCTTCCGGCTGTTCTGGACGTGGAAGATTCGGCGGGGGAGGCCGGGGCGACCGGCAGTCCCGGCGGATGTCCGATCCTTGATTCGTG
>Ga0194128_10001744_pt1 | contig 37287 bp, 31 predicted proteins | sample TA2KigCa65mmetaG_FD_148650 | JGI IMG/M metagenome (GOLD analysis project Ga0194128, IMG submission 148650) | Freshwater microbial communities from Lake Tanganyika, Tanzania - TA2015037 Kigoma Deep Cast 65m | ecosystem: Environmental > Aquatic > Freshwater > Lake | place: Tanzania: Lake...
CCGGCGAGCATTCGGTCTCGGGCCACGCTCCGACGATTGAGGCAGGATTTCCTCAAGCGTTCGCCCCGGTGCCATAGGTAGGTTTCACGCCGATCCGGTTCGTCGACGAGACCTACGTCAAAGTCGCCGGCAAGTGGCGGTACGTATACCGGGCGATTGATCAATACGGACAGATCATCGACGTGCTCGTCTCGGCCCGCCGCGATCTCCGTGATGCGCGACGGTTCTTCGCCAGAGTGCTGCGCGCGCATGGTGAGCCGGTCGAAGTGGTAACTGATCGGGCGCCCGCGTCGCGGGCCGCGATCGAGGGTCTCATGCTCGCGGCGTGTCACAACACCGACCAGTACGCGAACAACCGTGTTGAATGCGACCATGGTCGGCTCAAGGCTCGGCTCCGTCCGATGCGCGGCCTGAAACGCGACCATTCGGCGCGGGTGATCATCCGCGGCCATGCGCTGATGCAGAACACCCGCCGCGGGCACTACGAACTCGGCATCGACGCGCGCTCGCACCGATGCATCGAAACCGCGTTCACCGAGCTCGCCGGCACGATCTGAACCCTGAACAGGACAGGAGTTGGTTCGCCCGCGGCCCGACCGAATCAATGCAACAGCGCCCACTCGACCCCTGTTCTTCTCGGCCTGGGTTCGAAACAGAGCTACTTGGCGGAGAGCATGCGAGAGCTTTCAAACCCTCCGGAGGAGTTCGAGCGCCTTGTGGGTGGATAGCCCTTGTCCTGGCCGGGCCTGAGATCGGTGATCACATGTAGAGCGGTTCGAACGCTCGTTGAAGCTGACGCACCAGGAGGTCGACGGGTGGCTGGTCACCACCGTCGAGGCGGCGTCCGAGGTGTCGAATCGTCAGGCACTTGGCGTAGTGGGAAACAGCGGGGATGAGGTCTTCGTCCTGTCGGCCTTTCATCTGTGTGCTGACGGCGGTGAGGCCCATGCTGATCGCGAGCCCGACGTAGTCATCAATGGGGTGCACGAGACAGGTGTCGGCCCAGTCGATGACGCCGCTGAGCGCGCGGTCGTCGTCGAGGAGAATGTGTTCGCCTTTGAGGTCGGCATGCGACAGAACCGGTTCCCGATGAGGTAGCTGCGGATGGGTGTCGGCGGAGGTCATGAACTCCTCAACCGCCGGTGGCAGCAAGTCCGTTGCCTTCAGGACTGTTGATTGCCATCGCATGGCCTCGGTAAGCGCTTCCGCCGGTGTTCCCCGATCTTCAAGCCCGAACACTGACGTGTCGACCGTACTGATGTCGACGCTGTGGAGACGTTCGACGAACTCGACGAGTTGCAGTGCGACCGGGTCAGCTGCGCTCAACGCGATCTGCTCCAGCGGCGTCCCGTTGACCCAGGAGAAGACGGCGAAGTCGATACCGTCTGAGAGGCTGTTCGGCGCGTACAGGCACTCGGGTACTGCGATTCCAACGTGAGGCCGGACGGCTCCTAGAGCTGCTACTTCGCGCGCCAGGGGCCTCCTGGTGGCTCGGTCGGGTGCGACCTTGACGACGGCCTCGGTCCCGATCCGCCAGGTCGAGAACTCACCGCCCTCGGCCACAGCAACGATGGGAAGCTCAGCGAACTCAGAGCTGCTTTCTGTCGGACCGAGACCTTCCGTTATCAAACGGTGAGCAAGACACCCCAGCGCTGAGACAGTCATGAGACTCCACCTGAACTGGGCTGATGTGCATTCGCCGAGCGGAGGGAGTGGGATTCGAACCCACGGTGGGTTGCCCCACACACGCTTTCCAAGCGTGCCGATTCGGCCGCTCTCGCATCCCTCCTCGCGGCCGCGCGCCGCCGGAGCAGGGGATCGTACCGGGCGCGACCAGGTTGCCCACGGCCGAAGCCGCGCCGCGTCCAGCGACGAAGATGGGCGCTGATACCCTGCGCCCGCGGACCGTGCTAGGCGGGGAGCCCGTGGTGCCCTGTACCCCAAATCCACGTATGGGGGGCTGAACTCCCGTCCGAGGCCCGAGCCGCCGTGGGGAAGGCGACTCGCGCGTCGACGTCGAGGGCCGGGTCCTGCGCAACGGGATCTCGTGAACCGAGTCAGGTCCGGAAGGAAGCAGCTCTCAGCGGGCCCTCCCGTGTGCCGTAGGGTCGCCTGGCCTGAGCCGGCCGCGAACGGCGCGCCTCATGGCGTCGGGTCGACGGCGGGTGCACGGTCCGCAACGGCGTGAGCGTCGCGCCCCGGCGGTAGGGTCGGGGCGTGGCGTTCCAGTCGTTGTATCGCAAGTACCGGCCGCAGCGCTTCGGCGAGCTGGTCGGCCAGGACCACGTCACCACGGCGCTGCGCAACGCCGTCCGAGAGGACCGGGTCGGCCACGCCTACCTGTTCTCCGGCCCCCGCGGCACCGGCAAGACCACCACCGCGCGCATCCTCGCCAAGGCCCTCAACTGCCTCGAGCTCGGCGCCGACGGCGAGCCGTGCGGCCAGTGCGCGAGCTGCGACGCGATCGCGCACGGCACGTTCAACGACCTGATCGAGCTGGACGCCGCGTCCAACCGCGGTGTCGACGACGCCCGCGATCTCGTCGCGCGCATCAACCTCGGGCTCGGCGCGACCTCCAAGCGCAAGGTGTACCTCCTCGACGAGGTGCACATGCTCACCAAGGAGGCGTCCAACACCCTGCTCAAGACGCTCGAGGAGCCGCCGGCGCACGTCGTGTTCGTGCTAGCGACTACCGAGGCCGACCGGGTGCTGCCCACGATCCGGTCGCGCACGCAGCACTTCGCCTTCACGCTGCACTCGATCGACGAGCTCGTCACGATCCTGTCCTCGGTGCTCGACGACGAGGGTGTCGCGTCGGAACCGGATGCCCTGGCCGTGGTCGCCCGTCTGGCGAAGGGCTCGGCGCGTGACGCCCTGTCGATTCTCGACCAGGTCCTCGCGCAGGCTGACGGCGCGATCACCCTCGACCTCGTCGACCGAGCACTCGGTGGCTCGCCGTTCGACGCGCGCCTCGCGGTGCTCGACGCGATCGCCGCGGAAGACCCTGCGGGCGCGCTGGTCGGGGTCGCCGGCCTGCTCGACACCGGCCACGAGCCTCGCCGCGTCGCCGAAGACCTGTTGCGTTCGCTGCGCGACGCGTTCGTGCTCACCTCGGGTGGCGGCCGGGTGCCCGTGGAGGCGACGGTCGACGAGCAGGAGCGTCTCCGTGCGGTCGGCGACGCGCTCGGCACCGCGGCGGTGGTCCGGGCGCTCGAGACGCTCGGCCAGGCCGTGAACGACATGCGGGCCCGTGAGTCCACCGATCCGCGCCTCACCCTCGAGATCGCGCTCGTGCGGCTCGCCCGGCGCGACACCGGCGGACCGCTCCAGGTCCTTGCCGACCGGGTCGACCGGCTCGAGGCGCGGCTCGCGGGTGGCGAGCTCGTCGCCCCGGCACCAGGACCGGAGCCGTCCGCGCCCGCCTCGCGCCCGGAGGCCCCTGTCCCGGCCGCGGGAAGGAAGGCTGCGCTCGGCGCGTTTCGTACCCCCGAGCGTCCGACCGCACCCGCCCCGGTTGAGCCTGTGACACCGGAGCCGGCACCCGCCGTGGCGGAGCCGCCGGAGGCCCCCGCCACTCCGCCGCCTGCCCCACCCGCGTCAGACACGAGTTCCGTACCGGACCTCGTGCTCGACGACGTGATCGTCGCGTGGGAGCGCGTGCTCGAGGCGGTGCCGCGTGCCGTGCGCAGCGCGGTGCAGGACGCGCAGCCCCTGCGGGTCGACGGCAACGTCGTCACGTTCGGGGTTTCGAGGGCCCAGATGGAGATCGTGAAGCCGCGCTTCCAGAAGGAGGCCGACACGATCCGCAACGCATTCATCGCCGAGCTGGGTGCGCCGCCCCGGTTCAAGTTCGCCGTCCACGAGTGGACCGATGGCGACGGGCCGCGAGCGCGGCGCGCGTCGCGTTCCACGCCGCCCGAGGCCGAGGCCACGCCGGAGCCCGAGGAGCCTCACGTCGACCTCGTGGACGAGGCCGTTGACCAGGCCGTCGATCCCGACGAGCTGGTCGACGCGCCGCCCGCCGCCGGAGCGACGGTAGATTCGGTCACCCGTCTCGCGACCACGTTCGGAGCGACCGTGGTCGAGGAGCACCCCCGGTAGCCGGACCCGGCTGCACAGGACGACCAGGAGCCTCACGTGGCCAAGCAGAAGCCGCAAGCAAACCCGATGATGCGGCAGGTCCAGAAGATGCAGGAGGAGATGCTCGCCGCGCAGGCCGCGCTCGCGCAGGAGACGGTGGAGGCGGGCGCGGGCGGCGGGATGGTGAAGGCCGTCGTCACCGGTACCGGCGAGCTGCAGTCGATCTCCATCGCGCCGGAGGTCGTCGATCCCGACGACGTCGAGATGCTCGAGGACCTCGTGGTCGCTGCGGTCGTCGAGGCGATGCGCATGGGCCAGGAGCTGCAGTCGCAGCGGATGGGCGGCGTGACCGGCGGGCTCGACCTGTCGGCCTTCGGGCTCGGCTAGAGCGCACGTCCTGTGGCGTCGCCCTACGAGGGACCCGTCCAGCGGGTCATCGACGAGCTCGGTCGGCTCCCGGGCATCGGCCCGAAGTCGGCGCAGCGGATCGCGTACTACCTGCTCAAGATCCCGGCGGAGGACGCACGCCGGCTCGCGGCGTCGATCGTGGAGGTGAAGGAGCGCATCTCGTGGTGCCGCCGCTGCTTCAACATCGCCGAGGGCGAGCTGTGCGGGTTCTGCCGCGACGAGCGCCGCGACCCGACGGTGCTCTGCGTGGTGGAGGAGCCGCGCGACATCGTCGCCATCGAGCGCACCCACGAGTTCTCCGGCCGGTACCACGTGCTGCAGGGCACGATCTCGCCGATCGAGGGTATCGGGCCCGAACAGCTGCGGATCCGGGAGCTGCTCACCCGCGTCGGCGGCGACGGGGTGGTTGAGGTGATCCTCGCGACCAACCCCAACACCGACGGCGAGGTGACGGCGATGTACGTCGCCCGCGCGCTGAAGGACAGCGGCGTGCGCGTCACGCGGATCGCGAGCGGCCTCCCGGTGGGCGGCGACCTGGAGTACGCCGACGAGGTGACCCTCGGCCGAGCCCTCGAGGGCCGCCGAGTGGTCGACGCCTGACCCGCGCTGCTGACTCCCGGCCGGTCTGCAGCGTCGGCCATTCGCACAGGCATGGGTCGCACCGCTGGCGCTTTGGGACCCAGACTCGCTCGGTGGCTCGACGCGGCGGCCCGGCCTGGCGTAGCTGTCGCGGGTATCTCACGCCATGGCGTGAAACAGGCGCGACAGTTTCAGGAACAACGGCCGACTCCGCCCGCGCCCGGGCGGTCCCGCGCGCGTCAGGCGTCGGCGAGGGCGCGCGTGATCACCTTGCCCACGGCTTCGTGTTCGGTGAGGAAGCCGTCGTGGCCAGCGAGCGACTGGATCACCTCCACGTCGGACGCGCGCGGGATGAGTGCCGCGAGCTCGTGCTGGAGCCGCAGCGGGTAGAGCCAGTCCGACGAGATGCCCGCGAGCCACACGTCGGCGCGGACCCGCCCGAGTGCCGCGGCGACGCCGCCTCGTCCACGGCCGACGTCGTGATGGTTCATCGCCTGCGACAGCACGATGTAGGTGTTGGCGTCGAAGCGGTACGACAGCTTCTCGCCGTGGTATTCGAGGTACGACTCGACCGCGTAGCGCCCGCCGTCGAGGGGCTGCTCGTCGCCCTCGTGCCCGCGCCCGAAGCGCTCGTCGAACTCGAGCTCGGACCGGTAGCTCACCTGCCCGATCCCGCGAGCCAGGGCCATGCCGCGCCACGGACCGTCGCCGGGCTCGGCGTCGTAGTAGTCGCCACCGCGAAAGCGCGGATCCGCGCGGATCGCCCGGACCTGCAGCGAGCACAGCGCGATCTCCTCCGCGGTCGCGGTCGCGCCGCAGGCGATCACCACCGCGCGTCTGACCCGTTCGGGGAACCCGACGGCCCACTCGAGCACCCGCTGTCCGCCCATCGACCCGCCGATCACCGCGGTCCACCGCGCGATCCCGAGCGTGTCGGCGAGGGATGCCTCCACCACCACCTGGTCGCGGATGGTGATGATCGGGAAGCGGGGGCCGTAGGGGCGGCCCGTCTCCGGGTCGTCCGAGGCCGGGCCGGTGCTGCCCTGGCAGCCGCCGAGCACGTTGGGGCACACCACGAAGAAGCGGTCGGTGTCGATCGGCTTGCCGGGCCCGACGACGTCGTCCCACCAGCCGATCTGACCGTGGCCCGGGCCGGCTGGCCCGTGCGCGTGGCTGTCACCGGTGAGGGCGTGCAGCACGAGGACGGCGTTGGACCCGTCGGGTGCGAGCGCTCCCCACGTCTCGTACGCGACGGTCACGTGCTCGAGCCGTCCGCCGGCCTCGAGCACATGGGGGCGTGCGTCGAACACGGACGTGAACTGGCGCCGTCCGGGATGGTCGCCCGGACGCCACGCGCCGGTCACGGGAATCGGGTCGGCGGGGGTCATGGCCCCAGCCAGGCTACGCGCCCTTCGCCGCGCGGAAGCCCGCCTCGAGGTCGGCGGTGATGTCGGCGATCGACTCGATCCCGACCGACAGCCGCACCAGACCGGGGGTGACGCCCGCGGTCGCCTGCTCCTCGGCGGTGAGCTGCTGGTGCGTGGTGCTCGCCGGGTGGATCGCGAGGCTGCGCACGTCGCCCACGTTGGCGAGGTGGCTGAACAGCTCGAGGCTGTCGATGAAGCGCCGGCCGGCTTCGAGGCCACCGTTGATGCCGAAGGCGAGGATCGCGCCGTAGCCGTTGGGCAGGTACTGCTGCGCCCGTGCGTGCCACTTCGACGACGCGAGACCCGGGTACGCGACCCACTCCACCTCGTCGCGCCCTTCGAGCCACTGTGCGACGGCCAAAGCGTTCTGCGAGTGGCGCTCCATGCGCAGGCTGAGCGTCTCGAGTCCCTGCAGCATGAGGAACGCGTTGAACGGCGAGATCGCGGCGCCCAGGTCGCGCATGTAGGTGAGGCGGGCCTTCAGGATGTAGCGCGCCGGCCAGAGCGGCTCGGGCAGCCCCGAGAACGCGAGGCCGTGGTAGCTGGGCTCCGGCTCGGTGAAGTTGGGGAAGCGCCCGCTGCCCTCGTAGTCGAACTTCCCGCCGTCGACGATGATGCCGCCGATCGACGTGCCGTGACCGCCGATGAACTTCGTGGCCGAGTGGGTCACGATGTCGGCGCCGTGGTGCAGCGGCTGGCACAGGTACGGGGACGCGAGCGTGTTGTCGATCACGAGCGGGACGCCGACCTCGTGGGCGATCGCGGAGATGCCCGCGAAGTCGAACACGTCGCCCTTCGGGTTGCCGATCGTCTCGCCGTAGAACGCCTTGGTGTCGGGCCGGACCGCGGCGCGCCACGCGTCAAGGTCGTCGGGGTCGTCGATGAAGCTGACGTCGATGCCCATCTTCGGGAACGTGTAGTGCAGCTGGTTGTAGGTGCCGCCGTAGAGCGACGAGCTCGACACGATGTGCCCGCCGTTCTCGGCCAGGTTGAGCAGCGCGATCGTCTGCGCGGCCTGGCCGCTCGAGGCGGCCAGCGCGCCCACGCCGCCTTCGAGCGCGGCGACGCGCCCCTCGAAGGCCTCCTGGGTGGGGTTCATGATGCGGGTGTAGATGTTGCCGAGCTCGGCGAGGCCGAACAGCGCGGCCGCGTGCTCGGTGTCGCGGAAGACGAAGCTCGTCGTCTGGTAGATCGGCACCGCCCGGGCCCCGGTGGTGGGGTCCGGCTCCGTTCCGGCGTGCAGCTGACGGGTCTCGAAGCCCTGCTCGGACATGGGCGCGCTCCTACGGGGTTGGTGCCGACGGTGGGGAGCCGACGCTACGACCCGATTCACGACCGATCAAGGCGGTTTTCTCGGGCTGCGCCCGGCGCGGGCCGGCTGGCGTGGGTGGCTGGGCACCGCAGTCCTAGGCTGGGTTCATGCTCGCCGTCTCACCCCTCGTCCGCCACCCGGTCGCCGCACCGGTGCTCGCGGGCGGGCTGTTGATGGGCGGGTGCGTGACGCTCGCGCTGGTCGACCCCGCGGGTGGCCCGCCGGTGTGCCCGTTCAAGGCCGCCACCGGCCTGGACTGTCCCGGATGTGGCGGCACCCGCGCCGCGCACCAGCTGTTCACCGGTCACCTGGGTGCGGCGCTCGACTTCAACGTGCTCGCGGTGCTGGCGATGCCGTTCATTCTCTGGGGCCTGTTCACCTGGCTGACGCGGGTGTTCGGCGGTCCGGTGTGGCGTGGCATCTCGGTCTCGAACCGGTGGACCGCGGTCGCCGTAGTGGTGCTCCTCGCGTTCTGGGTGGTGCGCAACCTCGACCCCACGCCGTTCGCGTGGCTCGGCACCGGTACCTGACACGGCCCGTTCTTGTGGACGCGACGAGGCCCGGGCGATGCCCGGGCCTCGTGCGCTGTGGGTCGGGACGGTCCCCTAGAAGAGCGGGTCCTTCTCGAGCTGGTACTGCGAGCTGCCGAAGCCGAGGATTAGGAAGAAGATCGGCCACAGCAGGATCAGACCGATCGTGAACCCGACGCCGTGTCCATAGGCCTTCGACATCTCGTTGGCCACGATGATCCACACAACGATGCCCACGCACGGGATCAGCATCAGGATGATCCACCACAGCGGCCGCTTCACGATCTTCAGCATGACCAGGGTGTTCAGGATCGGGATGATCGACGTCCACCCCTTCTGCCCGGCCTTCGTGAAGGTCGTCCACATCCCCGCGATCGCGAGGACGATGAACGCGACGTAGAAGATGATGGCGATCGCCGCACCGGCGCCTCCGCCGCTTGACTCTGCTCCGAGCATGTTGTGCTTCCCCTTCGGTCGAGCTCCGGGTTTTCCCGAGCGAGACCCCTATCGGCCGGTGCTCCGGCCGACTCGAGTCCGGATAAGCCTGCTCCCGTTGGCGCCGCGAAGCGCGGATGATCGGCACGGAACGCCGACGGCCCGGGCCGAAGCCCGGGCCGTCGAGGATCTGAGGTGTCGCGTGGCTACGGCGCGATCGGGGCGACGGTCTCGCCGTTGATCGTGCGGTAGGCGTAGGCGATCGCGATCGCGGTGATCCCGTACGTGAACAGCAGACCCACCCCGCAGAGGATGGCGCCGACGAGGTTGATGCCGAAGAGCGCCAACCCGAACACGAACAGCTCGCCGAGCTTGCCCTTGGTCAGCTCCTGGGAGCGCTTCAGCGCGTCGGTGGGGCCGAGCGTCGGGTTCTCGACGATGAGATACCCGTAGAACATGAAGATGATCCCGACGATGATGCCCGGGACGATGCAGAGGATCAGTCCGATCCCGAACATGATCCCGAAGAGGATCGAAGCCACGATGTACGGGCCGAGCCCCTCGGTCTGGAACAGCATGTTCACTTCGGGCGTCTGACCCCGGACCACCGCCAGCGAGGCGCGGATCAGCCCCATCGCGAGGATCATCGAGACGATCCAGCCGATGATCATGAAGAGCAGCTGGACGAACGTGGATCTCGTGGCGCTCCCGATGAAGTTGACCGCGAACTGGATCACCAAGATCACGACCGTGATCAGCAGCATCGGCGCGACGTTCTTCCAGTAGGCGTTCCAGCCGTAGCCGACCGCGTCGCCCACGGAGAACGGGGCACCCGCCCCCGCAGGCATCGGCGCGCCGGCCGGAGGCGGCGGGGGCGGAGGGGGCGGAGGGGGCGGAGGAGGAGGTGCCTGGGACATGGACGTCTCCAATCGTCGAGTCGACAGCGCGCGACGTTAGCGGCGGATCCAGGACCTCGCGTCGATGCCCCCCACGTTCCGGCACCGGATCCGGGCAACCCGGTGCCCGCTTCCGGCGCCGAAACCGGTCACGGTGGGGCGCAGAACGCGCGTCGAAACGCGGTCCAGGCGCTACAGCGTCTTGACGAGTGTGGCGTCGCCCTGACGTCTCGATGGGTCAGTGCGACGCCGACCCGGTTACAGCGTCTTCACCAGTGCGGCCTCGCCCTGGCCGCCGCCGCCGCAGAGGGCCGCGGCGCCGAGCCCGCCGCCGCGGCGGCGCAGCTCGTTGATCATCGTCAGCACGATGCGGGCTCCCGACATGCCGACCGGGTGGCCCAACGCGATCGCGCCGCCGTTCACGTTGACGATCTCGTCGGTGATGCCCAGGTCGCGCATGCTCGCCACCCCGACCGCGGCGAACGCCTCGTTGAGCTCGAACAGGTCGACGTCGGACACCGCCAGGCCGCTCTTGGCGAGCGCGGCCTTGATCGCGCCCGACGGCTGGTGCAGCAGCGACGGGTCGGGCCCGGCCACCATCCCGAAGCCCACCAGCTCCGCGATCGGTGTGCACCCGAGCGCCTCGGCCTTCTCCCGGCTCATCACGATCAATGCCGCGGCGCCGTCGGAGATCTGCGACGCGTTGCCGGCCGTGATCGTGCCGTCCTTGGTGAACGCGGGGCGCAGGCCTGCGAGTGACTCGGTGGTCGTGCCGGGCCGGACGCCCTCGTCCTCCTCGACCAGCACCGGGTCGCCCTTGCGCTGCGGGACCGGCACGGCGACGATCTCCTCGGCGAGCTTGCCCTCCTTCATCGCCGCCGCGGCCCGCTCGTGGCTCTTGGCGGCCATCTCGTCCTGGGCCGCCCGGTCGATCGTGCCGGCCGCGGCCGTGTACTTCTCGGTGCCCTCACCCATGTGCACGGCGTCGAACGAGCACCACAGACCGTCGTTGATCAGCGAGTCGAGCAGCTCGCCGTTGCCCATGCGGTAGCCGGAGCGCGCCTTTGCCAGCAGGTACGGCGCGTTGGTCATCGACTCCATGCCGCCCGCGACCACGATGTCGGCGTCGCCCGCCTGGATCATCTGGTCGGCGAGGTAGAGCGCGTTGACGCCCGAGAGGCAGACCTTGTTCACCGTGAGCGCGGGCACGCTCATCGGGATGCCGGCGCCGGCCGCCGCCTGGCGGGCCGTGATCTGACCCTGGCCGGCCTGGAGGACGTGACCCATGATCACGTAGTCGACCTGGTCGCCCGCCACGCCGGCACGGTCGAGCGCCGCCTTGATCGCGATGCCGCCGAGGTCCATCGCGCTGAACGACGCGAGCGCACCGGAGAGCTTGCCGATCGGCGTGCGGGCGGTGGAGACGATCACGGAACCGGGCATGGGGACCCCCGAAGGTGTGCGTGCGGTGTGGTTACCGGCTGGTCACTTGGGATGGTAGCGCCCGCCCCGGCACCCCCGTCCAGGCCGCCCCCGCCGATCTCGGCACGTACCGGCTCGCCATGCGGACCGGATCGTTCCGAGAATGCGGGGGCCGGGCGAGCGCCGCTACGGTCGGCGGCCATGACGACCGAGATCGACGCCATCCGCACCGCGATCCTCCAGGGCGCACCTGCCGACGAGCTCGGCGCGCTGCCGCTTCCTGCCGGGGTACGGGGCGCGCTGGTGAAGGCCTCGGAGCAGGAGATGTTCGCCGGGATGGCCTCGGAGGACAAGGACCCGCGCACCTCCGTGCACGTGGAGGACTTCCCGCTGCCCGAGCTCGCCCCCGACGAGGCGGTCGTCGCGGTGATGGCGAGCTCGATCAACTTCAACACCGTGTGGACGTCGATCTTCGAGCCGCTCCCCACGTTCGGCTTTCTCAAGCGCCTCGGCAAGGAGAGCGTGTGGGGCGCCCGGCACGACCAGCCGTTTCACGTGATGGGCTCCGACGCCGCCGGCGTGGTGCTGAGGGTCGGCTCGGCGGTGCGCAGCTGGAAGCCGGGCGACACGGTGACGGTCCACTGCAACTACCTCGACGACCAGGACCCGACCGCGCACGACGACTCGATGCTCGCGACCAACCAGCGCATCTGGGGCTTCGAGTCGAACTACGGCGGCCTCGCCGACCTGGCGATCGTGAAGGCGAACCAGATCATGCCGAAGCCCGCTCACCTCACGTGGGAGGAGGCGGCGGTCAACGCGCTGTGCAACTCCACGAGCTACCGCATGATCGTCAGCCCGAACGGCTCGCAGATGACCCAGGGTCAGTCGGTTCTGGTGTGGGGCGCGACGGGCGGGATCGGCGCCTACGCGTGCCAGTACGTGCTGAACGGCGGCGGTACGCCGGTCGGGGTCGTGTCGAGCGAGTCCCGGGCGACGCTGCTGAACGAGATGGGCGTCGAGTCGGTCATCGATCGGCGCGCCGAGGGCTACAAGTTCTGGAGGAGCGACACGGAGCAGGACCCGGCGGAGTGGCGGCGCCTCGGCAAGAAGATCCGGGAGCTGAACGGCGGCCGTGACGTCGACATCGTGTTCGAGCACCCCGGTCGCTCCACCTTGGGTGCGTCAGTGTTCGTGGCCAAGCGCGGCGGGATGATCATCACGTGCGCGGCGACGAGCGGTTTCATGATCGAGTACGACAACCGCTACCTCTGGATGAACCTCAAGACGCTGAAGGGGTGTCACTTCGCCAACTACCGCGAGGCGTGGGAGGCCAACCGGGCGGTGTGCGAGGGCAAGGTCCACCCGACGTTGTCGAAGGTGTACTCACTGGACCAGACGGGCGAGGCCGCGCTCGCAGTGCATCGCAACGAGGCCGAGGGCAAGGTCGGTGTGCTGTGCCTGGCGCCCGAGGAAGGCCTCGGCGTGACCGACCCCGAGATGCGCGAACGCCTGCTCCCCCAGATCACCCTGTTCCGCCGCCACGCCGGCTGAGGATGGCCCGGCAGTCGCTGGCGTCCGGCATTCGCTCGGACAGCGTTCCCTGCGGGAACGAACTCGCTCGGTGCTCGGACGCGAGCGCCTGCCTCGGCTCCGTCAGGCGGTCGGGGCGAAGGAGATCAGGCGACCGTCGGCGGTGCCCACGAAGAGGCGGCCGTTCGACACCGCGGGCGCCCCGGTGACCTGCGTCGCCAGGTCGTGCTCCCACAGCGGCACGCAGGTGGCCGCGCCGCAGCCCGCGGCTGCGAAGGCGCGCAGCAGCCCACTCGAGGTCGCCGTGTACACCACGCCTCCCGCGATGGCCGCCTGCATTCCAACGGTGGCGCCCGTGTCGGCCGACCACGACGGGTTGCAGGCTGCCCCTCCACAACCGCCTCGGGCGAACGCGACGAGCTTGCCGGCGGTGGGCACGAAGACATGCGTGTCGTCGACGGACGGTGGCGCGCTCGGGGCGTCGCTCGTGGGGAGGGGCCCGCTCCACATCGGACCCCCCGTCGACGCGTGGAACGCCCAGAGGTGGCCCGCGTCGCCGGCGAACAGCATCTCCCCGTCGTCGCTGAGGCTGGGGCGGGTCAACCCGGGGCCGAAGGTCTTGCTCCACGCCGGCGGGCAGACGCGGAACGTGGATCCGACGACCGGGTAGCCGCAGCCGGCCGGCTCGGTGAACGGGTACGCGTACAGGGTCGCACCGTCCGCGAAGTACCAGAGAGCGGGCCCGACGACGGGGCTCGTCGGCGAGGTGCTGCCGCTGCCGATGGTGATGACCGAGAGGTTGGCGCCCCAGCCCTGGCTCGGGTCGGCGCGGTTGGCGACGAAGTAGCCGGTGAGGCCGATGCCGGTGCCGAGGATCTCGCCGTACGTGCCGAAGAGACGGTGGTCCCGTGGCACGGTCACCTCGTTGGCGCTGCGCGCGGTGATGCCGAGGTCCGTGCCGCGCAGCGCGTCGTAGGTGTGGGTCCCCGAGCCGGGCGCGAAGTTGCGGTAGATGGAGACTGGCACGAAGACCGTGCCGTCCTCGAACGTCGGCGCGCCGGCGCTGACCGGCAGCTGGGCCGCGAGCCCCGCGTCGTAGAGCAACGTGCGCCAGCGCTCGGTACCGGTCGCCGGATCGATCGTCACCAGCTTGTGTCCGACCGACACGTGCACACCGGCCACCGAGACGACCGGGTCGCGCACGTACTTGTCGGTCTCCCACTCGGCCTGCCAGGTCCAGTCCGGCTCGAGGTTCGCGACGTTGGCGGGAGTGAGCCCGTGCTCGTTCGGGTTGTGGCCCGACCGCTCGGGTCCCGCGCCCGGTACGGTCCAGCAGCCGGCGAGCACCACGACCGAGGCGATCGCGACGAGGAGGGAGTGGCGGCTTCGTATCGTCTGTTCCTCGCGTCAGGTCGGTGATGGGGGCGCGTACGTCCGGGTCGAGCCGTCCAAGGCAGCGACGAACACGCGGCCGTCGACGACGGCGACGCCGGTGACGCCGTCGCCGAGCAGCGGGTCGCACCACAGCCGGGCGCACACCGACGAGCTGCAGCCGCGCGCCGGATAGGCGGCAATGGTTCCGCCGGCCGTCCCCACGTAGACGACGTCCCCGCCTATCGAGGGTCGGGCGCTCGCGGCCGAGCCGAGCTGCGCGGTCCACAGGGCGCTGCACGCCGGGGCGCCGCATCCGCCGGCCGGGAAGGCAGCAAGCGTCCCGTCAGCCCCGGCGGCGAAGATCGAGACGCCGTCGGAGGCGAGCGAGACGTCGGCCGCGTCGCTCACGACGGCGGTCCACGACGGCGTCCCGGTCGCGGCGTCGAGGACGTGGACGGTGCCGCGGCCGTTGACCACGGCGAGCGTCGAACCGAGCGCGATCGGGGGACCGACGAGGCCGACACCGAGGTCGCGGGTCCACGTCGCCGGACACAACGTTGCACACGCCGGCGAGAACGCGACGACCCGTGAGCTCTGCGTCGCGGTGACCAGCCCGCCCGCGACTTCCGCGGGCGCGCCGAACGCGACGGGCCACGTGGCCACGGGCGGTGGCGCGCCGCACCCGCTCACGGTCTCGTGGTGCTCCCAGATCACGGCGAGCGTCGCCGGGTCGAGCGCGCTGATGCCGCTCGTGATGTTGTACGACTGCTCCGTGAGCGGTCCGCCGTTGCAGTGCGGCACCTGGACCGACCCGAGGTAGTGCCAGGCGACGACGACCCGTCCGCCGGCGGCCAGCGCGTCCCTCGTCGTGCACGACGAGAAGCCGCTCGGGTAGCCGGTGAGGTCCTGGAAGCCCAGCGGCCGAGTGCCCAACGTGGCGCCGCGGTCAGCGTCGAGCGCCGTGAGCGAGCACGACCCGCCCGAGGTCGGGACCAGCAGCCGGTCGGCGACCAGCGTCGGAACCGCGTTGCCCCCCAACGCAACGGGTCCCCAGCGCAGCGCCTTGTCGGCTTCGGCGACCGCCGTCACCGAAGCCGTGTTGCGCAGGTACACGCTGCCCCGGCCCACTACAGGCTCGTGTGCCACGGCGGGGCCCGTCCGGCTCCACGCGACGGCGAGCCCCGCGACGTTCGCCGCCGTGATCGAGCGCTCGGCCCCGTTGAAGCCCTGGCGGCCGGAGCCTTGACCGGCCTGGGTCCAGCACCCCGTCGCCACGAGCGCGAGCAGCCCGGCGACGACGAGCGTCGCGCGCTGGCCTGCTCCGATCATGGCGAGCCGTCCCCCGATGACGTCCCGGACACGGTAGCCACGGACGGCGGTCGGGGCAAGCGGCCCGGTAGCGTTCGGACCATGGCCCTCACGGAGATCGACCACATCGCGATCGCGGTCCGAGACCTCGACGCCGCCATCGCCTACTACCGCGACACGTTCGGCTGCGAGGTCGCGCACCGGGAGGTCGTCGCGTCCGACGGCGTGGAGGAGGCCCTGCTCGCCGTGGCCGACTCCTACGTGCAGCTGCTGACCCCGACCTGGGACGACTCGCCGGTCGCCAAGTTCCTCGAGCGCAAGGGCGAGGGCCTGCACCACGTCGGCTACCGCGTCGACGACTGCGGCGCCGCACTCGCGCAGGTGAAGGCCCAGGGTCACCGGGTGATCGACGAGGCACCGCGGCCCGGGTCGCGCGGCACCACCGTCGCGTTCGTGCACCCCAAGACCGCGTTCGGCACGCTCATCGAGCTCGTCGAGGAGTAGGACGGCCGAACCGATGGAGACGGGCCAGGTCGTCCTGGCAGACGGTCGCACGCTCGCGTACCAAGACGGCGAACCGGGTGGCGTCCCCGTCGTCCTCTTCCACGGCGCGCCCGGCTCTCGCACGTTCCGACCGCCCGAGCACCAGACGCGCGCCGCCGGTGTCCGGCTCGTCACCTTCGACCGTCCCGGCTACGGCGGCTCCACAGCGCGAGAGGGCCGAACCGTGCTCGACGCCGTGCCCGACGTGGCTGCGTTGGCCGACGTGCTCCAAGTCGATCGATTCGTCGCGGTCGCGTGGTCCGGAGGTGGCCCGTTCGCCGTCGCCACCGCCTTCGCGCTCCCGGAGCGCGTGAGGCGCCTGGTGCTTGTGTCCGCGCCGGGACCGCTCGACGAGGTGCCGGGCGGCTGGGAGGCCCTGGGGGAGTACCGCCGCCCGACCGCCGAGATGGCGCGCGTCGACGCGGCTCGTTCCGTACGCTCGGTGACCCGGCACATGGCGCCGTTCCTCGCGGAGCCCGTCGCGTTTCTCGGTGCCGGGCGCGGTCCCGACGGACTGGTGATGGCTGATCCCGCGCTGCGCTCGATGCTCGAGGCGCAGGTGCGGCTCGCGTTGTGCCAGGGCGCGTCCGGCATCGCGGCCGACCTCGTGGCGATGTGGCTCGACTGGGGGTTCCGCCTCTCCGACGTGCACGTGCCCACTGCCGTGTTCCACGGCGCGGCCGACCGGAGCAACGGCGAGGACGCACAGGTGTACGCGGCGCGGATCCCCGGTGCCACGCTCACGGTCTGGCCCGACGCCGGTCATCTCGGCCTGCTCGCCCACTGGCTTGAGGTGCTCGTCGCCGCGTCGGGCTGAGGCCCGCACCTTGCTGGCCCGGAAGGGCCGCGGCGGCCTCCCGGTAGGGTGGGCCCATGGCGATGGAAGAAGACGAGATCCAGGGCGAGGGCGGCGGCAGCGGCCCGCCGGTCGCACCCGTCCCCCACCCGATCGAGGAGCGCCTCGCCCAGCTCGCCTCGCTGCGGGAGGAGGCGCTGCACGCGGGCACCCCGGCGGCGGTCGCCCGCCAGCACGAACGGGGCAAGCTCACGGCCCGTGAGCGCATCGGCCTCCTGCTCGACCCCGGCTCGTTCGTGGAGCTCGACATGTTGGCCCGGCACCGGGCGCACGGCTTCGGCATCGAGAACACCCGCCCGCTCACCGACGGCGTCGTCACCGGATGGGGCGCCGTCGACGGCCGCAAGGTGTTCGTGTTCGCGCAGGACTTCACGCTCTTCGGGGGAGCGCTCGGCGAGGTGTTCGCCGAGAAGATCCACAAGGTGATGGACCTCGCCGAGTCGGTCGGTGCGCCGTTCGTCGGCCTGAACGACGGTGGGGGCGCCCGCATCCAGGAGGGCGTGGTCTCGCTCGCCGAGTACGGCGGCATCTTCTTCCGAAATGTCAAGGCGTCGGGGGTGATCCCGCAGATCAGCGTGATCCTCGGGCCCTGCGCGGGCGGCGCGGTGTACTCGCCGGCCATGACCGACTTCATCTTCATGGTGAAGGGCACCTCGCACATGTTCATCACCGGCCCCGATGTCGTGAAGACCGTCACCGGCGAGGAGGTCACGCAGGAGGAGCTCGGCGGCGCGATGACGCACGCGTCCAGGTCGGGTGTGGCCACCTTCGTGTTCGACGACGAGCAGACCTGCCTCGAGCAGGTGCGCTACCTGCTCTCGTTCCTGCCGTCGAACAACCTCGAGGACCCGCCGTACTACGAGCCCGAAGACGACCCGAACCGTTGCTGTGACGGGATCCTCGACCTGATCCCCGACGCGTCCAACAAGCCCTACGACATGAAGAAGGTGATCACCGAGATCGTCGACGACCACGACTTCTTCGAGGTGAACCCGTTCTGGGCGATGAACATCGTGTGCGGCTTCGGGCGTATCGACGGCCACGTGGTCGGCGTCGTCGGCAACCAACCCCAGGTCCTCGCCGGTTGCCTCGACATCGACGCGTCGGAGAAGGCGGCGCGCTTCGTGCGCACGTGCGACGCGTTCAACATCCCGCTGGTCACGTTCGTCGACGTCCCGGGGTTCCTGCCGGGCACCAACCAGGAGTACGGCGGCATCATCCGCCACGGCGCCAAGCTGCTCTACGCGTACTGCGAGTCGACGGTCCCGCGCGTGCAGATCGTCACCCGCAAGGCCTACGGCGGCGCGTACGTCGTCATGAACTCCAAGTCGATCGGCGCCGACCTCGCGTTCGCCTGGCCGTCGGCCGAGGTCGCGGTGATGGGCCCCGACGGTGCGGTCAACATCATCTTCCGCAAGGAGATCGAGGCAGCCGACGACGCAGTCTCGCGTCGCGTGGAGCTCATCGAGGAGTACACCGAGCGGTTCGCGAACCCGTACAGCGCGGCCGAGCGCGGCTACGTCGACGACGTGATCGACCCGCGCGACACCCGGCGCGTGCTCGTGGAGGCACTCACCATGCTGCGGACCAAGAAGGAGAAGCTGCCGCAGCGCAAGCACGGGAACATGCCGTTGTGAGCGCTCGGCGACCCGTGCTGCGGGTGATCACCCCCTCGGCGACGCCCGAGGAGGTCGCCGCCATCGTTGCGGCGGTCGAGCTGGCTGTCGCCGCTCGTACGCGGGTGGTGCTGGCCGAGCCGGAGCCGGTGTCGACCTGGGTGTCGGCGTCGCGCCTCACCGCGCGCCGGGCCGGGTTCAGCCGAGGCGACTGGCGTCTGTCGGGGCGGCTCGGTCGCCGCGCCCGGGCTTGAGCGCGCGCCGGGGATCCTGATCGTGGCGGTGCGCGACGCCGAGATCGTGTCGGTCGGCACCGAGACGGTGGTGGTCACGTTCGTCACCGACGCCGACGAGCGAGTGACCACGCGGGTCGGCGGGCAGGAGACGGTGACCGAAGGGCCGGTCCACGTAGCCACCTTCGCCGACCTCGTCCCCGAAGTGGTGCACGAGGTCGAGGTGGAGGGCCATCGCGGCGACGACCCCCACCTCCCGCCTTCCGTGCGGACCCTGCCTGCCCCGGCCGGTCGTCTGCTCGCGCACTTCGCGACCGTCAACGACGTGCACTTCGGCGAGACGGAGTGCGGCGTGATCGAAGGGGTGATGGAGGAGGAGTTCGGACCGGTGCTGCGCGCGCTCCCGGGCGAGCCGCCGTACCCGCTCACGATGAACCTCGCCGCGATCGCGGAGATCGACTCGACGAACCCTCAGGGGGTCGTGGTGAAGGGCGACCTCACGTGTCGCGGCACCGAGGAGGAGTACGCCGCGTTCTGCGATGCCTACGGGGTCTTCGGTGCCCGCCTCCATCACGTGCGCGGCAACCACGACGCGATGCTCGACGCGACGATGGCGGTGAACGACGCGCCCTTTGCGATCGATGTGGGTGGTGTCACGCTGGCGGTGCTCGACACCGTGCTGCCCGGCAGCGAGCAGGGCCGTCTCGCCGGCGAGCAGGTGCACTGGCTCGACGATCTCGCGTCCACGGTCACCGGCCCGGTCATGGTGTTCGGTCATCACCACGTGTGGGACCTCGACGCCGAGACCCGCAGCACGAAGTACTTCGGCATCGCCCCCGACGACAGCGAGGCGCTCGCGGCCGTGGTCGCGCGTCGCGAGAACGTCGTCGGGTACTTCGCCGGGCACACGCACCGCCACCGGGTCCGCCGGTTCGACCGGGCGCGCGACGTGCCGTTCGTCGAGGTCGGCTGCACGAAGGACTACCCCGGGGTGTGGGCCGAGTACCACGTGTACGAGGGCGGCTACACCCAGACCGTGCACCGCATCGGCACCCGCGTGCCTGCGCCCGCGGCGCTGGAGTGGACCGAGCGCACCCGGCCGATGTTCGCGGGGCTCTACCGCGACTACGCGCTCGGCTCACTCGCCGAGCGCTGCTTCACGCAGGCGTACTGACCGGACGGAACGGGATGCAGGCACTCGAGGGGATCCGCGTCGTCGACATGGCGACGGTGCTCGCCGGACCCGGTGCCGCGCGCTACCTCGCCGACTTCGGCGCCGACGTCGTGAAGGTGGAGGCCCCGGCCGGCGACGGCACGCGGCGCATGGGCTGGAAGCCGCCGGAGGGCGGCGACGCCTACATGTGGCAGCTGATCGGCCGGAACAAGCGATCGATCGTGCTCGACCTCAAGACCGACGCCGGTCGCGACCGGATGCGACAGCTGGTGGCGGGTGCCGACGTACTGGTTGAGAACCTGCGTCCGGGCACCCTCGAGCGGCTGGGACTCGATCCGTCCGAGCTGTTGGCGGGCAACCCCGGACTGGTGGTGCTGCGGGTCAGCGGCTTCGGCCAGGATGGCCCGTACGCCGGCCGGCCCGGGTTCGCCACGATCGCCGAGGCCAGGAGCGGCTTCGCGTCGATGAACGGGGAGCCCGACGGCGGCCCCCTCCTCCCGCCGATCGCACTCACCGACGAGATCACCGCGCTCGCGGGCGCGTTCGCGGTGATGGTGGCGTTGCACCACCGCGACCACACGGGCGAGGGGCAGGTGGTCGACGTCAACCTGCTCGAGACGATGATCCAGATGATGGGCGCGCTGCCGAGCGCCTACGCGCACCTCGGCTACGTGCAGCCCCGGCTCGGCAGCGGAATCCCGTACACGGTGCCGCGTGGCACGTACCGTTGTGCCGACGGCGCGTGGGTGGCGATCTCGACCTCGGCCGAGTCGGTGGCGGCACGGGTGATGGACCTCGTCGGCGTCGGCGACGACCCGCGCTTCGAGACCTTCGCCGGACGCATCGAGCATCGCGAGGAGCTCGACGCGGTGGTGGCATCGTGGGTGGGCACGCGCACGGAGGCGGAGGTGCTGGCCGCGTTCGAAGCGGCCCACGCCGCCGCCGCCCCCGTGTACACGATGGCCGACGTGTTCGCCGACCCGCACGTGGTGGCGCGGGGGACGTTCGTGGAGGTCGACGGCGTGCGGATGCAGGGCCTGATCGCGAGGTTGTCGCGCACGCCGGGGGAGCTGCGCCACCCGGGCCGCCCGCTCGGTGCCGACACCGATGCGGTGCTCGCCGAGCTCGACGACACCCTCCGGTCCGGGCGCGGAACGTCCCGAGAAGCGTCGGAGTAGAGAGCCGCTCACGCGGGCCCCAACGGCTCCTCGGGACGTCCTGGTCGACCATCTTCTCCCATCCGTGTCAGGTTTTCAACAGTGGGCTGTGGAAAAGGGTGGGGACGAGGGGCTCTCATCTGGGCACGACGGCTGGTGAATCCCGGATCTGGGTGATCTCGGGACCGTTGGGCCCGGCAGGTTCTTCCACAGGACCCCTGTCGGAACGGGGCTCGATGGGCTACGAATTGCCTTCATCGAACCCCCGGAGGGAAGCGCGATGGTGCACTGGATCGGTAGCGACGAGCTGGGCGACCTGGTTCGGGGGCGCACGGTCGTGACCTGCTTCCGGGACACGGTTCGGCGCCGGCCCGACGCCGTGGCCCTGCGCTGGAAGGACGGCGAGGCCTGGAAGGAGTGGACCTGGTCCGACTATGCGGATCGGGTCTGCCGGCTCGCCGGGGCCCTCGGCGATCTCGGGGTGCGGCGTGGCGACCGGGTCGTGCTGATGATGCGCAACCGTCCCGAGTTCCACGTCGCCGACCTGGCCGTGCTCGGTTGCGGGGCGACGCCGATCTCGATCTACAACTCGTCGTCGGCCGAGCAGGTGCAGTACCTCGCGTCGCACTGCGAGGCGTCGGTCGCGATCGTCGAGGACGAGGGGTTCCTCGCCCGCTTCGCCGAGGTGCGGGATCAGCTCCCGAAGCTGCGAGAGCTCGTGATGATCGACGGGCGCGATGACGGCGCCCACGCCTGGGACGCCCTGCTCGCGCATGACCCCGTCGACCTCGACGTCGCGGCGAACGTCGCGCAGCCCGAGGATCTCGCCACGGTGATCTACACGTCGGGCACGACCGGTCCGCCCAAGGGCGTGATGCTCGACCACGAGAACGTGTGCTTCACCGTCGAGTGCCTGCGCCGGTGCCTCGAGGGCATGGAGACCGAAGGCCGGCGCATGGTCTCCTACCTGCCGATGGCGCATATCGCAGAGCGCATGACGTCGCACTACCAGGGCGTCACGCTCGGCTACGAGGTCTCCACCTGCCCCGATCCGGGGCTGATCGCGCAGTACCTGCCCCAGGTGCGTCCCGAGGTCTTCTTCGCGGTGCCGCGCGTATGGGAGAAGATCCACGCTGGCGTGATGGCGATGGCCCTCGCCGACCCACAGCGCAAGGCCGACCTCGAGGCCGCGCTCGGCGTGGGGCTGAAGGTCTCCGACTGCCGGACCCGCGGCGAGGAGCTCTCCCCCGACCTGGCCGCCGCGTGGGAGCAGGCCGATGCCGGCCTGAGCGCGGTGCGTGCCCTGCTCGGGCTCGACGCGTGCGTCACGGCGATCAGCGGCGCGGCCCCGATCTCCGTCGACGTGTTCGACTTCTTCCGGGCGCTCGGGGTGCCCAGCTCGGAGATCTACGGGATGAGCGAGTCGTCGGGACCGATGACCTGGGAGCCGTTCCGGATCAAGGCGGGAACGGTGGGCACCCAGGTCCCGGGCTGCGAGGTGCGCCTCGCGGACGACGGCGAAGTGATCTGCCGGGGTGGCAACGTGTTCCGCGGGTACCTCAACGACCCCGAGAAGACGGCCGAAGCGTTGATCGACGGATGGCTGCACTCGGGCGACATCGGGGTGCTCGACGCCGAGGGCTACCTCAAGATCGTCGACCGCAAGAAGGAGCTCATCATCACCGCCGGCGGCAAGAACATCTCGCCCGCGAACCTCGAGTCGGCGCTGAAGTCCCAGGAGCTGATCAGCCAGGCGTGCGTGATCGGCGACCAGCGCCCGTTCATCTCCGCGCTGGTGGTGCTCGATTCCGAGGTGGCTCCTGGGTGGGCGAAGCGGCACGGCATCGAGGCCGTCAGCCTTGCCGAGCTGGCCGATCACCCGGAGGTGCGGGCCGAGGTGGAGCGCGAGGTGCAGGCGGCGATGGCGCCGTTCAACAACGCGGAGCGGGTGAAGAAGGTGGAGATCCTCCACCGGGAGTGGATGCCCGACTCCGAGGAGCTCACGCCCACGATGAAGCTCAAGCGCCGCGGCATCCACGCCAAGTACGCCCGCGAGATCGAACGCATCTACGGCTGACCCCGTCCCCACTCCACCCCTCGCCCGGATTGTGCGCTGAGGAGCGGATAGCGCTCCTCCTGCAACAATCCCGGGTGTTTTGGTGAGAGGTGGCCGGATGCCCTACTCGGCCTGGGCGATCTCGACGTGGTCGCGGCCGTTGGCGCGCGCGGTCTTCAGCGCGTGGCCGGCGCGCTGCACCAGCCTCGGGGCTTCGAGCGCGTGCGACGGGTAGCAGGCGATCCCTGCCGACACCGTCAGCGAGTCGCCGACCGGGCACGCGTGCAGCGTTCCCCGCACCCGCTCCGCGGCCCACACCGCACCGGCCTCGGCTGTGTCCTCAAGTACCGCGGCCGCCATCGTCTCTCCGATCCGGCACGCGGCGTCGCACTCACGCAACGTCCGGCGTATCACCTCGCCGAGCACGCCGATCGCCTGGCGCTTCGTCGACGCGTCGGCTCGACCCACGCCGTCGAGCTCGAAGACCACGACCGACACCGGTTGCAGCGCGCGACGCGCCGCCGCGACGCGCTGCTGCACGAGCACCGTGAAGAACTTCTGGTCGAGCAGCCCCGACTCCGGGTCGACCGCCAGCTCGGTCTGCGGCAGAGCGTCGTCGGACGCCGGGCCTGCGCGCCGGGTCGCCTCCTCGGCAAAGATCGCCGCCAGCGCGTCAAGCTCCCGGCGCAGGCGGGCGCGGTCGACGGTCGTTTCGTGCAGCGCCAGCTCAGCCACCCTCGCACGCGCTGCGATCGCGGTTGCCGCGACGGCGCCGAGGAATCCCAGGATCCCCGCGACGAGACCGATCTCGGGCGCGTCGAGGACGAGCGCGACGACTCCGGCCGCGAGTGACGCGAGGCCGGCGCCGATCGAGATCACGAGACAACGATCGGTCACGAGGGCTCCATCGGCATGTCGGCGCCCGGAGTGGAGACCTTTGTGCGGGCCCCGCGCCGGTGGTCAATCGCCAGGTCGGCGAGGTCGCCCATGATCTGGGCGAGCCGGTAGTCCTTGGGCGTGTACACGCGGGCCACGCCGGCGGCGACCAGCGCGGCCTGGTCCGGTGCCGGGATGATCCCGCCCACCACGACCGGCGCGTCGACTCCGGCGTCGTGGAGGCGTCGGATGGTCTCGGGAACGAGCACGAGGTGCGAGCCCGACAGGATCGACAGCCCGACCACGTCGACGTCCTCGTCACGCGCCGCGGCCGCGATCTGCTCGGGCGTGAGCCGGATCCCCTGGTACACGACCTCCATGCCGGCGTCGCGCGCCGCGACGGCGACCTGCTCGGCACCGTTCGAATGGCCGTCGAGGCCGGGCTTGCCCACGAGCATCCGCACCGGCCCGCCAAGCGCCTGCGATGCTGCTCGTACGCGGTCGCGTACTGCGAGCATCTCGTCGTGCGCGCTCGTGGCGACGCCGCCGACACCGGTGGGCGCGCGGTACTCGCCGAACACGTCGCGCAGCGCGTCGGCCCACTCGCCGACGGTTCCTCCGGCCCTGGCGAGCTCGATGGATGCCTCCATGAGGTTCTCCGACGTCGCCGCGACCGCGCGCACCCGTTCCAACGCCCGCTCCACTGCCGCCGCGTCGCGCTGGGCCCGCCAGGCCTCCAGGTGCGCGAGCTGCTCGGCCTCGGCTGCCGGGTCGAGCTCGAGGATGTGGCCGTCCTCGTCGCCGGTAAGCGGCGACGGCTCGGTCTCCGGGTAGCAGTTGACGCCCACGACCTTCGTGTCGCCCGATTCGATGCGCCGCACCCGTTCGGCGTTCGACTGCACGAGGCGACCCTTCACCTCGTCGATCATCGCGAACGCACCGCCGCCGTCGAGCACCCACTGGAGCTCGGCCCACGCCGCGTCGCAGAGCTCGTCGACCTTGGCCTCCACGACCTTCGAGCCGTCGAAGAGGTCGCCGTAGTCGAGCAGATCGGTCTCGTACGCGAGCACCTGCTGCATGCGCAGCGACCACTGCTGGTCCCACGGGCGCGGCAAGCCGAGTGCCTCGTTCCAACACGGCAGCTGGATCGCGCGCGCACGCGCGTCGCGCGACAGGGTGACACCGAGCATCTCGAGCACGATGCGCTGCACGTTGTTCTCGGGCTGCGCCTCGGTGAGCCCGAGCGAGTTCACCTGCACGCCGTAGCGGAACCGGCGCATCTTCTCGTCGGTCACGCCGTAGCGCTCGAGGCAGATGCGGTCCCAGAGGCGCGTGAACGCGCGCATCTTGCACATCTCCTCGACGAAGCGCGTGCTCACGTCGACGAAGAACGAGATGCGCCCCACCACGTCAGGGAGCTCCTCCGCGCTCACCTGTCCGGAGTCGCGCACCGCGTCGAGCACTCCGACCGCGGTCGCGAGCCCGTACGCGAGCTCCTGCACCGCGGTGGCGCCGGCCTCTTGCAGGTGGTACGGGCACACGTTGATCGGGTTCCACCTCGAAATGTGGCGGACCGTGTAGGTGATGAGGTCGACGGTGAGGCGCCTGCTCGCCTCAGGCCCGAAGATGAACGTGCCGCGCGACAGGTACTCCTTCACGATGTCGTTCTGGGTGGTGCCGGAGAGCAGCGTCCGGTCGACGCCCTGCTCGTCGGCGAGCGCCACGTACATCGCGAGCAGCCACATCGCGGTCGCGTTGATGGTCATCGACGTGTTCATGTCGCCGAGCGGGATGCCGTCGAAGAGGGCCCGCATCTCGCCGAGGTGCGGCACCGGGACTCCCACCTTGCCGACCTCGCCGCGGGCGAGCGGGTGGTCGGGGTCGTAGCCCGTCTGGGTCGGCAGGTCGAACGCGACCGAGAGGCCCGTCTGGCCCTTGGCCAGGTTCGACCGGTACAACTCGTTGGACGCCCGGGCCGAGGAGTGGCCCGAGTACGTTCGCATCATCCAGGGGCGATCCGTCACCGGGCCATTCTCCCTGCCCGGAGTCCCGGATGTCACATGGAAAAGACTACTTCTGGTAGTCGTAGAAGCCTGCGCCGCTCTTGCGGCCGAGGCGGTCGGCGCTCACCATGCGGCGCAGCAGGGGGGCCGGTGCGTAGTTGGGGTCCTTGAACTCCGTGTAGAGCGCCTCGAGGATCGCCAGGCTGGTGTCGAGGCCGACGAGGTCGAGCAGGGCGAGCGGGCCCATCGGGAAGTTGCACCCGCCCTGCATCGCGGCGTCGATGTCGTCGCGGCTGGCGACTCCCGCGTCGTAGAGCCGCACCGCGTTGTTGAGGTACGGGAACAGCAGGGCGTTCACGATGAAGCCGGCCTGGTCGCGCACCTCGACCGGGTTCTTGCCGCACATCTCGGCGAACCCGCGGGCGGTCGTCACGGTCGCGTCACCGGTGGTGATCGCTCGCACCACCTCGACGAGCGGCATCATCGGCGCCGGGTTGAAGAAGTGGATCCCGCATACGAGCTCCGGGCGGGCGGTCTCCATCGCCATCTCCACCACAGGGAGCGTGGAGGTGTTGGTGGCGAGGATCGCAGTGTCCTTCACGATGCCGTCGAGCTCGTTGAAGAGGTGCTTCTTCGTCGCGAGGTCCTCGACGATCGACTCGAGCACGATGTCGCAGTCGGCGAGCTCGCCGAGATCAGAGACGGCGCGCACCCGTCCGAGCACCGCTTCGCGCTCTGCCTCCTCGAGCTTGCCCCGGCCGACCTGCTTGGCCAGCGACTTCTCGAGGCTCGCGACCATCGCGTCGGCTGTGTGCTGCTGGCGGCTGCGCAGCACCACCTCGATCCCGGCCTTGGCCGCGACCTCGGCGATGCCCGAGCCCATGATCCCCGAGCCGACGACACCCAGGCGCTTGACGGTCATCACGGTTCCCCCTGGTGCGTGGAAGGGCCTCGACGTTACCGGCCGGTAGGCGCGTGCCGCCATGCGGCAGCCCTGGGAGCAGGGCCGCCGGTGACGGCGTGCGGTGGTTAGTGTGCGGGCTCGATGACCACCGAACACGTCCTTGGCACCATCGTGCTCCTCGGGGGCGACGAGTGGACCGCGGCGACCCGCGAGCTCGACGCGGCGCTGCTGGCGGCGAGCGGCTCGTCGGAGGTCGTGGTGCTTCCGACCCCGAAGGCCTTCGAGCACCCGGAGCGGGTCGGCCCGAGGGCGGAGGCGTACTTCTCCGGGCTGGGGGCGACGGTGCGCACCCTTCACGTGATCAGCCGACGCGACTCCGAGGCCGACGACGTGGTGTCGGCGGTCGAGGCCGCGCGGTTCGTGTACCTGCCCGACGGGTCGTCACTGCACCTTCGGCCCGTGCTGAAGGGCGGCCGGCTCGAGGAGGCGCTGCTCAGCGCGTTTCGGGCCGGCGCGGTGCTCGCGGCGTCGGGCGAGTCCGCGATGGTGATGTGCGACCCGATGGTCGACCGGCGCGGGGGCGCGTACACGGTGGGGCTCGGGATCGTTGAGGGTGTGGCCGTCGACCCGCACTACAACCGGCTCTCGCCCGAGTCGCGTGCCCGCCCGCACCAGCTGCTGCCGAAGGGCACGGTGCTCGTGGGCATCGACGACGGCACGGCGCTCGTGCGGGCGCCCGGCGGCGTCTGGAGCGTGCGCGGCACGGGCACGGTCACCGTGTTCGAGCAGGGCCGCGACGTCGCCTACCGCGACGGTGCCACCGGCCTCCCCCTCCCCTGACGCAGGCCTCGCCCTCGGGGTTTTGGCGTCAGCAGACCGCGATTGTCGCGGTCGTGCGACGCCAAAGGCCTGGGTGGGTCAGGTCTCGGTAATCGTGACCTTCTTGATCACGACCTGCTTGGTGGGCGTGCCGGCCGACTCCACGGTGCCGAAGCCCTCGATCGCCTTGGCGACGTCCATGCCCTCGGTGACCTTGCCGAAGCGGGCGTAGTCGTTCGGCAGGGTCGCGCCCTGCGACCCGGTGACGATGAAGAATTGTGAGCCCATCGTCCCCGGCGCCTCGGCCGCGGTCTTCGCCGCCGCGAGCGAGCCCTCCGGGTAGTTGTCGGTGGGGACCTCGCCCGTCACCGTGTAGCCCGGCCCTCCGGTACCGTCGCCCTTCGGGTCGCCACCCTGGATCATGAAGTCCTTGACGATGCGGTGGAAGTTGGTGCCGTCGTAGAAGCCGTCACGTGCGAGGCTGACGAAGTTGTTCGTCGCGACGGGCGCCGTCTTGGCGTCGAGCTCGGCCACGATCGTTCCTTCGCTGGTCTCGAAGGTCGCGGTGTAGGTCTTGGCCTGGTCGATCTTCATCGCCGGCGTGCTCGGCTTCTCGGCCTTCTTGTCGTCGTCGCCCGTCAGGAGCGCGAAGACGGCGTAGGCGCCGGCAACGATCGCCAACGCGACGACGAGGCCGATCACCGCCCGCTTCTGCTTGTCGCGCCGGATCAGCCGCTCGCGCTCCTCGCGCGCGCGATCCCGGTTCTCGCGCTGACGTTCCCGCTTGTTAGCCTTGGACACGGCTGCGGAGTTTAGGAGACGCCCGCCGGCGGCGGCCGACGGGTCGCGCTCACCCGGAGGAGGTCCGGCAGGGCTGGGCCCGCAACGACGGGCACGGCGCCGGCTCGGTGCCGAGGTCGGGCCCGTCGACGATCACCGGGAGCACGACGCGCGATGCCTTCGCCCCGCCCCGGCCGACCTGGAGCGTCACCTCGCCGTTCGTCTCGGGCGTCGCGAACGTCCACTCCGGCCGATCACCGCCCGGGGCCGTGAGCGTGAGCCGGATCCGGCTCCCGGCCCGGAACTGGTGGGCGAACGGGAAGATCGCGACGCGAGCGGGCACCATCGGGCCTTCGGGCATCGGTCGGGCCGCGTCCTCGGTGTCGGGGTGGAACGGGTTGAGCGGCGTCGAGCGTGACGGGTCGGTCGCCCGGTGGCTCAGGCGCAGCCAGCCGTTCTGCACGTAGCGCTCGGTGCCGTCGGGGCGGACCTCGCTGAGGGTGACCTGCACGTCGGCGTCGGTCGCGCTCGAGGCGATCCAGAGGTCGACGCTGCCGGTGCCGGCCATCGTGGTGGTGGCCTCGAGCGGCGCGCTGAGGTAGGCGAGCGAGGATCCCGCCTCGACCGGTGCCCACTCGTACGGGGGGTCCGCCGACCACACGTTCCCGGCGGTGAGGCTCGTCCGCGGCCGCGCCTCGGGGTTCGGCCGGTACTCGTCGGTGCCGCTTCGCGTCGGGCGCCGTCGCGTGAGACCCCCGTCGGCCTGGAACCAGAACGTGGTCGCCCGAGTCCCGGGGATCGGCCAGGCGGCGTGGCTGGTCTCGGCCGCGTTCACCGGCGCGCCGGGTTGCTCGCCGGGGGCGTTGCCCGTCTCCCACAGGATCCGCACGGGCGGCTCGGAGGCGAAGGCCTTCCGCGCCTTGCGGTGGCTCGTGTAGTCGGTGAAGCGGTCGGGCGGGATCGTGAGCCCGGAGACGCCGGTCACCGTCGCCCAGATGAGCGGCGCCGCGGTGCGGATCGTCTCGGGGAGCTTCGGCACCTGGTGGGCGACGTAGAGCTGGAGGAACTCGGTGGTCTCGAGGAGCACAGCCGGGTCGAGCGACTCGATGTGCACCCCGTTCTGGCCGACGGCGCGCACGAGCGTGTCCGGAGCGAACCGGTCGAGCATGTTCGCCCAGTGGCCGCCGGTCTGCTCGTCCTGCCATGCGCCCGCGAGGAACACTGGCGCCTTGATCCGGCCGACGAACTCGGCAGGTGCGAGCGACGCCCCACCTTGGGGGAAGTCGTAGCGGAACTCGTCGTCGAAGTCCGGGTAGTAGGGGTGCTCGCGGATCTGCTCGAGCAGGTCGACGTTCTGGCCTCGCAGGCCCATGTTCGCCGCGCAGGTGTCGTCGCCGCCGTCGATTTGGGCGCGCACCCACTTCGGGGGGTTCGGGTTCGGCCACTTGTTCTGTTCGAGCCGCTCGGTCGCCCAGTCGAGCGCGAAGCCGTCGTTGAAGATGCCGCCCGGGTAGAGCGTGCCGCGCCACGTGTCGTCGATCACCGACACGGGCGTGATGGCCGCAAGGTGGGGCGGGCGGGTGCGGGCCACGAACAGCTGGCTGATCCCGCCGTAGGAGATGCCGACCATGCCGACGCGCCCGTTCGACCAGGGCTGCGCGGCCACCGTCTCGATCGCGTCGTAGCCGTCGAGGGCCTGCAGGTTCTCGAAGAAGTTGAAGGCGCCGCCGGAGCAGCCCGTGCCGCGGATGTTGACGCCCACCCACGCGAAGCCCATCGGCGGCATGAGCAGGCGGTACTGGGGTTGGCCGGTGTCCGGGCTCGACGGGTCGTAGCCCGAGTACTCGACCACCGCGGGGTACGGGCCATCCTCCGGTAGCCCGGGGAGCACCACCTGCACGCTGAGGGTGGTGCCGTCGCGGGTGCGCAGGTAGCCGTACCCGGAGGTGGCGGACAGGTTCGCGGTCTCGAGGCGCTGGTTCGCGTAGAGCGAGCGGGACGGCGTTGCGTTCGCGGCGAGCACGTTGATCCCGTCGGCGCGCTCCACGCCCTCCGGAGTGGTGATAGTGACCGCATAGCCCGCACCGGCGGGGACGTTGCGGAACAGGTAGCCGCCGTTCTCGTCGATCGTCCCGTGCCACCCTTCGCGCTTGTCGCCGGGTCCGCGCAACCCAACGGCGGCACCCGCAGGCGCGCCGAGCACGCCGACCTGGTGGACGCTGCCGCGCACCTCGAACGACGCCGCTTCCGGGCGGGGCCGTCCGGCGGCCGCCGTGGTCGCGGGAGCCAGCGCCGCCACCGTCAGGCACGCGAGCAGGACCGCCCCGATCCGCAAACTTCTCGTCACCTGGCGGCCCCCATGCTGGAAAAACCGCATTCTGGCAGAAGCCGTACGTCCGGCCGGGGCGGGCACTCGGGCCGTCGGCCGCGTCGTCGGCCGGCAAACGAGGCCGGTTCCGGGGCTCCGGGCGGGTACCCTCGATGGCTCGGAGCCTGCGCTGACAGGCGCATCCGTTCCCGACCCACCGGCCGCGCCCCGAGGTCCCCGCCACGCCATGTTGATCGTCCAGAAGTACGGTGGCAGCTCCGTAGCGGACCCCGACCGCATCCGGGCCGTGGCCGAGCACATCGTGCGGGCCCACGCGCACGGCAACCAGGTCGTGGTGGTCGTCTCGGCGATGGGCAAGACCACCGACGACCTCGTCCGCCTCGCGCACGACGTCTCCCAGCAACCCCACGGTCGCGAGCTCGACATGCTGCTCACCGCGGGCGAGCGGATCTCGATGGCGCTGCTGTGCATGGCCATGATCGACATGGGCGTGCACGCGGTGAGCTTCACCGGGTCGCAGGCTGGGATCGTCACCGACACCGTGCACGGGAAGGCGAGGATCCTTGAGGTGAAGGGCGACCGCATCCGCGAGACGCTCGCGGCGGGAGGGGTGGCCGTCGTGGCCGGCTTCCAGGGGATCTCCACCGACAAGGCGATCACCACGCTCGGGCGCGGCGGGTCCGACACCACCGCGGTGGCGATCGCCGCCGCGCTCGGCGCCGAGGTGTGCGAGATCTACACCGACGTCTCCGGCGTGTTCACCGCCGACCCGCGCCTCGTCCCCGAAGCCCGCAAGCTCGCACGCGTGAGCTTCGACGAGATGCTCGAGATGGCAGCCACCGGCGGCCGCGTGCTCGCGCTCCGCTCCGTCGAGTTCGCCCGCAGCTACAACGTCCCCGTCCACGTCCGTTCGAGCTTCACCTGGGAGCCGGGCACGTGGGTGGTCGAGGAGGACCCCGCGATGGAACAGGCCGTCATCTCCGGTGTCACACACGACGAGTCCGACGCGAAGGTCACGATCGCCCAGGTGGCCGACCGTCCCGGTGTCGCCGCGGCGATGTTCCGTGCGCTCGCTGACGAGGCCGTCAACGTCGACATGATCGTGCAGAACGTCTCTACCGCCGGTCACACCGACATCTCGTTCACCGTGCCACGCGACGACCTGCGGCGCGCGCTCACCGTCGTGGAGAAGGTGGCCGCGGAGATCGAGGCCACCGGCGTCACCTACGACGAAGACGTCGCGCGCGTCACGATCGTGGGCGCGGGCATGAAGACGAACCCGGGCATCGCCGCGAAGATGTTCGAGGTGCTCGCGGCCGAGGGCGTCAACATCGAGATGATCTCCACGTCGTCGATCCGGATCTCGTGCGTGATCCCGCAGTCCGACGTGGAGAAGGCGGTGCGCGCGCTGCACGCCGCGTTCGAGCTCGACCAGGTGGTGTGATGAGCGGAGCCAGGAGCCGCGGGCGCATGGGCCAACGCGGCGCGGGGCCCGAGCGGCCCGGCCCGCAGGGCCAGGAGCGGATGTGATGGGTGTGCAGGTGGGCGTGATCGGCGCGACCGGGCTCGTCGGCCAGGAGATGTTGCGCATCCTCGAGGCGCGCTCGTTCCCCGTCGACCGGCTGCGGGCCTACGCCTCCGCACGCTCCGAAGGCCGTCCCCTTCCGTTCGCGGGCGGCGAGGTGACGTGCGAGGTGCTGCGCGACGGCTGCTTCGAAGGCCTCGATTTGGTGATCGTCGACGTCGACGAGCCGCTCGCGGTCGAGTGGGCACCGGTAGCCGCGGCCTCCGGTACACGGGTCGTCGACAACTCGGCCGCGTTCCGGATGGATCCCGAGGTGCCGCTGGTCGTTGCCGAGGTGAACCCCGAGGACCTGCGCGAGCTGCCCAAGGGCATCGCGTCGTGCCCGAACTGCACGACGATGGTGCTCGTCACCGCGCTCGCACCACTGCACCGGGCGGCGGGGATCGAGCGGATGGTCATCTCCACCTACCAGTCGGTGTCGGGCAAGGGGAAGGCCGGGATCGAGGAGCTCGAGGGGCAGTGGGCCAAGCTCGACGGCGCGGCGGAGCAGCTGCGGCGGGCCGCGACGGTTCCGGGCCTGATTGTGGCCGGTGAGGTGTGGCCCAAGCCGATCGCCGGCAACCTGATCCCGCTCGCCGGCTCGCTGCGAGACGCGGGCTACACGAGCGAGGAGTGGAAGCTCGTGCACGAGAGCAGGAAGATCCTCCACGACGAGGCGATGCGCGTCACCGCGACGTGCGTGCGCGTCCCGGTGTTCGTGGGCCACGCGATGACGGCGAACGTGGCGTTTCGCGAGCCGATGACGCGTGAGCGTGCGGCCGCGCTGCTCGCCGGTGCCCCGGGCGTGGAGCTGGTCGACGGCGGCGCCGGTGCCCCCACCGCACTGGAGGGCGCGGGGATCGACCCGGTGCTCGTCGGTCGGCTCCGCGAGGACCCCAGCCAGGCGAACACGCTCGACCTCTGGGTCACCGGCGACAACCTGCGCAAGGGAGCGGCCCTCAACGCGGTGCAGATGGCCGAGGTGCTGCTGCGGGCGTGACCGGGATCCCGGCCACGTTGCGTGGCCGGGCACGAGGTAGCATCTAGGCAGTTCGGCCCTCTGACCGGTGAGTTTTCCCGTGTATTATCCTTTGTCCCGGATCGTGACCACCTGGAGTGGCTAGATTTGCGGCCCCGGCTGGAGGGAGGCACCGGAGTGCGTCGAAGGTCGGGGGTGCTCGTCGCCACCCTCGCGCTGGTGGGTGCCGCTCCTGTCGCCGTCTCCTCGGCCGCCGCGGCCGACGGTCAGGGCTCCTGGCAGGTGACCACCCAGCCGTCACCGGTTCGGGCCGCCCATGCCGCGCTGCTCAACAACGGCAAGGTCCTGCTCGTGGCGGGGTCGGGCAACAGTCGCGGAAGTTTCGACGCGGGCTCGTTCCGCACGAGCATCTGGGATCCCGCGACCGACACGTTCCAGACGGTCGGCACACCGTGGGACGCGTTCTGCTCCGGCCACGCGTTCCTGCCTGACGGCCGGCTTCTCGTGGCGGGAGGCAGCTCCGCGTATCCCGGACCCGCGACCAACAACTCCAACGCAGGTGTGAAGGACGCGTACCTGTTCGACCCGGCGACGAGCTCCTATCAGCGCGCCGCGGACCAGTCGCACGCTCGGTGGTACCCGACGCTCACCGAGCTCGGTGACGGCCGCATTTTCACCGTTGGCGGTCTCGACGAGGTCGGCTTGCTTACAAAGCACTGGCAGATCTTCGATGGCGACACCGGGAGGTGGACCGCGCCCACGCTGCCGCCCGACCAGTTCGCGATGATGCCGATGTACCCCGCGCTGCACCTCATGCGCGACGGGCGGCTCTTCTACTCGGGGGTCAACACGTTCGGCGGGAGCACCGCCGTCGCGCCGGCAGGGATTTGGGACGTCACCACCAACCGCTACCAGGTCGTTCCCGGCCTCACCGACGACGGGTTGCGCGACCAGGGCATGAGCGTGCTGCTGCCGCCGGCCCAGGACCAGAAGGTGATGGTCGTCGGGGGCGGGCACCAGGACTATCCGGCTCCCGCGGTGGCGTCGACGGCGATCGTCGACCTCACGCAGCCGAACCCGCAGTTCACCCCCGGCCCACCGATCGACGCCGGGAAGATGTACGTGAGCGCCACGATCCTGCCCGACAAGACGGTGCTGCAGACCGGCGGTGCGTCCACCACGATCCACAACGGGACCAACCCGGTCTTCAGCACCCAGATCTACAACCCGAAGACCTCGACGTGGCGCAAGGTCGGCTCGCACAGCGTGCCCCGCGTCTACCACTCCTCCGCGCTGCTGCTCCCCGATGGCCGGGTCGCGACTTTCGGTGGCAACCCGGTCGACAGCTTCGAGATGCGCATCGAGGTCTACACGCCGCCCTACCTCCAGACGGGCACCGCGCGGCCGACGATCGCGAGCGCTTCGACGGAGATCCACTACGGCGCGACGTACTCGGTGGCCAGCACGCAGGCCGCGCCGATCGCCTCCGCGGTGCTCGTGCTGCCGGCCGCGGTCACCCACTCGAGCGACCCGAACCAGCGCCTGGTGGACCTCCCGTTCACCGCCACCGCCGGTGGGGTGTCGGTCTCGGTCCCGAACGAGCCGAACCTGGCCCCGCCGGGCTGGTACATGATGTACCTCGTCGACGCGAACGGGGTTCCGTCCGTCGCGCACTGGGTGCACCTCACCGAAGGCTCGTACCCGTCCGGCGGCTACACCCTCGAGGGCTGGGGTGGGATGCACCCCTTCGCCACCGACGGCGTGGCCGCTCCGGCCGTCACCCAGGGTCCGTACTGGTACGGCTGGGACATCGCGAGGGGCGCCGCGCTCCAGGCCGATCATCGCGGCGGCTACATCGCCGACGGCTGGGGTGGGGTGCACCCCTTCGCGACCGGTGGCGTGTCGCTGCCGTCTCGGGTGAAGGGCAATGCCTACTGGCCCGGCTGGGACATCGTTCGGGGGGTGGCGATGCTGCCGAACGGGACGGGCGGCTACGTCCTCGACGGCTGGGGCGGGCTGCATCCGTTCCGGGTGGGCGACGGCGCGGCACCTCCGGCGGTGCACGGCGCGCCGTACTGGAGCGGTTGGGACGTGGCCCGCGGCATCGCGATCCTGCCCGACGGCACGGGCGGATACGTGGTCGACGCTCTCGGCGCCGTACACCCCTTCAGCCTGGGCCACGGGCCGATGCCGCCGCCGGTGCCGCCGCCCTACCGGCCGTGGGCTGCCCCGGTGAGGGGGATCGCGGTGCAACAGAACGGCAGTGGCGGGATGGTTCTCGACGGGTGGGGCGGCAGGCATTCCTTTCCGATCGGGACCGGCGCACCCGTGTCCCCGTCCGGTGGGGCGAGCTGGGTGGGCTGGAGCATCGCTCGCGGTGTCACCCTCTAAGCTCGCTGAAGCGATGAGTCAGTCGCGGCTAGCCTGAGAGGGCGCGTCACCTGGGGCGTGGTGACCGCGGCGCCGATCGGCGTAGAGCGGACGAGTGGGGGAAGCCCGATGGTCACCGCGGTCGAGGACGTCGGGCGCGCCGTTCCCGCGCGCCGGTTGGTTGCGATCGCGGTTGCCGGCGCGCTGGCCGGGGCCGGCCTCCTGCACCTGGCGTTCGCGCCGGAGCACCTGGCGGAGCAGACCAGCCACGGCGTGTTCTTCCTCACGGTCGCCTGGGTGCAGCTGGCTGCCGCGGCGCTGATCGCGTTCGGACGCGCCCCGCGCTGGTCCCTGTTCGGGATCGCGGCGCTGAACGTCGCGGTGATCGTCGTGTGGGTCGTGTCGCGCACGGCGGGCATCGACGGCACGGTCGAGCAGGTCGGCTTCGCCGACGCGCTGGCGAGCGCGTTCGAGGTGATCGCGGTCGGCGGGTCCTTGTTGCTCGCGCTCGGCTGGGTCGGCCCGATGGTGAGCGAGTACGCGATGGGCGCCACGGTGGGGATGTCGCTCGCCGCGGTGATCGCGCTCGTCAGCGCGTCGCTCGTCCCGGCGCTCGGCGGTGGCCACAACCACGCGCACGACGAGGCCGGTGGCCACGTCCACGGGGCGGATGCCGCGCACGAGCACTCCGACGCGGCCTCCGACGACGGCCACGCGCATGACGACAGCGCCAGCTCGACCACAGACGACGGGCACGGCTCCCATGACGACACCGAGGTGGCCGGCGCGACGGCGACCAACGAAAGCCACGGCCATTCGACGACCACCACCACGACGGCGGCGCACAACGACGACCACACGACGACGACCACCGCGCCCGGTCACGGCCACACCGACCCGGTCACCGGCGACGACTGGGCGACCACGCGCCGCAACGCGCTGTTCGGCGGCGTGTCACCGCAGCGGCTCGCCGCGGTGCAGGCCGACTCGCGCCAGTTCCTCGAGTCGAACCTCCGCGGCCGCTCCGCGCTGCTGAAGGGCCTCCCTGAGGCCGACCGCGAGGCCCGCGTCGACGTGTTCGCGCAGTGGCAGAGCGACAACGCGCTGAACGCGGAGCACGGTGACCACTCCGTCGGGAACCACACCGACGGGCCGGCCGCATGGATCCCGATGGGCCCGGCCGAGACGATCGCGCTCCAGGCCGAGCTGAAGGCCGCGGCCACCAACATCGCGAAGTACCCGACCGCGGCCGACGCGATGAAGGGCGGCTACTTCCAGGTGACCCCGTGGGTGGCCGGGATCGGCGCTCACTACCTCAACGCGAGCTACATCGGGAAGTTCGAGCCCGAGCACCCGTCGATCCTGCTGTACAACGGCAACAAGCCGACGTCGGTGATCGTCGGCGTCTCGCATGCGGTGCTGAGCGCCACCGAGCCCGACGGCTTCTCCGGACCGAACGACAGCTGGCACCGGCACCCGTCGCTCTGCCTCCTCGGGGCGTTCGTCGTCGGCACCGACGCGACGCCCAAGGACATGTGCGACATGGTGGGCGCGACGAAGGGCAGCGGCTTCGGCACGGGTTCGAACTTCTACATGATGCACCTGTGGCAGGTCCCGGGCTGGGAGTCGTCGTGGGGCCTGTTCAGCAGCGAGAGCCCGGCGCTGAACTTCGCCACCACCGACGTCGGCACGTAGTCCCGTCCCGCTCTCGACGGGTCGCGGAT
>Ga0194128_10001748_pt1 | contig 37247 bp, 34 predicted proteins | sample TA2KigCa65mmetaG_FD_148650 | JGI IMG/M metagenome (GOLD analysis project Ga0194128, IMG submission 148650) | Freshwater microbial communities from Lake Tanganyika, Tanzania - TA2015037 Kigoma Deep Cast 65m | ecosystem: Environmental > Aquatic > Freshwater > Lake | place: Tanzania: Lake...
CCCGCACGGTCATCGAGGTCGTGCGCGAGGGCGCCAAGCATGTCTTCGACCTGCTTGAGGAGTTCGACCGCATCAACGCGCGCTTCGGCGAAGACCTGAAGCCCGACGAGATGGACAAGCTCATGAACCGGCAGGCCGAGGTGCAGGAACGCCTGGACCAGCTCGACGCATGGACCATCGACAACCAGCTCGAGATGGCCATGGAGGCGCTGCGCTGCCCACCGGCCGATCAGCGGCTCGACCAGGTCTCGGGTGGCGAGCGCCGCCGCGTGGCGCTCACGCGCCTGCTCCTCCAGAAGCCCGATGTGCTGCTGCTCGACGAACCCACCAACCACCTCGACGCCGAGAGCGTGGGCTGGCTCGAACAGCATCTTGCCCGCTACGAAGGCACCGTCATCGCGGTCACGCACGACCGCTACTTCCTCGACAATGTTGCAGGCTGGATCCTCGAGCTCGACCGCGGGCAGGGGATTCCCTACGAGGGCAACTACACCGGCTGGCTCGACCAGAAGCAGAAGCGCCTGGCCACCGAGGAGAAGCAAGCCAGCGTGCGGCAGAAGACGCTGCAGCGCGAACTCGAGTGGATCCGCCAGAACCCCAAGGGCAGGCAGTCCAAGAGCAAGGCGCGCATGGCCAACTACGAGCGCATGCTCAGCGACGACCAGTCGCGCCGCGCCGCCGCCGAGATCGAGATCTTCATCCCGCCCGGGCCGCGCCTGGGCCAAGTCGTCTACAAGGCCGCTGGGCTCACGAAGGCCATGGGAGGACGGACGCTGCTCGATGCCGTCGACTTCGAGATCCCCGCAGGCGCGGTGGTGGGCATCATCGGCCCCAACGGCGCGGGCAAGACCACGCTCTTCCGCATGTTCATCGGCGCCGAGCGGCCCGATGGCGGCACGCTCGAGACGGGCAGCACGGTGGTTCCCGGCTATGTCGAGCAGCTGCGCGACTCGATCCCGCAGGGCGCAAGCATCTTCGAGGCGATCACCGACGGCGACCATGAACTCAAGCTCGGCCCGGTCACGGTGAACAGCCGGGCCTATGTCGCGCGCTTCGGCTTCACCGGGACCGACCAGTCCAAGATCGTGGATGTGCTCTCCGGCGGCGAGCGCAACCGCGTGCACCTGGCGCGCATGCTCAAGCAGGGCGCCAATGTGATCCTCTTCGACGAACCGACCAATGACCTTGATGTGAACACCATGCGCGCGCTCGAGGAGGCGATCGAGAACTTCGCAGGGACAGCCGTCGTGATCAGCCACGACCGGTGGTTCCTGGATCGCATCGCCACGCACATCCTCTCGTTCGAGGGCGACGGCAAGGTCGCGCTCTTCCCCGGCAACTTCTCCGAGTACGAGGAGGACCGCCGCCGCAGGCTGGGCGAGGACGCCGTGGGTGCTGGCGTGAAGTACCGCCGGCTCACGCACTGAACGCGCTGGATTCGCGAGGCAAGGTCTGCGCGGGCAGGTTCATGGCCCATGCTGCGGTGCTTGGGGCTCCTGCTCAGCGCCAGTCGAGCCCTTCGTGCAGGCGATTCAGGTTGCGGCAGCCCGTCGCCTCGACCACGACCATGTCCTCGACGCGGATCCCGCCAAGGCCAGCCTGGTAGAGGCCCGGTTCGATCGTGAGCACATCGCCCACGACCAGCTCCGGTCCGAGTGGCGCGAGCAGGGGTGGTTCATGGACCTCAAGGCCCAGCCCGTGACCGGTGCCGTGCACCAGTCCGCACCAGCCTGCACGCGCATCCTTGGGCGGACCGCCCGCGTGCCAGGGATAGCCGTGCGCGGCGAGTGCACCCACCGTGGCAGCATGCACGGCATCGCCGGTGACGCCCGCGCGCGTGGCTGCGGTGGCCGCGGCCTTCGCCGCCACGACCGCGGCATGCATCCGAGCCACCTCTGGCGGCACGGCACCGTGCACGACGGTGCGCGTGCAGTCGCCGTTGTAGCGCGTGCTGCGGCTGCGCGGGAAGATGTCCACGATCACCGGTTCGCCCGTGCGGATCGGGCCATGCCCATGGTCATGGCAATCCGCGCCGACCGGCCCCGGCGCCACGATGGGCTCGGGATTCTCGTAGCCCAATCCCAGCAAGTGCACATCGATCTCGCGCTTGACGCGTTCGGCCGTCAGCGGGGCGCCGTCGTGCTGAAGCACGCCGTCGGCAGCAGCACTGGCGCGCGCGATCATCGAGCATGCGAGTTCCATCGCTGACTCGGTCGCTTGTTGCGCGGCGGCAATCCACTCGAGCTCCTGTGGGTCCTTGCTTCGGCGTTCCTTCACCCCCAGCATCGGGTCGCAGGTGCATCCGATGCCGGCACGCGCGAGTTCATGTGCATAGATCGCCGGGAACGAGCGGTCGCAGGTCACGGCCTTGGCACCCACGCGTCGCACGCACTCGGCCAGCGCCTGCGCGGTCGCCGTCTCGCGGTCGCCGCTGAGCCCACCCGCAGGGGTCCAGTCGGCCGGGCAGGAGACGCGGTCGACGCGTGCGTGGCGGCGCGCGCGTTCCATCTCGATGTCCCGGATGATGAGCGTGCTCTCGGAACGGTTGCCATCGCGCACCATGACGAGTGCCGTCGGATCCCCTACGAGGAACCGGATGCGCCAATAGAGAGCGTTGTTCAGGCTGGGAAGGCCGGCGAGGACATGGACGGTGCGCATGCAGGCAGGCTAGCCGCAGCGCGCTGGGCGAGGGTCACGCGTCGATCGACTCGTCCAGGTCAGGCAGCGTGGCAGGGCGTTCGCGAATGGTCTTGGCCGCCAGCTTGCAGCAGGCCACCAGTGCCTGATGCAGCTTCTCGTGCTCGGGCAGGGAGTCCAGGGCGTTCATGAGGTCATCGACCTGTCGATCCGGCTCCTGGCCGGTGTCGAGCGACTCGATCGCGCTGTCACCGAGTTGCTCGATGGCCTCGACGAACCACCTGAAGTCGACCTTCGCAGCCTTGCCCCAGCCCTTGATGCGCGTGCGCACCGTGACACCGCCGATGGCCACGACCGGAACGAGTCCCATCGAGTTCGTCGGTTCGCGGCAGAGGATCGCGACCGCACGGTTGCGGGCGAGGCTCGCCAGCCGCGCACGGCGGGCATCGGCACCGACGAGCGGCGGCTGCAGCAAGTAGGCACCCGGCGGGAGCACAGGTTCCTCGCCGAGCTCGGAGTCGAGGATCTTGACCTTCCTCTTCGCGGCATCGAGCGCGAGCTGGAAGCGCTGACGACGGGCCTCCTGCAGCACCGGAACGATGAGCGCCATGCGATCGAAGTCGGCATCACCATGGGCGAACTGCAGGGCGCGCGCGGCGAGCTGCTCGGCATCGAACCACCTGGCCGCCTTCAGGCTCTGCATCGCCTTCTTCATCAGCTCGTCAACGCGGATTGCCTTGGCACTGCTGGACATCGGAACTGAAGTCTAGCCGTGCCCGCCCGGCGATGGGGGATGCAGAGGGATGCCGCTCGGACGGGCCGTTGGGGCGAGGCGTTCAGCGACGGGCGCGCTTGTCGTCGCTGCGCTTGGATTCCATGGCGCGTCCATAGACCCCGTCCCCGGCTTGGGCCACGGAATCGCAGATCCGGGCGATCACCTTGGAGCCCGGGAACTGCTGGCGCAGCCCTTGGGACTTGGCCGCGATCGATCCGCCCTTGAGCCTGAAGAGCTTCTTGTACGCCTCCTTGGCTGCCTCGATCTCCTCGAGAGGAAGGCCGAGGCGGCTCATGCCGATCTGGTTGAAGCTGCGCACGCTGCTGGGGCTGCCCTCGACGAGCATGAAGGGTGGTACATCCTTGGGTACGCGAGCCATTCCACCGACGAAACTGCAGTAGCCCACGCGCGCGAAGTGATGGACGCCCACGGCAGCGCCGATGTTGGCGTGATCCTCGACATGCACATGTCCCGCGAGCATGACGTTGTTGGCCATGATGGTGTGGTTGCCGATGACGCAGTCGTGCGCGATATGGACATTGACCATGAACAGGTTGTGGTTGCCCACGCGCGTCCAGCCGCCGCCATTGCCGGTGCCGCGGTGGATCGTCACATGCTCACGCACCTGGTTGTAGTCGCCCATCACGAGCCAAGTGGGTTCGCCGCGGAACTTCAGGTCCTGTGGGTCGCCGCCCACGATCGAGTAGGCATGCAGCTCGTTGCAGCGGCCGAGCTCGGTGAGCGGCCCGACCTGGCAGTGAGGACGGAGCACGCAGTCCTCGCCGATGCGGGCGCGTGCGCCAACCACACAGTACGCGCCGATCTGTGCGCTCTGCGCGATGTCGGCCGAAGGATCGATGATCGCGGTTGGATGGATGCTGGGCATGGCGTTTCCCGGCTCGTTCACTCGATCTCGGCGTCGGCGTCGAGCATCATGAAGCGGATCTTGGCCTCGGCTGCCGTCTTGCCGGCCACGGACGCACGGCATTGTACGGTCGCGCTGCGGCTGTTCGCAGTCACCGTCTCCGCCTCCATCACGAGCTGGTCACCCGGCGAGACCTTGTGGCGAAGCTTCACGCCGTCCAACGACAGCAGCACGGCCACCTTGCCGGTGTGCTCGAGCGTCTGCGCGAGCAGCAGGCCGCTGAGTTGCGCCATCGCCTCCACGATCAGGACGCCGGGCATGATCGGCTGCCCTGGGTAGTGTCCCGGGAAGAACGGCTCGTTCATGGTCACGTTCTTCACGCCAACGGCGCGGCGGGACCCGTCGAGCTCGAGCACACGATCGACGAGCAGCATCGGATAGCGGTGCGGCAGCAGGCGGGTGATCGCGCGGGCATCCATGACGCGGCCCGTACCGAGGCTGGCAGCCTGGTTCGCGGCCTTGATGCGGTGCACGATCTCAAGTCCCAGGCGCCTGTTGAGGCCGTGCCCGGCGCGCGAGGCGAGCACGCGGCACTGCAGCGGTGCTCCGATCAGGTACAGGTCGCCGATCGCATCGAGGACCTTGTGGCGTACGGGCTCGTTGTCGAAGCGGAACTCATTGTCGATTGGACCGTCCTCGCCGATCACCAGCACATCGCGCGGGGTCAGGTGCGTGCAAAGCCCGGCGGCGATCAGTGCCTCGGCCTCTTCCTTCAGGCTGAATGTGCGCGCCGGGGCGACCTCGCGCAGGTAGTCGCCGGTGGCCAGGTCGAAGCTCCAGCCCTGTGGGCCGATGCGGTGCGCATTCTTGCCGTAGTCAAGGTCGAAGACCACGCGCATGAGCTCGCCATCGGAGGGGAACGCCGCGATCATCGCGCCGTCGGGATCCTCGCAGAGCGCCGGCGCGCGCAGCCGGTGGATGATGCGCTCGGCATCCTGCGCCACGAGGCCCGCAGCGAGCATCGGTTCGGCGAAGGGCAGGGCGCTGCCATCGCCGGCGGGAAGTTCCGGGCCGTGCAGGCGGAGCAGGGCATTGTCCACCCGCAGGCCGGCCAGGGCGCTCATGCAGTGCTCGACGGTCTCGATCAGGGCATCGCCCGACTTGATCACGGTGCGGCGCGGCCGGACCACCACATGCTCGACGCGAGCGGGGATACGAACCGGCGGATCGAGGTCGGAGCGCTCGAAGACGATGCCGTGCCCGGCGGGCGCGGGCAGGATCTCGAGGTCGGCATCGATACCCGAGAGCAGGCCCTTGCCGCGCACGCGAACCGGCCCAGCCAGCGTGTGCTGGCGCGGCTTGGTCCTCGATGCGGAGGCTGGTGCTTGGGCTGGTGCCATGGGGCGAATCGACCGGCGGTCGACTCAGCCACCCTTGGGCGGATCCGCCACCAGGCGCTTGAGGCGTCCCGCGAGCGGTGCGAGTGTACGGATGGCTGCAATTTGCCGCAATGTATCCATCATCGGCTGCGCGGGCAGGCCGCCCCAGGTCTCGCCATCGGGGATGTCGTGCATGACACCGCTGCGTGCGGAGAGGCGGACGCGGTTGCCGATCGTCCGATGGTCCGCGATGCCCGAGGCCGCGCCGATCTGGCACCAATCGCCCACGACCACGCTGCCGGCGAGCCCCGTCATGCCGCTGATCACGCAGCCCTTGCCGATCCGGCAGTTGTGGCCGATCTGGCAGAGGTTGTCGATCTTCGTGCCCGGCCCGATGAAGGTCACGCCGAACTTGGCGCGGTCGATGCAGGTGCCCGCGCCGATCTCGGCTTCGTCGGCAAGCTGCGCGATGCCGATGTGCGGTGTGCGCACGATCGATCCGCGCTCATCGGGGCGGAACCCGAAGCCATCGCTGCCCACGACGGCGTTGGCACCCACCGAGCAGCGCGCCCCGACGATGCATCGCTCGCGCACGACCGCGTGCTGCCAGAGCACCGAGCCTGCACCCACCCGCGCGCCCGCGGCGACATGCGCGCCATGATGGAGCACGGCACCGGCACCGATCACGGACCCCGAGCCGATGAAGCAACTCGCACCGATGCGGCAGCCGGTGCCAAGCTCGACGCCGGGCTCGACGATGGCGGAGGGGTGCACACCTTCGGCTGGCACCGGCGCGGCGGATGCGAACGCAGCGAGCACCGCCGCCATCGCACGGTCGGCATCCTTCACCCAGATGATGGCCCGCACGGCCGGATCATGACCTTCGATCGTCAGACCGCGCGTGGCGAGGGCGGTGCCTGCGGCACTGGCGGCCCACTTGCCGGCATAGGCCTGCTCGCCTATGAAGGTGAGATGGCTCGCCTGCGCGAGCTCAAGCGTGTCGAGTCCATCGATCGCCACATGGCCCGGACCCCAGAGCTCGCCGCCGACGAGTTCAGCGACCTCGGCGCTGGTTCGGGGGTGCTGCATCACTTCCCGGCCTGCTTGGCCTTGAACTCGGCATTCATGCGCTGGATCAGCATATCGGTCACATCGAGCTTGGCGTTCACGAAGAGCGTGCGACGCACGTTGAGCTGCATCAGCACCTGCTGGACGGTTCCCGGTTCGACGGGCGAGCCCGAGTCATCGAGCACGATCATGTCGATGTTGTTCTCCTGCGCGAGTCGCCCCGCGATCGCGCGCATCTCGGCGTAGGCCTCGCGGATCCAGTTGGCACTCTCGGACTCCATCTTGAGCTTGGCGTACTCGTCGAAGGCGCGCATCTGTCCGACCTTTTCCTGTGCCTTGCGCTCCGCCTCGGCGAAGTTCGGGCTGCCGGGCTGGAACGACTCGAGTTCGTCCTGCAGTGCGCGCAGGTCTTCGCGCATCTTCTCGGCCTGATCCTTGAGCGATGACTGCACGCCGTTCATGCGCTGTTCGTGGCCGGCGCGGGCATCGAGTCCGTTGAGGGCGCGGCTGAGTTCGACGGTGCCGATCACCGGTGCGGACGAGGGAGCCGTGGCAGCAACGACGGCGAGTGCGGCGATGGCGAGGGCGGGCAGGGCGGTCTTGATCGTCATGGTTCGGTCCTTCCGTGGTCCCGCGTCAGGGCTTGGGCGCAGCCTGGGTCGCGGCGGCGCGGTTGTTGTTCATGCGCAGCACGAGCTTGTCGGTGATGTCGTCCTTGGCGCTGGTCACGAGCACTCGGCGGCGCGCGATCTGCTGCTGCACCTGCTCGAAGTACGACTCCTTGCTCCGTGGATCGCGCTTCATGTCGGCGGCGCCGTCATTGACGAGCACATAGTCGTACCCCTCGACCTGCGCGAGTTTCTGCGCCTCGGAACGGATCTCGCGGTAGAGCGCCTCGAAACGCAACGCACGCTCGCGGTCGAGTTCCTGGCCCTTGAGCTGGGTCCACTCGCGCAGCTGCAGGTTCTCCAGCGCGAGGGCATCGCGCGCGGACTGGATCTGCGCGGGATCGGTCATGGACTCAGTCGCCTTCAGGCGGGCTTCGAGGTCCTTGCTGCGGTCAGAGATGTCCTTCTCGAACCCTGCGGCCAGGCGCGATATCTCGACCTCGGTGTCCGCTCGTGCGGAGATCTTCTCAAGGACCTTCTGGATGTCGATGCTCGCGACGGCGCTTGGTGCTGCGGCGAGTCGGCCGGCGGTGAAGGCGCTCGCGGCGACGACGGTGCCCCCGAGCACGCACAGCACGGCGGGCAGGAACATTCGGTGCTTCATGGTCGCGGATGGTAGCGATGCGCGGACCGTATGGCCCGGCAGGGACTCAGAAGGGCAGGTCGGCGGAGAAGCTGAAGACCTGCGTCCGGTCGGTGTCTTCCTTGACGATCGGCTGCGCGATGTCGAACGCCAGGGGCACGGGCCCGAACTGGGGCAGGTACAGGCGCAGGCCGATGCCCACGGAGACGCGGTACTCCGACAGCGCCACATCGTTGATGACCGTGCCCGAGTCGCAGAAGGCGACCCAGTTCACGAACTCGTCGATGAAGGGCATCTCGTACTGCGCTCCCGCGAAGAACTTGAAGGTGCCGCCGATCGGGTCGCCGTCGGGCTGGCCGTTCGCGTTGACGGTCGGGGTCGTGAACCCCGGCGGCCCCGAGCTTGGGCTCTTGGGGCTGATCGTGCGGAACTCGAAGCCGCGGAAGGTCCGGCCGCCGAGGTAGAAGCGCTCGGTCAGCGGGGCGTCCTCGTCGAAGATGTAGCCGCTCTCCACGGTCGTCTTGAGCACGCTCTTGCGGCCGATCAGGTCCTCGGCCAGGGTGAAGAAGCCAGTCCACTCGCCGTTGACCGCCGTGTAGGTGTAGTCGCCGCCCAGGACCCCGTACTGCTGAACGCTGCCCTCGATGCGCGTGCCGCGCGTGGGACGGTTCACATTGTCCGTGTTGGTCCGCGTGAAGGAGAAGGTGAGCGAATCGAGGTCGTAGGGTCCTTGCTCCTCGTACACGATCGTGGGGGTCGAATCGTCGAGCTTCGTCAGTTCCACGCGGTTCCAGTTGAGCCGGCTCGTGAAGGTCCAGAGATCGCCCAGACGGCGAGAGAGCTGCACATTCGGACCCCAGCGCTCCTCGGTCCAGTTCTCGTAGACGCGAGTCCGGTAGAAGCCGTTGACGCCCCCGCCCCACTCGGAGTCGAGCAGCCGTGGGTCGCTGATGCCGATCGAGTAGTTGCTCACCTCGACACCGGGCGAGATGTTGGCATTGAAGGTCTGGCCGGCACCGCGGAAGGCGCGCTGGGCGAAGAACTCGTCAAGCGTGCGCGGGGTGTCGAAGAGGTCGAAGTTGCGCTGGGTCAGGCTGATCTGCCCGAAGAGGCCGGTGTCGGTGCTCGCCCCCACGCCGAAGTTGATGGATCCGGTGTTCTGCTCCTTCACCTCGACGAGCACATCGCGCACGCCCTGATCCTGGGGATCGGGCTGCTGCAGCGTCACGCGCACATCACCGAAGAGCCGGGTCCGCTCGATCCGCTTGGTCGCCTCGTCGAGCTGGCGCGCATCGAGCGGGCGGCCCGGATCGATCATGACATCGCGCCGGATCACATTGTCCTTGGTCAGGCTGTTGCCTTGGATGCGCACGATGCCGGCGATGGTCTCGCCGCCTTCCCGCACCTTGAGGACCAGATCGACCTCGGGGCTCTCGCCCGTGCGCACCCACTCGCTCTGCACCACGGCATCGGCATGGCCCATGACCTGGTACGCGCCCTTGACCGCCTCGACCGAGCCCTTCACGAGGGAATCGAGGAACGCATCGCCGGGGCGGATCCGCAGCAGGCCCAGCGCCTGCTCGCTGGTCAGCGCAGGCACCTTCTCGTCGCCGAGGTTGAGGATCGTGACATTCCGAAGCCGGTACTGGCGACCCTCTTCGACGGCAAAGACCACCTTGGCCTCGTTGCCGTCAGGCGCCACATCCACACGGCGATCGACGCGCACATCGACATAGCCCTGCCCCTTGTAGAAGCGGTCGAGCGCGGCGACATCGCCCACGAGCCGGTCCTCATCGAGGTCACCCTTGCCGAAGAGGAACACCCACTCCTTCGTCTGGATCTCCTCCTGCAGCCGCTTGGCAGGGAAGACCCGGTTGCCCGTGAACTCGATCGAGCGCACCCGCGTGCGTGGTCCCTCAATGATCCGGAAGATCAGGATGCCGTTCTCCTTGAGTTCGCTTTCGTCCACGGTCACCTCGGCCAGGTAGTGGCCGCGGCCCCGGTAGGCGTCCTTGATCTTGGTCACGGCACGCTCAAGCAGGAAGTCATCGCGCGGACCGCCGGCGTACAGCCCGATCTCCTTCCGGAGTTCCTGATCGCTCAGGATGGTGTTGCCGATCACCTGGATGTCCTGGACCAGCGGCTGCTCGTCCATGCGATAGGTCAGGTGGACCGTGCCGTCAGGCTGCAGTTCCGCGTCGGCGCGCACGACGTCGAAGTGACCGAGCCGGTAGAGGTTGGCCACATCATCCTTCACGGCCCTCGCGTCGAACGGCTGGCCCGAGGCCATGCGGATGTTGTTGCGCACTTCCTGCTCGGTCACCCGGTTGAGGCCGACAAAGACGATCTTGCTCACCGGCCGGTCGACCAGCGTGGCATCATCGATGGACTGCGCGGCCACGGGAGGGCACGCCAGAAGGAGCATCGCCATGGCCAGGACGCGCATCAACGCATGGGCGAGGCGAGTGGGCGCGCTCCGGACAGTCATGGGTGGAGCATACCCCCGTGCAGCACGCCGGTGCCGGACGACGCGTCTACCATGTTCGCTCTCCAACCGAGGACCACCATGACCACCGCGAGCCAGTTGCTGCGCACACCGTTCCATTCCTTCCACCTGCAGCACAAGGCGAAGATGGTCGACTTCGCTGGATGGGAGATGCCGCTCTCGTACGGCAGCATCATCGAGGAACATCGTCACTGCCGCGCGAGCGCGGGGTTCTTCGATGTCAGCCATATGGGGCGCCTGCGCTTCACGGGGCGCCACGCACGACGCTTCCTCGACATGGTCTGTACGCGGCAGGTGCTGGGCATGGAGCCTGGCCAGTGCCGCTACGGCATCGTGTGCAACGAGCGCGGCGGCTGCCTGGACGACATCATCGTGTACTGCATGGACGAGAGCGATTACCTCGTGGTCTGCAACGCGAGCAACCGCGCGAAGCTCCTGGCGCACTTCGCCGCCGTCAAGGGCGACATGGTCTTCAAGCTCGATGACCAGACCGAGTCCACGGCGATGTGCGCGCTGCAGGGTCCCAAGGCGATGGATCTCATCGCAGGGATGAGCCGCGAGATCCCCAACCTGAAGCGCTACCGCTTCGCGCAGAAGAACCTGATCGTCGTCAAGCTGATCGTGAGCCGTACCGGCTATACCGGCGAGGATGGAGTCGAGGTCATCCTCGGCGCCGGCACGGCCCAGCTTGCGATGGGCATGTTCCTCAAGAACGCCGACCAGGCCGACAGCGTCGTCAAGCCGATCGGGCTGGGCGCGCGCGACACGCTGCGCATGGAGGCCGGCATGCCGCTCTACGGACACGAAATCGACGAGGAGACCGATCCGATCAGCGCCGGGCTCGGCTTCGCGGTCAAGCTTGACAAGGGGCAGGATGACGAGCGGGCGGGCCGCTTCATCGGCCAGGATGCGCTGCAGCGGATCGCGGCGGCGGGCCCTGCACGCACGCTCGTGGGCCTGATGCTCGATGGCCGCCGAAGTGCGCGCCAGGGCATGCAGGTCAAGCACGGCAACGAGGTCGTGGGTCGAGTGACCAGCGGCTGCCTGAGCCCGACCCTGGACAAGCCCATCGCGATGGCCTTCGTCGATGCGCCCTTGGCTGGACTCGGGACCGCGCTGAGCGTGGACCTTGGTCGCGAGAGCGCTGCGGCGACCGTCACCAAGATGCCGTTCGTCTCGGCCACGCGCTCCTGAGGAGGAGCCCGCTCAGGCGGAGCGGGGCACAGGACGAAGCCGTGCAGGACAACACTGCGCAGGATGCCGCCGCGATCGCTGGGCTTCAGGCAGACTGCTCGCGGAAGAACCGCGTTGGCTTGTCGTCGTGCAACTGCTGGTTGAGCCGCCGAAGGGCCTCGACCTCGATCTGGCGCACGCGCTCGCGGGTCAGGCCGACGATCTCGCCGATCTGCTTCAGAGTCAGGGGTTCGTGGCCCTCGAGCCCAAAGCGCAGGCGCAGGACATGTGCATCGCGCTCATCGATCGAGTCAAGCAATCTGAGGATGATCTTGAAGTCCTCGTTCTCGCTCGCCTCGCAGTCCGGCTGCTTCCCGCGCGTGTCCTCGAAGATGTCGCTGAAGTCCATGGCCACGCCGTCCTCGCCCATGGGCGCCTGGCTCGGGGCCTGGTACGCCTTCACGGCACGGCGGATGATGACGAGCTTCTTGACCGGGATCTTCATCTCCTTGGAGAGATCCTGCAGGCTCGGGCTGCGCCCGTGCTTCTCCTCGAACTTGCGCGAGGTGTCCTTCCACCGGGCGATCAACTCGACCATGTAGGCAGGGATGTGGATCGGCTGGACGGCGTTGATCAGCGTGCGCTTGATCGCCTGCTTGATCCACCAACTCGCGTAGGTGCTGAAGCGCGCGCCTTGCGCCGGGTCGAAGCCCTCGACCGCGCGGATCAGGCCGATGTTGCCTTCCTCGATGAGGTCAGGGAGCGTGAGGCCGCGGTTGACATAGTTCTTGCTGATGGCGATGACCAGGCGGAGGTTCGCCTTGATCATCCTCTCCTTCGAGTGCATGCATTCGTCGTTGATGATGCGCCAGCCGAGGGTCTTCTCCTCCTCTGGGGTGAGCAGGGGAGTCTCGTTGACCTCGCGCAGGTACAACTGGAGCTCGGACTGGACGTCTGACCGGGCCATGGATCGGCAATCCTAAACGCGGGAGTGGCACCCGTGGCAAGGGAATCCCCAAGCCGTACCGCCAATCCTGCCGTGTCTGCCTGGTTGGTTGCCAAGGGGCCTTGGATCCGGGGGGACCCGAGCTACGATCCGGACATGGATGACCTGTCCGATCTGCTGTCTTCGTGGCCGCTTGACCCATCCAACCCACGCGTGCGGGTGGTGCAAGGGCTCGATGGCCGCCACAAGGTGCAGGTGCGGCTGGATCTGGGCGTCCTGCAGATGGAAATGGACGGGCGCCCCGATGGCCTGCGGCCGGGTGGCCGGGAGAGCCTTCTGGACCTGCTTCGCGAGGATCCCGCGCCCGATCCCTTGGCTCCGGAACGGCTCGAGGCGCTCCGTCAGGAAGCTGGGCTCTACCAGCAGCGCGCGACGGCCTTGATGATGGCTGGGTTCCCGGGCCTTGCCGCGCGCGACTGCCGCCGCAATCTCGACCTGATCGAGGTCGTTCGCGAACGGGCGGCACGCCCCGAGGATCGGGCGGCGTTCGAGCAGCTCCGGCTGGGCCTCGTGGTCACCCGCACACGCGCCGAAGCTTCCGCGGCGCTGCAGGTCAAGGACCACTCCGGCGCGTTGGCCGCACTCGATGCGGGATTGGCCGCCGTGCGCGATGCGTACACCATGATCGGCCAGCGCAACCGCTTCGAGGCCAGCGCCGAGGTGGCGATCCTTCGATCGATGCGCGACATGCTGGTACCGCGGCTTCCCAGCAGCCAGCGCGCGGAGCTCGAGGAGCGCCTGCGGGCCGCGATCGCCAGCGAGAACTACGAACTCGCCGCGATCCTGCGCAACGAGCTCCGGCAGATGAAGGAGTGATGGTCGCCCAGCGTGCGGATCAGGCGTCCTCGCTCGTCGAGGTGCCGCCGAAGACGGCGCGGTCGATGCTGAGCGCGCCCGCGCCAACGAGCAGCACATTGAGGGCCAGCGCACACAGCGCCAACGAGACGAATCCGGCCTCGTACTGCCCGGGTTCGAGGCTGTAGAACAGGCTCTCGGCCATCGCCCGGGCTGGGCCGAGCGCGAACTGCGTGCCGATGACGGCGAGCATCGCGGCCGCCCAGAGCCGGCTGAGGAAACCGATGAGGAGCAGCGTGCCCGCGACCAGTCGCGCCACCGATTCCCACAGCGCGACCTGCAAGGGCTCGGGTACCACCCGGAGCGCATGGAGTTCGATCGCCTTGCCGAGCCAGTGCGGAGCGCGGAGCGGATCGAGGGTCTCGGGGTTCACCGTCGAGCCTGGCACGATGCCCTCCTGGCCGATGTCGTAGCCCAGTTCGACCAGGAGTGCCGTTTCCTTCGGCGAGAAGACACGCGTGTCGAACGCATCGCGGTAGCCGCCCGGCGCAAGCGCCAGCGCCAGGACGAGCCGCGCGAGCAGGGGCATCAGGGAGATGGCGAAGAAGCGTCGCATGGAATGCGTGCGGCCGCCGCCGCTGGCTTAGGATGCTACGGACGCCGCGGGCGTGGCGGAATTGGCAGACGCACGGGATTTAGGATCCCGTGGGGTAACACCCGTGCAGGTTCAAGTCCTGTCGCCCGCATTCATGACTTCCTGGACTCCTACATCGTGGATGGCCAAGTCGGCAGCACAGCAGCCTCCCTACGAGGACCGTGCCACGCTCGACGCTGTGCTCGCCGAACTTGCGGCACTGCCGCCGCTCGTCACGAGCGGCGAAGTGCTCGCGCTCAAGCAACAGCTCGCTGCAGCGGCGCGAGGCGAAGCATTCGTCTTGCAGGCGGGGGACTGCGCCGAGAGCTTCACGCAGTGCAGGCCCGATGCCATCACGGCACAACTCAAGATCCTGCTGCAGATGAGCCTGGTGCTCGTGTATGGATCGGGACGGCGCGTCGTTCGGGTGGCGCGCCTGGCCGGCCAGTACGCCAAGCCGCGTTCGGCCGATGCCGAGGTGCGCGATGGCGTGTCGCTGCCGGCCTATCGCGGCGACAATGTGAATCGCAGCGAGTTCACCGCCGCGGCGCGGCGACCCGACCCCGAGCTCCTCTTGCGCGGCTATGAACGCGCGGCGCTCACGCTCAACTTCGTGCGTGCGCTCGTCGACGGCGGATTCGCCGACATCCACTACCCCGAACAGTGGGACCTGTCCTTCGCGCACGCCAGCCCGTCGCGCGCCGAGTACGAGCGCATCGTCCACGAGATCCGCGCGAGCCTTGACTTCGCCCGCACGCTCACCGGCGAGGACCACCCCGCGCTGACGCGCGTGGACTTCTTCACGAGCCACGAGGCGCTGGTCCTGCCCTACGAACAGGCGCTGACGCGTCGGGTCCCGCGGCGTGATGGCTGGTTCAACCTGAGCACGCACCTGCCGTGGATCGGCATGCGCACATCCGCGCCGGATGGTGCGCATGTCGAGTACGCGCGAGGCCTCTCCAACCCGATCGGCATCAAGGTCGGGCCGATGACCGAGCCAGCGGCGCTGGTCCGCACGCTCGAGGCGATCGATCCGGACCGTGAGCCCGGTCGCATCACGCTCATCCACCGGTTCGGCGCCGACCGGATCGAATCCGGCCTGCCTGCGGTGCTGCGTGCCGTCGATGCTGCGGGCTGGCACGGGCTCTGGATCTGTGACCCCATGCATGGCAACACCGAGACGGTGGTCCCCAAGAACGGTGCCGGGGCGGGGCGCCCGGTCAAGACGCGCGCCCTCGCCAAGGTCATGCGGGAACTCGAGCTCGCCTTCGCCGTGCATGCCTCGTGCGGCACGCACCTGGGCGGCGTCCACATCGAGGTCACGGGCGACGATGTCACCGAGTGCACCGGCGGGTCGCGCGGCTTGAACGATGCCGACCTGGCGCGCGCCTACCGGAGCGCCGTGGATCCGCGCCTGAACGCCGAGCAGGCGCTCGAACTCTCGATGCTGATGGCACGACACCTCCGCTCGGGCCGCTGAGCATCAACGCGCCCCAAACCCATTCCTCCGCGCCCGGTATCCTCCGGTGCTCCCATGGGACGAAGCGCCACACCAGTCGTGATCACCGGCCTTGGCCCGGTGTGCGGCCTCGGCGTGGGCCTTGAGCCGTTCTGGCAGGCCCTGACCGCAGGCACGAGCGCCATCCGTCGCATCGATCGATTCGAGACGGGCTCGTTCGGATGCCCGTTCGCGAGCGTGTTGCCCGAAGGCTTCGATGTCCGCACGCTCGTGCCCAAGAGCTACCGCAAGGGCACCAAGGTCATGGCCCGCGACATCGAGATCGCCGTCGCGGGTGCGCACATGGCGGTGCAGAGCGCGGGCCTGGTGACCCGGGGCACCGAGGGTGCGACCACGGTCACGATCCCGCCTGAGCGCTTCGGAGCGCACATCGGTGCCGGTCTCATCGCGGCTGACATCGACGAACTGACCGCGGCGCTCGTCACCAGCACGAACACCGACGGTACGGTCGATCTGGGCGCATGGGGCAGCGGGGGCATGAACAACCTGACGCCGCTCTGGCTCCTCAAGTACCTGCCCAACATGCTGGCGTGCCATGTGACGATCATCCACGACTGCCAGGGGCCATCGAACACGATCACCTGCGGCGAATCCAGCGCGCTGCTGTCGCTTGGCGAGAGCATGCGCGTGATCGGCCGAGGCGATGCGGACGCGTGCCTGTCGGGTGGCGCGGAGAGCCGCGTGAACCAGATGGGACTGATGCGCTACTGGTACAGCGGCCGTCTGCGCGCCATGCCCGCAGCTGGGCAGGGCCCCGAACTCGTTCGCCCATTCGATGACCAAGCCTCTGGCTCGGTGCTCGGTGAAGGCGGAGGGATCCTGGTCGTCGAATCTGCCGACTCCGCAGCGCGTCGCGGCAAGGCACCCTTGGCGCACCTGGTGGGCTTCGGTGCCAGCCAGTCGGTTTGCACCGACACCCTGGGCATGGATCTGTCGCAGAACGGCGAGGACATCGCGGCTGCGATCGAGTCGGCGCTCGACGATGCGGGCATGAAGGCTGGTGACATTGACGCGATCGTGCCGACCGGATGCGCCGTGCCTGATGTCGATGCCGGCGAGCGCGCTGCGCTTGAGCGCATCTTCGGCTCGCGGCTGTCCACGCTGCCCATCGCGACGGTCGTGCCCAATGCGGGCTTCTGCGGCGCGGGGACCGGTGCGCTCGCAGCCTGCGCCGGTGTGCAGATGCTGGCCACCCAGACGATTCCCGCGCGACTGAACGCCACCGCCACGCCCGGACTCGATGCCGCGGCATCGCCGTCGCGCCCGGCTGCGCTGCGCACCGTGCTGGTCTTGACCGCGAGCCTTGGCGGCCAGAACGCCGCGATCATCATGCGGAGGGCATCATGAGCGTGCGCATCGTCGTCACCGGCATGGGCTGGGTCACGCCGCTCGGCCATGATCTCGAGGGCGTCTGGGGCCGCATGATGCGATCCGAATGCGGCATGGCGCCGATCACTCGGTTCGATGCGCGCACCTTCCCCACCACCTTCGCCGCGGAGGTGCGTGACTACGACGTCAACGCGTTCGTGAAGCATCCGCAGGCGCATGCGACCGCCGGTCTCAACAGCAAGTATGCGCTCGGCGCTGCACGCCAGGCGTGGGCGCAGGCCGGGCTCGATGAGCGTCCGGCGCCGAGCCTGCGCCGCGTGGGCATGTACCTGGGTGCGGGCGAAGGCGTCATCGATACCGCCAACTACTTCAGCGCGAATGTGGCGGGCTGGGAGGCGGCATCGAGTCGCGTCGGAGGTTCGTGGTTCGACGCCGCACAGCGCTTGCTCGATCGCGCACGCGAGGTCGAGCAGGAGCCCCACATGCCGCTCGCCCACCTGGCGCGGGAGTTCGGCATCAGGGGACCGAGCTACAACTGCCTGACCGCCTGTGCCGCGAGCACGCAGGCGATCGGCGAAGCGTGCAGCATCCTGCGCCGCGGCGATGCGGATGCGATGCTGGCCGGCGGCACGCACACCATGATCCATCCGCTCGGCATCACGGGGTTCAACCGCCTGACCGCGCTCAGCACCTTCAAGGGCGACCCGACGAAGGCCAGCCGGCCGTTCGACATCGGCCGAGATGGCTTCGTGATGGGCGAGGGCAGCGGCATGGTCGTGCTCGAGACGCTCGAGCATGCGATGGCGCGCGGTGCGACCCCATTGGCCGAGCTCATCGGTTACGGCTCGAGCGCCGATGCCTTCCGCATCACCGACATCCAGCCCGACGGTCGCGGCGCCGCCGCCGCCATGACGCAGGCGCTCGCGCAGGCGGGGATCGATCCGCTCAAGCGCCTGGACGATGGGCGTCCCCCGATCCAGTACATCAGTGCGCACGGCACCGGGACCAAGGAGAACGACTCGATCGAGACGATCGGCGTCAAGCGCGTCTTCGGCGAACTCGCCCCGTCGATCCCGATGAGTTCCATCAAGAGCATGATGGGTCACCTCATCGCAGCGGCCGGCGCGGTCGAGTTCATCACCTGCGTGCAATCGATCCGCCACGGCATGCTGCCGCCGACGATCAACTACGCGAATCCCGATCCGGAGCTCGATCTGGACTACGTGCCCAACACGGCGCGCGCGGCCAAGATTGACACCTGCCTGAGCAATTCGTTCGGCTTCGGTGGACAGAACGACACCGTCATCGTGACGCGGTGGCGGGGCGCGTGAGCCGGTCCTCGCGCCGCCGCGGCCTGCTGCTCATGGCCGGCGGCGTGGCGGTGCTCGCTGGGGGTGCCGGTGCCGTCGTCCTGGCCCAGATGAAGCCAAAGGCGTGGTCGCGCGCTCGGGCGTCGGCGGTCTTGCCGGAAGCCGATGCACGCGCCGCGGGCTTCGAGAAGGCGCTCGCCGCAGCGATCCACCAGGTGCGTGGCCCCGAACCGTGGGCGATCGCGATCGGGCCGGATGAGCTCAACGGCTGGTTCGCCCAGCGCTGGCGACCGTGGGCGGAATTCGCGCGCGACTCGATCCCCGATGACCTTCGCGGCCAGCCGCTCGAGCAGGTGGCAGTGGCCATCGAGGACGAGGGATCGCTGCTGGTCATGCTGTCCCGGCAGGGGCGGGTCGACTGGTGCAGGCTCGAGGTCGTCGGCGAGAGGGGTTCCGTCGGGCTTGAGGTCACGGGGGTCGGTGCCGGTGCGTTGCCGTTGCCGGTGCTGGTTGCGGGTGGACTGGCGGGGGACCTTGCTCGCTTGGGCGGCGGCCTGCCCCCCATGACCCTCGCCGATGGTCGAACGGTTCGCTTGCTGGACCTTGCCTTCCAGGACGGCACCATCGTCGTGCAATGCCGCACCGATCCTGCGGTGCCGTGACCGAGTCGGGCGATCCACCTCGCCGCTAGACTTCAGGACCCATGCCGAAGATCACGATCAACGGGAAGCCGATGGAGTTCCAGAAGGGCCAGACCATCCTGCAGGTCGCCTTGGCGAACGAGGAGGAGATCCCGCACTACTGCTACCACGACTCGCTGTCGATCCCCGCCAATTGCCGCATCTGCCTCGCCGAGATCTGGCAGCCCAACCCCAAGACGGGCAAGCTTGAGTCGGCCGGTCGCCTGAGCCCGACCTGCCACACCCATGCGGCCGAGGGCATGGTCGTCTACACCGACAGCGACAAGGCCAAGGCCAACCAGAAGGCCGTGATGGAGTACCTGCTCATCAACCACCCGGTTGACTGCGCGATCTGCGACCAGGCAGGGGAGTGCGGGCTGCAGGACTACTCGCATGAGTACGGGCGTGGGGAGAGCCGTTTCGTCGAGGAGAAGATCAAGAACCCCAAGAAGCAGGTTGGCCCGAACATCCTGCTCTACAGCGACCGGTGCATCATGTGCACGCGCTGCGTGCGCTTCACGCGCGAGGTCACCCAGACCAACGAGCTCATGGTCGAAGGCCGGGGCGGCACCGAGATGATCGATGTGTTCCCGGGCATGGCGCTCGACAACGAACTCGCCAGCAACGTCATCGACCTCTGCCCGGTGGGCGCCCTGCTCGACAAGGACTTCCTCTTCCAGCAGCGCGTGTGGTTCCTCACCAAGACGCCATCGATCGACGGCATCACCTCGAGCGGCGACAACATCAGCGTCGAGCACAACGACGGCCGCGTGTACCGCATCAAGCCGCGCTGCAACGCTGCCGTGAACCAGTGGTGGATCACCGACGAGGTGCGCTACGGCTGGAAGTTCGTGCACCGCGAGGATCGGCTCTCGCTGCCCATGCTCAAGGGCCAGCCCACCGGCGATGCCGCGCACGCCGCACAGGCGTGGACGAAGGCCATCGAGGCGGCGGGTTCCCTGCTCGCCTCGGGTGCCGCTGCGGGGCGCCTGGCGCTGCTCGTGAGCCCGATGCTCTCCTGCGAGGATGCGTACCTCCTCGCGCACGCCGTGCTCGCGCATGATGCCAACGCGGTGCTCGGCGTCGGACCGATCCCGGTCGACGGAAAGGACAAGACCTTCCCCAACGGCTTCGTGGTGCGCGCCGAGAAGGCACCCAACGCGCGCGGCGTGCGCATGGCACTCGAGGCCGTGGCCGCCTCGTTCGCAGGCCGCCCTGCTGCAGCCGTGCACGATGCGGCTTCGTGGTGCGCCGCGGTGCAATCGGCGGGCGCCAAGGCCTGCGTCGTCACCGGCAACTACCCCAGCGCGTGGCAGACCGATGAGCTCGTGCGCACCGTGAGCGGCCGCGCGCTGATCCTCATCGACACACTGCCGGACCGGCTGACCAATGCGGCCGACATCGTGCTGCCGTCGTGCACATGGGTCGAGAAGCCTGGCTCCTTCGTCAACGCCAAAGGGCTGCTGCAGGGCTTCAAGGCCGCGATCGCGCCGATGGACTTCGCGCGCAGCGAGGCACAGGTGGCGCTCGAGCTCGACTCCCACCGCCGGCATGCGCGCGGTGCTGCGTTCTCGGTGGCCGTGGTCCGCGCCGAGATGGCACGGACCAAGGGGCTCGAGGCGTTCGCAGCGGACATCGATCCGGTGACCAAGCTCTCGACCGTCCAGGCCGACATGGAACTGGTGGCGCTCTGATGCCGCCGGCTTCCCGATGGATCCGATGAACCCATCCCGCGGTCGCGGCATCGCCGCGCGGCTGTCCGATGTCCGCGAGGTCTGGTTCCTTGCGTGGCCGACGGTCCTCACGATGACCTCGTACACCATGATGCAGTTCGTCGACAGCCTGATGGTGGCGCAGGTCGGCATGGTGGAACTGGCGGCGCAGGGCAACGGCGGCGTCTGGAGCTGGGCCCCGATGTCGTTCCTGGTCGGGGTGATCACGCTCGTCAACACCTTCGTGAGCCAGTCGCTGGGTGCCAAGCGATTGCACGACGCGGCCACCTACGCCTGGAGCGGGCTCTGGATCGCCGTCATCAGTTGGCTGGTGCTGCTCGTGCCGCTGGCGCTCTTGGGACTTCCAGCGCTCTTCGCTGCCATGGGCCACGAGCCGCGCGTGCAGGAACTCGAGACCCAGTATGCGGGGATCCTGGTCGGCGCCGGCCTCGTCACGCTGGCCGGCAAGGCGATGTCGAACTTCTTCTTCGGCATCCACCGTCCGAAGATCGTCACGGTCGCGGCGATCGTGGGCAATGTGGTGAATGTGGTCGGGAACTTCATCCTCATCTACGGTGAACGCGGCCTGCCATCCATGGGTCTGCCCGGGATCCCCGGTACGCCGGCGTATGGCGTCGTCGGCGCCGCGATCGCGACCGTGATCGGCACCTTCGTCGAGTTCCTCATTCCCTTCGTGGTGTTCCTCGGTCCGAAGCTGCATCAGGAGTTCGGCACGCGTTCTGCCTGGAAACCGAACCGGAACATGCTCGCGGGGCTCGTCCGGACCGGCGTCCCCAATGGCATCCAGTTCAGCAACGAGATGATCTGCTGGGCGATCTTCATGAGTGCGCTCGTGGGACGATTCGGGACGGATCACCTGGCTGCGGGATGGAGCGTCCTGCGCTTCATGCACATGTCGTTCATGCCCGCGGTGGGCTTCAGCGTGGCGACGGCGAGCCTCGTCGGGAAGTCGATCGGTGCCGGCCGGCCCGACGATGCGGTGCGCCAGACGCACGCAGCGCTGGCGGTCTCGCTCGCGTACATGACCCTGTGGGGCATCGTCATGTTCGTGTGGCGGCATGAGCTGGTCGGGATCTTCGTGGACTCGGGCGATGTGCCGGACGAGCAGGTCACGCGCATCATCGCGATCGGAGGCACGCTGATGATCTGCGCGGCCGTCTTCCAGACCTTCGATGCCCTGGGCATCATCTACACCGGTGCATTGCGTGGCGCCGGCGACACGCTCGTTCCCGGCATCGCCACCGTGACCCTGAGCTGGGGATTGATCGTGGGTGGGGGGATGGCACTCGTGGGGCGGTTCCCCGAGTGGGAGAGCACCGGACCCTGGCTCGCGGTCACCGCCTACATCGTGATCTATGGCCTGTTCATGGCTTGGCGCTTTGAGAATGGCCACTGGCGGTCGATCCGGCTGCTCGGCCGGGCCCCGGAGCCCGCACCAGGGTTCGAGCCGGGTGGTTCCGGCAGCGTCGGCAGTGGTTCTTGAGCGTGGCTTGGGTCCCGCTATCATCCCCGGGCTCGGCCCCGGACGCCCGGCGCCGCATGAGCCATCCTGAGGAGCGCCGACCCATGACCACCACCACCGTGGCCGCCACCAACCATCCTGTGATCGCCGAACAGGCGGAGCAGTTCCTGAAGAACGGCCATCGCATGAAGGCCATCGACCTGCTCCGCCCGATCGCCACCACCGGCGAGGATGGCGCGCTGGCCGTTCGTCTGGCGTTCCTGCTGGAGTCGATCGGCGAGGATGAAGAGGCCATCTCGCTCCTCGAGCGTGTCTGCCGCCTGCCTGCGCCTCCATTGAATGCGCTGGTGAACCTGGCGATCATGTACGAGGATGCGGGCGATTACCTGCGTGCCGAGCGTTGCCTGCGCAAGGTGCTCGAGTCCGATCCCGCCCACGAGCGTGCGCGCTTGTTCCTGAAGGACGTGCTGGCCAGCCGCGACTGCCTCTACGACGAGGACCAGGCGCGTGACGATGCCAAGCGCAACCAGATGCTCGACCAGCCCGTCACCGATTTCGAACTCTCGGTGCGCGCGCGCAACTGCCTCAAGAAGATGCAGATCCGCACGCTCGGTGACCTCCTCAAGATCACCGAGAGCGAGCTCCTGGCGTACAAGAACTTCGGCGAGACCAGCCTGATCGAGATCAAGCAGATGCTTTCGGCCAAGGGCCTGCGCCTGGGCCAGGGCCTTGAGGGTGCCGGCTACGCCCGCGTGCGCAACGAGATCTACGAGCGGCTCAAGGAGCAGGTCGGCGCCGAGGTGCTCGAGAAGTCCGTCGCGTCGCTCGAGTTCAGCGTGCGCTGCCGCAAGGCGCTCCAGATGCTCGGCGTGCAGACGCTGGGTGACCTGGCCAGCCGCACCGAGGCCGAGCTGATGGGCGTGAAGAACTTCGGCCAGACCAGCCTCGACGAGATCCGTGAGCGCCTGGCCGACCACGGCCTCGGCCTGCGCACGCTCGAGGGCTGATCGCTCCGCGAGTCCGCGATTCTCAAGCGGCTTCCTGCTGCCTGTCGATCCCTGCCTAGCGGCACGCCGGTGTCGCACGGAGGTGTTGCATGGCGGGCAGCGAGGGCATGGGCGCGTGGGCGCGGCGGATCCTGGTCGCGGCATGCGGAGGGGTCGCGGTGGCTTCATGCTCGTCGCCGCCCACGCCCGCGCCGACGAAGCCAGCACCGCCAGTGAGCGTCGATCGCCACCCACCCACCACGCCCGTGGAGGTCGCCGAGGCGCCATCGCCCGAACCCGCCAAGCCTGCCCCGGCGCCGGCCTTCGCACCCCGGTTCGATCCACCGCGACCCGCGCCGCCGAAGGTCGAACCGACGGTCCGGGTGCGCGTGGGGACCCGATTGCGCCAGCCTCAGTCGTTCACCTGCCTGTCGGGTGACTTCATGGTCTCGATGGGTACCGAGCGCTGGACCGCTGCGGCGCCGCTGCGCGTGGCCGCCACGGCAACCGGATGGCAGGTGACGGCCAAGGGAGGCCCGCGCTCCTTCGCTGTGGGGCCACTGGAGCTGCGGCCGATCGGCAAGGCATCGCTCGAGTGGGATGGTGCTGGCTGGCCTGGCGTCGCCACGCTCGTCCCGCTGCCCGAAGGCGTGGATGTGGTGATGGAGGTCGGCGTCGAGGAGTACCTGCCGGGCGTCCTCGCCAAGGAGCTCTATCCGCACTGGGACGAGGATGCCTTCCGCGCGCAGGCGGTCGCCGCGCGCAGTTGGGTGCTGGTCGAGGAATCGCGCTGGGAGGGTCGGCGCCACTACGACGTCACGAGCGGCGAGTCGAGCCAGGCGTGGGTCGGCCACACGCGCAACCCGCGCGCACGCGAAGCCGTCGCCGCCACGCGCGGCATGGTGCTTGTCTTCGAGGGCGGCGTGGTGCCGGCCTTCTACTCGAGTTCGTGCGGCGGCCGTGGCGCCAACGCGCTCGGGAGCGTGACCTCGAATCCCAACCACGACATCGCACCGGTGCGCTCGGGCGACCAGCCTGCGCGGACGGGCTGCTGCGAGTCGTCGTCGTTCAAGGCCTCGGCGCACTATCGGTGGAGCGCCACGCTCACGGCGGCCACGGTGCAGCAGGCGATCCGCGGCTACGGCCAGCGCAACGGCTTCCCAACCTGGGCCGGCATCGATCTGCCGGTCGCGATCAAGGCGTCAGAGACCGCGTCGAACGGCCGACCGGTCGAGTACCGCCTGAGCTTCAAGGAGCGCAACCCCGTCATGATCCCGGCCTCGCGGCTTCGCGAGGCGATCAACGGCGGCATCCCCGGCGAGGGCGGTTCGCGCACGCTCAAGAGCGATGACTTCACGGTGGCCTCGACGCCCAAGGGCTTCGTCTTCACGGGCCGTGGCTTCGGTCATGGTGTCGGCATGTGCCAGCATGGTGCCCAGGCGACGGCGAAGGCCGGCAAGAGCTGGCAGCAGATCCTCGAGCGCTACTATCCAGAGGCCCGGTGCGTGCGCGCGTGGTAGCGCGCGCAGCCAGCACCGCGGCACACGGCATCGACCCTGCATGTTCACCGGCATCGTCCAGCACGTGGGCCGCATCACGGCCGCCACCCCCGGCGCTGCCGGCGTGCGGCTCACGCTTGATCCCTGCGGCTGGTCCCACCGGCCCGCACGCGGCGATTCCATCGCCGTCTCGGGAACTTGCCTGACGGTCGTCGACGCGCAGAGCGCCGCGTGGAGCTTCGATGTCGTTCCGCAGACGCTCTCGCGGACCACGCTCGGCACGGCGGTGACCCAGCGCCGGGTCAACCTCGAGCATGCGGTGCTCGCCTCGACACCCATGGGCGGCCACATCGTGCAGGGACACATCGATGGCTTGGGCCGCGTCGCGGGGGTCCAGACCAGCGGCCAGTGGCGAGTGCGCATCGCGCCACCCGAGGCAGTCGCGCGCTTCATCGTGGCGCAAGGATCGATCACGGTCGATGGCGTCTCGCTGACCGTGGCTGATGCGGCCTCGGATGGTGCCTGGTTCGAGATCGCGCTGATCCCCGAAACGCTGGAGCGCACGACGCTCGCGGCGCTGGCGGTGGGTGATGCCGTCAACCTCGAGGCGGATCACCTGTCCAAGCTCATCGCGCATGAAGTGGCGCGGCAGCTGGCCCTTCGTCCGGCACGGACCGGTCGTGACGGTTGATCACTGCCGATCGATGCAGACGAGCGTGACATCGTCGTGCAGCGGGGTGCCCGCGCAGGCCTCATCCGCATCGCGTGCAATGGCATCGCAGAACGCCTGCGCCTCGGCCAGGGTGCGATGGCGGGCGAACGACTGCAGGTAGCGATCATTGGGGAGCCGATGCTTCTGCTGCAACACGGCAGCATCGGGGAACGCCTGCTCGAAACCGTCCGAGTGCAGCAGCAGACGATCGCCGGGCGCGAGTTCGAACTCCGCCTCGCCGAAGGTCGTCCCCTCGAAGACTCCGAGCAGTCCGCCGGTCGTGCCATGGGGCTCGAAGCCGCCGCCAGCGCGCGCGAGCAAGACCGGCGGATGGCCTGCACAGCTGAAGCGCACATGGCCGGTCTGCACATCGATCACGGCATACACCGCCGTGGCGAAGCGCGAGGCATGCTCGGACCGAGCGAGCATCTCGGCGTTGAGCCGCTCCAGACTCTCGGCCGGGCTCAGCAGTCGATAGGCGTTGCCGGCGATGTCCTTCGTCGGCAGTGCCCGGCCGATGACGAGGGTCATCAGTGCCGCCGGCACGCCATGACCGACCGCATCGGTGATGAAGATGCCCAGGCGACGCTCATCGAGCCGCATGACGTTGTAGAGGTCGCCGCTGACGAACTCCGCCGGCTTCCAGAGCGCTCCCAACCGGATCGAGCCGAGTGCGGGCAGCGAACGCGGGAGGAAGTCCCGCTGCACGCTCGAGGCCAGTTGCAGTTCGTCGGTGATCCTGTTCACCTCGGCGCGCAGGTCGCCGCTGCTGGCGTTGGCCGCGATCGTCTCGCGGCGCATGCGATCCAGGTCGGCTTGGCGCTCAAGAAGCCCCAGCAGCATGCCCGCCACGAACTCCGGCGGTGCATCGGCTGGTGCACGCGCCACGATCGGTTCGCCGGCGTCATCGGCCCCCAGGCAGAGCACGGGCACATGGCGCGTGAGGGCATCCTCGACCAGGCCGCGCACTTGAGGGTCGGCACGCGCGGAGCCCAGGACGAGCACCGCCTCGGCGCGTCGCACGCGGCTGCCGGCCTGCGCCGCGTAGGCATCGCCGCCTTCGCAGGTGAAGGGACCCATCTCGGCCAGAGCGCGGGCGACTGCGGCTGCAGTCGTGCCATCTCGTGCCGCGAGCACCGTGACGGCGCGCGGCCTCACTTGGCGAGTTCCTTCAAGGCTTTGGCATCGAGTGTGACCTTCGTGCCAGGCACGATGCCCAGCCGATCGATGGTGCCTGCCTTGAGTTCGATGACGAACTGGGCGGGTTTGCCGCTTGGATAGCGACGAAGGCGGTTGAGATACACCTGCTCGCTCTCGCCCTCGGCACGGGGTGCCTCGGCCACCATCTCGTAGACACTCACCACGAACCCCTGTGGATCGACATACAGGATGTCCATGTCGGTGATGCAGTCGCGCATCCAGAATCCCTGCGGTGCCGGCGCCCTGAAGGCGAAGATCATGCCCCCATGGTCGGGGATCTCGGCCACGCCCCCAAGGCCGCGGGCGCGCGTCGCATCGTCAGCCGAGATCGTCAGGGTGAAGGCTTCGCCCTTGATCTCGATCCGCCCGGGATCCGAGCCGCCGCAGGCGGCGAGCAGCGTGGAGAGGGCCAGCACGATGGGCGTCATGAGCCTTGGCATAGCCAGCGGACGATATCCGGCGTCACGCAGAGGCGCGTCTTCGTCGTGACCAGCGAGCGAAGGGCGTGGGGCGTCACCCCTCTCGCAAGTCCGTCCAGCGATGACTCCCCGTCAAGATTGCCCATGCCGCACCAATGCAGCACGAGGCGACGCACCCGCCCCGGTGTCGCACCTGCTGCGGAGAGCGAACGCAGCGAGAGCGCATCGTGGCGCTTGGCCAGACGCCGATCGGCCTCGTCCACGACCAGCGGAAGGTGCCACCAACGGGGGCGCGTGCCGCCCAGGGCCTCGATCACGACCGATTGCAGCACCGCACTGTCCAGAAGGTCCTCGCCACGCACCACATCGGTCACGCCGGCGGCCAGATCGTCGACCACGACCGCGAGCTGGTAGCTCGGCACGCCTGCCTTCATCCAGATGAGGGGATCGCCCCAGACCATCGAGGGATCGAGCGTGCGGTCACCGTGCAGCTCGTCATGGATCGTTCGTGCGCCCGGGGGGCAGGCCAGGCGATGATTGCACGCACGGTCACGGAAGCCCCACGCCGCACCCGGTGGTGGGCGAAGCGAGGCGGGAAATCGAAGAATGGCGTCGCCTTCGTTGGGCGCATTGGCTTCACTCGGTTCGGGAGTGCCTGCTCTGGCGGCCCGCACTTGGGCGCGCGACTGGGGAGCTTGGAACAGGAGACCGCGCGCAGCGAGGTCGTCCATGGCGCGACGGTGGCGATCGGCGTGTGCCGACTGCAATTCCGGCTCGCCGTCCCAGTCCACGCCGAGCCAGGCCAGGCACCACAGGGCATCGAGCCGCGCATCGACCGAGGACCGTGAGGCATCGAGGTCCTCCAGGCGCAGCCTGATGGACCAGCCATTCGCACGCGCCAGCGCCCAGGTGCACAGGAAGCTCCAGGCGTGTCCCAGATGCAGGTGGCCGGTGGGGCTCGGTGCCAGGCGCGTGACGGTGGGTGCCATCGGTGGCGAATATAGTCCTCGCATGCACCGCTACTCCGACGCCGAGATCGACGCAGCGCTCAGCCGCCTTCCCGATTGGTCGCGCGTGGGAGAGTGCATCCAGCGGACCTTCATGTTCGCCAACTTCGTGCAGTCGATGGCCTTCGTGAACGGCATCGCGGAACATGCCGAGCGGGTGCAGCACCACCCGGACATCCTCGTGCGCTGGTCGAAGGTCACCTTGAGCCTGTCCACCCATGATGTCGGCGGGATCTCGGTGAAGGATGCCGACTTCGCGGTCCACGCGGATGCGGCATCGGCCCTGCTCAAGAAGGCCTGACGGAGGCCGGCTTCGCGAGCGCCTGGCCGGGGCAACAGGCTTCAGGGTCGGGTCAACCGGTTCAGCCGATCGAGGCGCGCAGTGGTGCAAGAGCGTCACGCAAGAGCGTCGCTCGGGCCGCCGACTGCTGTTCGAGCGTCTCCAGCGGATCGCCCGGTCGCGCGAGCGCCAGGTGGGCCGGTTGGACCTGCAGGAGCAGCCGATGCACGAGCGTGGAGTCGATCGCCTCGGTCAGGCCACTCGCGATCCCCAGCCGCAGCCGCCCGAGGAGTTTCATCGCTTCGTCCAGCGGCATGAGCCGGGCGTGCGTGAGCAGCGCTGCAGCTCGGATGAACCGATCGCGCGCGGCGCCAGGGGCCTTCGCCCGATAGGTCTCGCGAGCGAGGCGTTCGTAGCGGATCACTTGCGGAATGATGCGGTCCCGGAGTTCACCCACGACTTCCTCGTCGCGCATACCCAGCGTGATCTGGTTGCTGAGTTGGTAGAAGTCACCCATCGGCTCCGAGCCCTCGCCATGGAAGCCGCGCAGCGCCAGGTGCAGTTCCTTGGCGGCCCGGCGCACGCGATCGAGCTCCGAGGTCAGTCGCAGCGCCGGCAGATGGAGCATGACGCTCACGCGGATGCCACAGCCCACATTGGTGGGGCAGGCGGTGAGGTAGCCCCAGCGATGGTGCCAGGCATAGTCGAGCGCCGACTCGGCCCCGCGGTCGAAGGCAGAGGCCGCAGCGAAGCACTCATCGATGCGCAGGCCGGAGTACATCGCCTGGATGCGGAGGTGGTCCTCCTCGTTGACCATGACCGAGAGCGTCTCGTCAGCCGAGATGCCGACGGCACGCGGCGCATCCGAGGCCGCGAATTGCTTGCTGACCAGGTGGCGCTCGACCATCTGCGTGCGCTGCTCGGCTTGGCACGCCTGGAAATCCACCCAACCCAGCATGCGGCCCCACGCCGCGCCTTGCGAACGATCGCGGATCATCGACACGACCTCGCGGCGCTGGGCGGTGTTGGCGCGGTTGGTGAAGGGGAAGCCCGCGAGGTTGCGTGCGAGCCGCACACGGCTGGCCACGACCACATCGGCATCGCGGCCGAGCGGTCCGAGCCAGGGCCCGCCGTTCTCGATCGGCTTCATGCCTGCTGTCCTGCGATGCCGTCCACATCACGCAACGCGTTGCGGACCTGTGCGGCGACTTCGTACCGTTCGGCGGCCACGGCCTGCTCAAGGTCGTTCAGCAGGCGGGCGCGATAGGCCTGGCGGGCCTCTGCATCATCCCGGCGGGCAGGCGCACGGCCGCAGTGCGCTGCGGCGCCACCTTGGGCGCGTTGGATGGCCTGGTCGATGGCTGGTGACAGGGCATCGAAGCAGGCCGAGCAGCCGGCCAGGTTGTGCTTGCGGAACTCCGCGAGCGTCATGCCGCATCCGCCGCAGGCGGGTTGGTGGCGCGAACCGGTCAGGTGGGCAGCCAAGAGCTCGGCGATGGGGGCGCTGGCAGGGACATGGTGCAACTGCATCATGGCGTGCTCGGCGCAAAGATGCACGGTCGTCTGCACGCCGGCGGTGATCACCGTCTCATGCACGACCGCTGGCTTGTTGCACTGGTCGCACTTCATCGTCACGAAGTGTAAGCATCGACCACGACGGCGCGGATCCGTGCAAGTTCTTCAAGGAGTTTCACTGCAGCGGCCAGCGGTTGGCAGGTGGCCTTGTCGCTGAGGGCCCGGGTGGGATCGGGGTGGCACTCCAGGAAGACTGCATCCACGCCTGCGGCCACGGCGGCACGCGCCAGGAGGGCTGCGCGATCCGGTCGGCCGCCGGTCACGGTGCCTTCGGCACCCGGCAGTTGCGTGCTGTGGGTGACATCGAAGCAGACCGGCACGCCCAGGTCGGCCATGTCTTGCAGCCCCGGGAAGTCATTCACGAGACGGTGGTAGCCGAAGAAGGTGCCACGCTCAGTCAGCATGACATGCCGTGCTCCGCCCTCGCGCACCTTGTCCAGGGCGTTGCGCATCTCGGCGGGGGCCATGAACTGGCCCTTCTTCACGTTGATGGCACGGCCGGTCTCGGCGGCGGCCAGCAAGAGGTCCGACTGCCGGCAGAGGAACGCCGGGATCTGGAGGATGTCGACGGCTCGCGCCGCGCGTGCCGCCTGCTGCGGCTCGTGGATGTCGGTCGTCGAGGGCACACCGAGCCGATCCCGAAGTGCAGCAATCATGTCGCAGCCACGCTCGAGACCCGGGCCACGCGGGCTCGAGGCACTCGAGCGATTCGCCTTGTCGAAGCTGGCCTTGAAGACATACGCGAAGCCGAGGTTCCTGCACGCGTCGCGCATGACCGTGCCGATGCGGAGGTTCGTCTCGTCATCCTCGAGCACGCACGGGCCGGCAATCACCGTGAGCGGGCGCGGGCGGCGGGGGCCGAAGGCAAGGTCAGGATCAAGGAGGCTGTTGGCGTAGGCGGTACCCATCCCCGGCATTGTGACGCAAGGCCGCGCGGCGTGCGTTCTGGGGGGATTCCGGGACTTTCCCTTGATGAATCCCCCCGGGAATCCGATCGTCCATCTGGATGCGGGCCCAGGGAGCCCGAAGGAGGCGCGATGGACCGATTCCCGTACGAACCAGCGGCATTCACCGAGGCCATCGCCCGGCACATCAAGGCCACCTGGCGCGACCGCAGGGTCGAGGTCATCGATTCCCTCAAGCTGCTGGTGGATGGACGGCGCATGGGCCTGGAGAACCTCTATCGCCTCGTCATGCAGGATGCCGAGCGTGCGTCGGAGGTCGTCGGTGCCTACTTCCAGAAGGTCTTCGAGGGCGACCTTCTCGCCACGGCCGCGCTGCCCCTGGCGGTGGCCAAGCCGCGCATCATGCCACGGCTGCAGCCGGATTCGATCTTCGACTCGGTCGATCGCGAGCAGATCGCGCACATCCCCTTTGTGAACGGGACCGTGATCGTCTTCGTGATCGACCTTCCTGACATGACCGTGAGCATCAGCACCGAACAGCTCGTGCGATGGGGCCTGACGACCGATGAGCTCGAGGACGTGGCGCGCGTGAACCTGGGTTCGTATGCGCCCGAGCTCAATGTGCAGATCATGCAGTCCGGGGACGGCGGCAGGGCCGCGGTGGTGAGCCTGCGCGATGGCTACGACGCTGCGCGGCTCCTGCTCACGCACCTGCACGAGCGGCTTGCACCGGAACTCAAGGGTGACTTCCTCGTCGCCACGCCTGCCCGCGACATCTTCGTGGCCATGAGCCGTGGACCGGGGCAGTTCATCGACCGCATCATGGGGCGCATCGACGAGGACTTCCGTCGATTGCCGTACCCCATCACGAGGAACCTGTTCTATGTGACGCGCGACGGCGTCGCCGGAACCACCGAGGCGGCGTGAGCGCTCAGCGCACGGGCTCGATGGTCGAGCCGCTCTGGACGTAGAAGTTCACCAGGTCTCCGGTGGCGAAATCGCTCGCTGCCTGCCCCTGCGGCACCGTGATCCACATCGGCACCACGACCTCAGCGAGCACCATGTTGGTGCGTGTATCGGTCGCGATCACGCGGCCTTGCACGATGCGAGGGTGCCCCTCGCTCGGCTCGACGAAGATGCCACCGGCCTTCGCATGGTGCATCTTGAGGGCTGTGGCCCGGAAGCGAGCGTGCATGCGCTCGCCGGAGACGAAGGAGCATGTGGGGCAGTGGGGAAGGAACGACAGCTGGTACTGCGTGCCAGGGACCTTCACGACGACGCCGTCGGACGAGTTCGCGGTCACGAGCACGCGGGCGGTGTCGGTCAGCACGGGATTCATGGTCGCCCAAGCCTAGCACGGGTCCGTGGCTTCGGGCCCAGCGTGGTTCGGCCGGATCAGGTGTGCGAGCCCATCGCGAGGAAGTTCCCCAGGAGCTTCGGGCCCTCGATCGTGAGGAAGCTCTCGGGATGGAACTGCACACCCTCCATCGGTGCGGCACCGGCGGGGGACTTCCATCGCAGGCCCATGACCTCGCCCCGCGCGGTCCACGCGCTGACCTCGAAGTCGGGCGGAACGGTGTCGCGACGCACGACGAGCGAGTGGTAGCGCGTGGCCTCGAAAGGATTGGACAGGCCCGCAAAGACACCTCGACCATCATGATGGACCTGGCTCGTCTTGCCGTGCACCGGGATGTCGTTGCGCTCGACCACCATGCCGTGGAGGCCACCGATGGTCTGGTGTCCCAGACACACACCGAGGATCGGCACACGGCCCCGCAGCGCAGCGATGATCGACGGGCAGGCGCCGGACTCCTTCGGGGTACAGGGGCCGGGCGAGATCACCAAGTGCGTCAGCGACATCGCGGACGCCGTGTCGGCATCGATGGCATCGTTGCGGATGACTTCGATCTTCAGCGATGGATCGAGCTCGCCGAAGCGCTGGACGAGATTCCAGGTGAAGGAATCGTAATTGTCGATCAGCAGCAGCACGTCGTCGCTCAGCCGGTCACTCGTCGCGGGCGTTGAGCGCCTTCTTGCGCGTGGCACCCTCTCCGTACACCGCCATTTCGCCGTAGCCGTCGGGATCGATGCCGACGTGCGCGACGCGCACGCCTGCCTTGTCACGGATCAGGAGCGCACCACCGGGAGCGTTGCTGGCCTGGCCGAGGATCACGACCGGGCGACCTTCCGGTCCGATGAGGTTCAGCAGGCCGCCGGCTGCCGTGCCGCCGATGCCGGCGATCACGCGCGTGGCGTGCAGGAGCTGCAGCGCACCGCCACCGTCAGCGCCGGTCTCGAGCAGCACATTGGCCTGCTTGCCATCGGCAAGCATCAGCTTGCCGGTGCCGTCCTCGCGGACGAGCATCGAGGCCACTTCCGATCCGGCCTGGTTCTGCACGACGATGAAGCCGCCGCCCACGCGCGAGCCGATCGATGCCGCGGGCTGGCCGCTGGAGGCGATGACCTGCAGGACGCCGCCGGTCGGCTCGGACGCGGCGCGCACGATGGGCTTGTTGTCGGCATCGGTGAGTGCGATCTGGGTGAGCCCGGTGGCGGCGTCGAGTGCGGCGCTGCCCTTTCCGTCGGCCGCATTGGCCTCGATGCGCGCACCCTCCTGCGTGGCGTAGAGGCTGCCGACCACACGACCCTGCGCATTCCACATGATGAAGTCGCCACCGTGCTCGTTGGCGCCCAACCGCGCCACATTCGCGCCCGAGCTCGACCACAGGCTGAGCCGGCCCGCGCCCTCGGTGGTGTCGGCAAGCATGACGACCTTGCCGGCCCCGTCGACGATCTCGAGCTTGCGTACCTTGATCGTGTCGCTGTTCAGCGCAGAGGCCGCCAGAACGAAGGTTGACACGAGGACCGAGCCGAGGACCAAGGCGACACGACGCCACCGCCGGGCACCGCGCTCCAGTGATTCGATGTGCGTTTCGAGGGCGGACAGGCGTGCTTCGAGGTCGTGCATGGTGAATCTCCGTGAAGAGGGGTCAGGGTTAGGATAGCCCCCGGCTCCGCTGTGCGGACCCAAGGAGAACATCGTGGCGCGACGCAAGACCGGACGACTCGGGGTAGGGCTGATCGGTACGAAGTTCATGGGCAAGGCCCACTCGCACGCGTGGGCGAGTGCCGGGCCGTTCTTCGATCTGCCGCTGGCGATCGATCTGGTGACCGTGGCGGGCCGCGACCCGGCCGAGACGCATGAGTTCGGCAAGCGCTGGGGCTGGCGCAAGAGCGTGGCGCAGTGGCAGTTGGCCGTACTCGATGCCGAGGTCGACCTGGTCGATGTGAGCACGCCCAACCATGTGCATGCCGACATGTCGATCGCCGCCCTGGAAGCCGGCAAGCACGTGGCGTGCGAGAAGCCGCTGGCCGGCACGCTCGCCGACGCACGCGCCATGGTGAAGGCGGCGAAGGGGGCCAAGGGCCAGAAAACCTTCGTCTGGTTCAACTACCGGCGCTGCCCGGCCGTGGCGCTGGCACACCAGCTCGTCCGCGATGGGCGGCTGGGCAAGCTCTTCCATGTGCGCGCGAGCTACCTGCAGGATTGGGGCGGTCCGGACACGCCGCTGCTGTGGCGCTTCCAGGCGAACCAGGCGGGCAGCGGCGCGCACGGTGACCTGAACGCCCACATCATCGACATGGCACGCTTCGTGACCGGCCAGGAGTTCACCGAGGTGAGCGGTGCGATCGAGCACACCTTCGTGAAGGAGCGGGCGATCGTCGATTCGGCTGGCGGTGCGATCAGCGGCAAGGGCGCGAAGGCGCGCAGCAAGCGCACCGGCCGGAGCACCGTCGATGATGCGGTGCTGTTCCTGGCACGCTTCAGCGGAGGAGCCATCGGCAGCTTCGAGTCCACTCGCCTGGCGACCGGCAACAAGAACCGCAACCAGATCGAGTTGAACGGCGAACGGGGATCGATCAAGTTCGACTTCGAGCGCATGAACGAACTGCAGTGGTGGGACAACACGGCCCCCAAGGCGCTCCAGGGCTGGACCACGATCATGTGCACCGAGGGTGTGCATCCGTATGCGGGCAACTACTGGCCCCCGGCGCACCTGATCGGCTACGAGCAGGGCTTCGTGAGCATGGCAGCCGACATCGCGATGGTGCTCGGTGGTTCCAAGCCGGTCGTACCGCTGCCTGACTTCGAGGATGCGCTGAAGACCCAGTGCGTGCTCGAGGCCGCGGTGATGAGCGCTCGTGAGCGCCGTCCGGTTTCGCTGAAGGAACTGGCCTGAGGTACCTTTCCCGTCCCATGGATCCGAGCCTTCAGGACCGGACGGTCGCGACCCTTGAGCGCCCCGCGCAGACGGCAGTCGTGGCGGGTGTCCGTGCTGCCGGCGAGGCCGCGCGGCGAGCCGCCGATGCGCTCTTCTCGCTGCAGCGCAGCGACGGTCACTGGCGTGCCGAACTCGAGGGAGACAGCATCCTCGAGAGCGAGTACATGCTGATGAAGTTCATCCTCGGCCAGGAGCGCGAGCCCATGGCCGATGGGCGCGATGGCTGGCAGGTCATGCAGGAACTTGCCGCGGCGCTTCGTGCACAGCAGCGGGCGGATGGCGGCTGGGGCCAGTATCCGGGCAGCGCAGCTGATGTCAGTTCATGCGTGAAGGCGTGGGTCTGCCTGCGGCTCATGGGCGACGATGAGCACGCGCCGCACCTGCAGCGCGCCAGAGCCATGATCCTCGAGCGAGGCGGTGCAGAAGCCTGCAACAGCTTTACGAACTTCTACCTCGCGGCACTCGGGCTCATTCCTTGGAGGACCGTGCCCGCGATCCCGCCTGAGGTGGTGTGGCTGCCGCGGTGGTTCCCGTTCCATCTCTCGAAGATCAGTGCGTGGAGCCGCACGATGATCCTGCCCCTGGCGATCGTCGCCACGCTGCGCCCCACTCGGCGGGTCGGGCTTGCGCTGGACCCGATCACCCGCGACCACGGTGCGCTGCGCCGGCTCACGATGCGGCGCGAGGTGCCTGCTGCATGGCGCGCCTTCTTCCGCGCGGTCGATCTCGGCTTGAAGGGAGTCGGCGCCTTGATCGGCATCGCCCCGCGACGCCACGCGATCCGCGACGCCTTCGACTGGCTCATGCAGCGCGCAAGCCAGGATGGCCCCGCACGCACCGAGGGTATCGGCGCGATCTTCCCTCCGATGGTCTACCTGCAGATCGTCTTCAAGGCGCTTGGCATGCCGCGCAGTGATCCGCGCGTGCAGATCGCCGAGCGTGACCTTGATGCCTTCTTCCTCCGCGACGCGCGGGGGACTCGCTTGCAACCCTGCTTCAGCCCGGTGTGGGACACGGGGATCGGTCTCTATGCCTTGACGGATGCAGGCTTCGATCACAACGACGCCCGTGTGGGACGGGCGTGTGCATGGCTTGAGTCGAAGGAAGTCACGCATGTGGGCGACTGGGCCATCCACTGCGCGCCGGGAACCAGTGCGGGTGGATGGTGCTTCGAGTACGCCAACGCGTGGTACCCCGACTGCGACGATACGGCGATGGTCGCGATGGCCCTCCATCGTGCGCGACGCGGTTCGAGCGGCGCCGGCGATCGCGGGGTGCGCTGGATCCTCGCGATGCAGAATGATGACGGCGGCTGGGCCGCGTTCGATCGCAGCGAGCATCGACAGTGGATGGAGTATGTGCCGTTCGCCGACCACAACGCCATGCAGGACCCATCGTGCCCGGACATCACCGGGCGGGTGCTCGAGTGCCTGTCCTGGCATGGCCTGCGCTGCGGCGACGCAGCTGTCGATCGCGCGATCCGCTACATCCAGTCGCACCAGTTGCCGCAAGGGTGCTTCTTCGGGCGCTGGGGGGTGAACTACATCTACGGCACCTGGCAGGCGGTCATCGGGCCGATCCGCTGCGGTGAACCGCGCGAGGCAGAGTGGCTCCGCCGGGCCGGCGCTTGGATGAAGTCGGTGCAGAAGCCCGATGGCAGCTTCGGTGAGAGTGCCGACACCTACGAGGATCCCTCGCTCATGGGCACCGGCCCGAGCACGGCGAGCCAGACCGCGTGGGGCGCGATGGTCCTGCTCGAGATGTACGGAGCGGACGATCCGGACTTGGCCCGCGCGATCGCGTGGCTGGTGCGCACGCAACTCACGCCCGAGCAGGCTGCCGATCCAGCGGCCAATCCCGATGGCGATCCCGCCGGCAGTTGGTGCGAGAGAGAGTTCACGGGCACGGGCTTCCCGGGGGTCTTCTACCTGCGGTACCACCTGTATCGCCTGTACTTCCCCCTGATGGCCCTCGGCCGCTATGTGCGCGCGCACGGCGCGGCGTAAGTGCATCGCCGAAGGTTGTCGCGCGCTGCGCGGCTTGTCCGGTCGCTGCGGGGGTCGCCGGCTGGGGCAATTTCGACGAATTCCACAATCCGGAGTGTGGCGACTCAGAACTCGCGATTAGCCTTTTGGACAACGGAGGTCCGACGATGCGTACTGAACCACAACATGTCGTGCACAGGATCCTGACGGGACTCGTGACGATTCCATGCGCCCTGCTCCTGACCGCTGCAACCCATGCCCAATGCCCGGCTGA
>Ga0194128_10001750_pt1 | contig 37208 bp, 36 predicted proteins | sample TA2KigCa65mmetaG_FD_148650 | JGI IMG/M metagenome (GOLD analysis project Ga0194128, IMG submission 148650) | Freshwater microbial communities from Lake Tanganyika, Tanzania - TA2015037 Kigoma Deep Cast 65m | ecosystem: Environmental > Aquatic > Freshwater > Lake | place: Tanzania: Lake...
CGCCGCGGCGCCGGCGCCGCGCGACCTCAACGACGTCGCGCGGCCCGCCGTGCTCGACCTCATGCGCCGCACGGGCGAGACCGTGTTCCTCGGCACGCTCACCGCCGATCGCACGTCGGTGGTCTACGTCGACAAGGTGGAGAGCGACCACGTGATCCGCTACGCGGGCGGTGTCGGCGACCGGCGCCCGCTGCACGCGACCTCCAGCGGAAAGGCGATCCTCGCGTTCCTGCCGCCGGAGGAGCGCGACGGCATCCTCAAAGGCCTCTCGCTCTCGCGCCATACGGACCGGACGGTGACGAGCCTGCCCGCGCTGCGCGCCTCGCTCGAGGAGGTCCGCCGGACCGGCGTGTGCGTCACGGTCGACGAGATCCTGCCCGGCGCCTCCGGCATCGCCGCGCCCGTGTTCGACCGTCACGGCCACGTCGCGGGCGCCTGCGCGATCGGCGGGCCCACGGAGCGTGTCCGCCCGCGCCTCAAGGCGCTGGCGGCGGAAGTGAAAGCGACCGCGGGGGCCCTGTCCGCGCGGCTCGGGCATCGCGCCCAGGACGACACGAAGCCCTCGGGGAGGAGCACATGAAAGTCGGAGTCGCGCTGAACATGCTGCAGAAGGCCGGACGCTCGGACGCCGAGGTGTTCGCGGAGCACCTCGCCCTCGGCGATCTCGCGGAGCCCCTCGGCTTCGACTCGCTGTTCTCGCTCGAGCACCACTTCACCGGCTACGCGATGTCGCCGTCGCCCACGCAGCTCCTGAGCTACTACGCGGGGCGCACCAAGCGCATCGCGCTCGGCACCGCGGTGATCGTGCTGCCGTGGCACGACCCGGTGCGCGTCGCCGAGCAGATCGCGCTGCTCGACGTGCTGTCGGGCGGGCGCTGCCTGTTCGGCTTCGGACGCGGCGCCGCCAGCGTCGAGTACGCCGGCTTCCGCGTGTCGATGGAGGAGGCGCGCGCCCGCTTCGTCGAGTCCGCCAAGATCGTCGTGGCCGCGCTGGCCAACGAGTCGTTCGAGTGGGACGGCGAGTTCTTCAAGATCCCGCGCATGTCGATCCGCCCGCGCCCGATCTCGCATCCCGAGCGCCGGTTCTACGCGTCGTCGGTGAGCCCGGAGTCCGCGGAGATCATGGCGAAGCTCGGCTTCGGCATGCTCGTGATCATGCAGAACGAGTGGCCGAAGGCCGCCGAGGACATCAAGCGCTATCAGGACATCTCGGCCGGCGTCGGCAATCCGCCGCGGGCCCCGATCATCCTCACGAACATCTCGTGCGCCGAGAGCCGGGCGGAGGCGCAGGAGCGCGCCGCGCAGTACCTGGCGCGCAAGTGGGACTCGATCGACAACCACTATCACTTCTCCGACGGCCACCTCGCGCACGTGAAGGGTTACGAGTTCTACGGCGGGATGGCCAAGACGTACTCGAAGATGAAGGACGAGGGCTACCGCAAGAAGGCCACGGACTTCTACGTGCGCATCCAGGTCGTGGGCACGCCCGACGACTGCATCCAGCAGGTCGGCGAGATGCGGAAGCTCACCGGCCTCGACCACCTCGTCACCGAGTTCGGCTACGGCGGCATGCCGCACGAGCAGGCCGAGCTCAACATGCGGCTGTTCGCCGATCGCGTGGTGCCGGTCCTCCAGCGGGACCGCGCGTTCGCGGCGCCCGCGGGGCCCGCGGCGGCGCCGAACGGCACGAGCGAGACGACCATCTCGGGCTCCGGCATCTTCGCGCCGGCGTAGCCCGTCAACGGGAGGCACTCAGCGATGGAGTTCGGCATTCTCTTCACGTCGCATCCCAACCATGCGACCGAGCCGTATCCGCACCAGGACGTGCACGCGCGCGTCACGAAGGAGATCCAGGCGGCGGACGCGCTCGGTTACGACACCGCGTGGGTGGCGGAGCACCACTTCTCGAACGAGTACGGCATCATGCCCGACGTCTTCGCGTACCTCGGCTACCTGGCCGCGAAGACCGAGCGCATCCGGCTCGGCACCGCGGTCGTCACGGTGCCGCTCTACGATCCGATCCGCGTGGTCGAGAACATGGCCTTTTGCGACATCCTCTCGAACGGGCGGATCACGCTCGGCCTCGGCTCCGGCTATCGCCCGTACGAGTTCGACGGCTTCGGCAAGGACTTCGACGCGCGCCGCGACGTGCAGGAGGAGGCGATCGACCTCATCCTCGAGCTGCTGCACAGGCGCCGCGTCTCCCACAAGGGGGCGCACTTCCGCTCCACGATCGAGGGGACGTTCGAGATCTACCCGGTCAGCCGCCAGCAGCCGCACCCGCCGCTGTTCATGGCGGCGGGCACCGAGCGCTCGATGGCGTACGCCGCCCGCCACGGCTTCGGGCTCATGCTGTCGACGCTGCCGTCGTTCGAGACCCTCGCGAAGCAGATCGCGTTCTATCGCGGCGCCTGTCCGCAGGCGCCCGCGCACCTGGCGAAGAACCCCGCGCACGGCAAGGTCGACATCGCGCGCTGGGTGTACGTGGCCGAGACCGACGCGGACGCCAAGCGCGAGAGCGCGGACGGCATCGTGCGCCACCTCACGCACTTCCTGAGCAGCGCGACCGCGGGCTATCTCGGCAACGTGTCGGAGAAGGACAGGAGCGTGAAGCTCGACTACGACGAGCTGGCGTCGACGACGATCCTGCACGGCTCCCCCGAGACGGTGGTGCGCCGCCTGCGGGAGCTGCGCGACACGACCGGCCTCACGTCGCTGCTGCTGCACTATCCGCCGTACTACGGCCACGAGAAGGCGATGAAGAGCCTCCGCCTCTTCGCGGAGCGCGTGATGCCGGAGTTCAAGGGGAAGTAGGGCGCGACGAACACGATGCGGGTTGTCGAGGAGGAACGCGAGGCCGCGGCGGAGGAATCGGCGCTCGCGCGGCCGCGTGCCGGCCGCGCGTGGGGGGCATGGGGGGCCATCTCGGGGCCCTCCCATCTCAAACTCAAATCGGCCATCTCGGCGCCGTCCCATCGCGTCGTCGCCGCGACCTTCGTCACCCTCGGCCTGTCCTACGGCTTCTGGTACGCGTACTCGGTCTTCCTCGTCGCGTTCCTCCGCGAGTTCGGCTGGAGCCGGTCGGTCGTGGCCGGCGCGTTCTCGATGCTGGTCGTCATCCACGGCGTGTCGGGGCCGCTCCTCGGCTGGCTCGTGGAGCGCTTCGGGCCCCGCGCCGTCATCGCGAGCGGGGGCGCGCTGCTCGCGGCCTCGCTCATGCTCGGCGCGCACATCAGCGCCGTCTGGCACCTCTACGTCGTCATCGGCGGGCTGGCCGCGCTCGGCGTGAGCGCCGCGGGGTGGGTGCCGTCCGTCGTCCTCATCCGCTCGTGGTTCCCGACGCGCGTCGGCACCGCGCTCGGCATCTCGTCGGCGGGCATCGGCGTCGGTATCTTCGCGCTGGTGCCGTTCACGCAGCTGCTCATCGACTGGTACGGCTGGCGGTGGGCGCTGCGCGTGCTCGCGGTGATGGTGGCCGTGTGGATCGTGCCCGCCACGCTGCTCCTCGTGCGCAATGCGCGGCCGGCGGCCGGCGCGACGGCGGTGGCGCCGCTCGGTGAGGGCAACACGCCCCGGCGGAGCTGGACCGTGCGCACGGCGCTCCGCTCGTGGCGCTTCTGGACCGTCGGCTTCGTCTTCTTCGCGGGGAGCGTCTCGACGCAGATGCTGCTCGTGCACCAGGTCGCGTATCTCGTGGACCACGGCGTGCCCGCGCTCGTCGGCGCCACGCTGGTCGGGCTCGTCGGCATCGCGAGCATCGTCGGCAAGACCGGGTGGGGGACGATGTCGGACCGCGTCGGCCGCGAGCCGACCTACACGCTCGCGTTCCTGTGCGTCGCCGCCAGCGTGGGCGCGCTCGCGCTCGCCGGCGCGTACCCCGGCACGCTGATGCCGTACGTGTACGCGATCCTGATCGGCGGCGGCTACGCGGTCACCGCGCCGCTGACGCCCGCGATCGCGAGCGATCTGTTCGGCGGCCCGCGCTTTCCGCGCATCTTCGGCCTGCTGCACTTCACCAACTCGCTCGGCGGCGCGTTCGGCGCCTGGGTGGCGGGCTGGATCTTCGACGTCACCGGCAGCTACGCGTACGCGCTGCCGATCGCCGCGGGCTTCGCATTGCTCGCCCCGGCGCTGCTCTGGGTGGTCGCGCCGCGCCGCCCGAACCCGGCGCCCCAGCCCGCGTGAGCGTCCGCGCGGTCCTGTTCGACGCCGGGCACACGCTGCTCGAGTGCGACTACGGCGCGCTGACCGCGGCGATCGCCGCGCAGGGCGGCGCGGTGAGCGTGGCGTCGGTGACGGAGGCGGAGCGCCGCGCGCGCGCCCGGCTCGACGCCGAGCAGGCCGCGCAGCCGACGCGCGCCCGCACCGGCGCCGGGCGTTACCTCCACTACCTGCTCGAGCATCTCGGCATCGCCGGCGACGCGGAACGCGCGGCGGTGACCGCGTGGCGCCGCGGCTTCAACCTGCCGATCGGCCTCTGCCATCGCGCCGATCCGCACGCGGTCGCCGCGCTCGCGTGCCTGCGGACGGCGGGGATGGTGACGGGCGTCATCTCGAACTCGAACGGCTCGGTGCGCGCGGCGCTGGCGGCGGCGGGCCTGCTGCCGTATCTCGACTTCGTGATCGACTCGACCGTCGTCGGCATCGCGAAGCCCGACCCGCGCGTGTTCCGCCTGGGTCTGAAGGAAGCGCAGGTGGATGCCGCCGAGGCGGTCTACGTCGGTGACGCGTACCACGTGGACGTCGTGGGCTCGCGCGCGGTCGGGATGACCGGCGTGCTGTTCGATCCGGGCGGCGTCTGCGGCGCGCGCGACTGCGCGGTCGCGGCGAGCCTGCCGGCCGCCGCCGCGCTCGCGCTCGGCTGACGCGTCGTCAGTCGACCAGCCGATCCGGATCGGCCGCTCCACGAGCGTGATGCCCCGGCGGGTCGCGGCGGCGCGATGGACCTCCATGAGGGCCGCGGACCATTGCGCGGAGTCGTACGGCAGCGCGAGGCGCCTGAGGGCGGGCACGAGCTCGTGGAAGAGCTCGATGCGCTTCGGCGGTCGGTCCTAGCGCGCGAGCTCCTGCAGCGCGCCGAAGATCTTGCCGTCCGGCCGCGCGAGCTCCTCGAGGATCGAGAAGTGCTCGTGGCCCGCGAGCGGGAGGTAGTGGCCCTTGAGCCCCGCCTTCCGCCACGCCTCCGCGTATTCCTTCGACTGGCGGACCAGCTCCGGCAGCTCGTCGAGGCCCACGGTGACGACCAGCGGCGCCGCGCGCTTGGGCAGGTGATGGATCGGGCTGTTGCGCTGCGCCTCGGCCGGATCGAGGCCGAGCTTGTCGTTGAGATAGCAGAGCCGGATCGGCTCGAGGTCGAAGAGCCCGCTGATCGCGATGCCGCCGGCGAGGCGCGGCTCCTGCATCGCCTCGGCGGTGAGGTGACCGCCGGCCGAGTGCCCGGAGACGAACACGCGCGCGGGATCGGCGTCCAGCTCCTTCGCGTGGTCGATCACCCAGGCCACCGAGCGGCGGATCTCCGCGACGATCCGGTCCATGCGCGCTTCGGGCGCGAGCGTGTACTCCACGAGGACCAGGTTGAAGCCGGCCGGCAGGAGCGACTCGCCCATGAAGGCGTACGGCTCCTTGTCGTTGAACTGCCAGTAGCCGCCGTGGACGTAGACCAGCGTCGGCGCCTGCGGCCGGCCGCACGGAAAGAAGTCGAGGCGCTCGCGCGGCGTCGCGCCGTAGCGCACGTCGAGGCGCGCGGTGCCGATCTTCGCGCGGATCGCGTCGCTGCGCGCCGACCATCCGGCCACGTACGCATCGCGCTTCGGGATGCCGACGGCCGCCGTGTTGTTGTACGCGGCGTCGAGCGTCGCGCGGTCCATGCCCCGGTAGATCATCGGCGGCTCCTCACGACGCGGCGGACGGCGCGACCGCGCCGGTCAGGCCCGTCTTCGCGTACTTCACGTCGCGATACTCGCCGGAGAGGACCGGCGGATGCTTCGCCGGGCCCTGCGAGCCGAGGCACTCGATGCGCACGTCGTAGTTCGGGTGGTTGAAGAACGCGACGGAGAGGCGGGCCGCGCCCGTGCCCTGCGGCGGGTTGACCACGCGGTGCATGTTCGAGAGCCAGCGGTCGTTGGTCCAGCGCATCAGGAGGTCGCCGATGTTCACGACGAACGTGGTGGGCGCGGTCGGCACGTCGACCCAGCGCCCGTCGCGCGTGCGCACCTGCAGGCCGCCGGGCACGTCCTCGCCGCTGAGGATCGTGAACCCGCCGTAGTCCGTGTGCGGGCTCGCGCGAAGCTGCCCGGGCCTGGGCGCCGTCGCCTGCGCCGGGTAGTAGTTCAGGCGCATGGTGCCGATCGAGCGGTCGACCTTGTCGTCGAAGAAGCGCTCCTCCACGCCGAGCGCGAGCGCGGCGAGCCGCATGAGCTCGACGATGACGCCGCTCATCGTCCGGTAGTACGTGACGGCCGTGCGCTCGAAGCCCGCGGGCCGCGGCGGCCAGATGTTCGGCTCGAAGTGCCGCCGGCCCAGCGCGCTCGTGTAGTACGGCGCGTCGCTCGTGTCGACGGGCCCGATGTGGAAGAACTCCTTCAGGTCCGGCGGCGCCTCGTCGTCCATCGCCGTGGCGAGCGCTTCGCCGCCCACGGGGTGGTAACCGCGGTTCATGCCGCGGGGATGACGCACCGCGAGCTTCTCGGCGAGCGGCAGCTCGAAGAACGCGTGGGCGGCGGCGCGCAGCTCGGCGACGAGCGCGTCCGGCACGCCGTGCCCGCGGATGGCGAAGAATCCGATCTCGCGGCACGCGTCGTCGATGGCCGCGGCCACGCCGCGCCGGTTCGCGGCGTTGCCGCTGAAGGCGGGCGCGAGGTCGATGACGGGGACGTCGCTCATGGCTACAGCGTCGAGAACACCGAGCCGCCGTCGACCACGAGGGTCTGGCCGCTCATGAACGCGCTGTCGTCGGAAGCGAGGAACACCACGGTGCCCTCCACGTCGTCGGGATAGGCCTCGCGCTTGAGCGAGCGCACGCGCATGATCGCGTCGACCTGGAAGCCGGTGATGTCGGGGTTCGCCTGCACGGTGTCGCTCAGGATGAGCCCGGGCGCGACCGCGTTCACCGTGATGTCGTCGGCGCCGAGCTCGCGCGCCAGCGCGCGCGTCATCGCGACCACCGCGCCCTTCGACGTCACGTAGTGCAGGAGGTAGGCGGTGCCCTTCGCGACGATTGCGGAGGCGACGTTCACGATGCGCCCGCCCCCGTGCGCGCGCATCACGGGCGCCGCCGCCCGCACGCAGTTCCACACGCCGGTGACGTTGACCGCGAGCACGCGGTCCCACTCGGCGGGCGGGATCTCGTCGAACTTCTGCGGCTTGAGCGCGGCGAAGATCGCCGCGTTGTTCACGAGGACGTCGATGCGGCCGAAGCGCGCGACGGCGGCGTCCATCAGCGCCTGCGCGGACGCGGCGTCGCTCACGTCGGTGCGCACGCCGACCGCGCGGCCGTCGGCGTCGAGCTTCTCCGCCGCGGGCACGGGATCCACGATGTCGGCGATCACCACGCGCGCGCCCTCGGCGAGGAACCGCCGCGCGTACGCGAAGCCGATGCCCGACGCCGCCCCGGTGATCACCGCGACCTTGTCCTGAAGACGCATGCGTGGGGGCAGGATAGGGGCGACGGCGGCACGCGTCAACGCGAGGCGGTCGGACAGGATGCGCGACTTGTCACGGGGCACACCGCGGCGCACACTTGGCTCATGAAAACCACCCGCGCGCTCGCTGGGTTGCCCATCGCGCTGCTCGTGCTCGCCGCCGTCACCATCGCCGCCGCGCAGGACGCGCCCCGCTCGCCCACGCCGAAGGACAGCCCGTTTCCCGGGCGCGCGGTGGACGTGGCGAAGGGCCTCGAGCATCCCTGGGGCCTCGCGTTCATGCCCGACGGCCGCATGCTCGTCACCGAGCGCCCGGGGCGGTTGCGGATGGTCGGCAAGGACGGCGCGCTGTCCGAGCCGCTCAGCGGCGTGCCGCGCGTCCAGGCCGGCGGACAGGGCGGCCTGCTCGACGTCGTCCTGAGCCCGGGGTTCGCGCAGGACCGTCTCGTGTACCTCTCGTTCTCCGATCCCGGCGACGGCGGCGCGAGCACGGCGGTCGCGCGCGGCCGGCTGGGAGAGCGGGGGCTCGACGACACGCAGGTGATCTGGCGCCAGCAGCCGAAGGTCGGCGGCGGCCTCCACTTCGGCTCGCGGATCGTCTTCCGTCCCGACGGCACGCTGTTCGTCACCCTCGGCGACCGCTACAGCCATCGCGACCGCGCGCAGGACCTCTCCACGACGATCGGCAAGGTCGTGCGGATCGGCGCCGACGGCTCGGTGCCGAAGGACAACCCGTTCGTCGGCCGCGACGGCGCGCGGCCGGAGATCTGGTCGTACGGGCATCGCAACGTGCAGGCCGCGGCGCTGGATCCGCAGGGACAGCTGTGGACCGTGGAGCACGGTGCGCGCGGCGGCGACGAGCTCAACAACCCGCAGCCCGGCAAGAACTACGGCTGGCCGATCATCACGTACGGCATCGACTACTCGGGCGCGAAGATCGGCGTGGGCACCGCGCGCGCGGGCATGGAGCAGCCGGTCTACTACTGGGATCCGGTCATCGCGCCGTCGGGCGCGGTCTTCTACCGCGGGAGCGCGTATCCCGACTGGACGGGCCAGCTCTTCGTCGGCTCGTTGAATCCCGGACGGCTCGTTCGGCTCAAGCTCGCGAACGGACGCGTCGTCGAGGAGGCCCGCTACGCGATCGACGGCGGCGAGCGCGTGCGTGACGTGCGCGAGGGACCGGACGGCCTGCTCTACGTCCTGATCGACGCCTCGCGCGGCCGGGTCGTCCGGCTCGAGCCGGCGCGGTAGCGCGTCGTTGACAGTGGTCACGGCCGCCACGTATAACGGCGCAGACATGGTCTTCCGGTCCAAGCGCGCGGGTGACAAGAGCCGGCTGGGGTTCCGCAAGGAACGCCCAGCGACGGTGGCGCGCGCCGGCAGGGAGACGTAGACCGCAGCTCACCTCACGTCCCCCGGACCTCACGAGGCCCGCGACCACCCGGTCGCGGGCCTTTTGCGTTTCCGGGCAGGGAGAACAGCATGCAGAGGGAAGACAGGGGGGGCATGGGGGGCCATCTCGGGGCCCGCCCATCTATAGACGGCGTCTGGCTTCCGGTTGTGACCCCGTTCGTGGACGGGGCGGTCGACTTCGTCAGCTACGAGCGGCTGCTCGCGCACTACCTCGCCAAGGGCGTGACCGGGATCTTTCCGCTCGGCACGACGGGCGAGAGCCCGACGCTGGACGACGACGAGATCGAAGCCCTCGTCGATCGCACGGTGACGCTCGTCGCGGGCCGCGTGCCCGTCTACGTCGGCATCGGCGGCAACGCGACGAAGAAGGTGATCGCGGCGATGCGCCGCCTCGAGCGCTACCCGTTCCCCGGCATCGTCTCGGTGTGCCCGTACTACAACCGGCCGGGCCAGGACGGCCTGCGCGAGCACTTCACGGCCATCGCGGAGGCGACGGCCAAGCGGATCGTGATCTACAACATCCCGTATCGCACCAGCATCAACCTGCGGAACGACACGCTGCTGCGCCTGGCCGAGATTCCGAACATCGTCGGCGTGAAGGACTCGAGCGGCGACCCCGCCCAGTCGCTCGCGCTGCTGCGCGAGCGCCCGAAGGGCTTCGCGGTGATGACGGGCGACGACGGCTTCTTCTACACGGCCCTCGCGCACGGCGCCGACGGCGGCATCCTCGCGTCCAGCCACGTGCGCACCGAGCGCTTCCTCGAGGTCTACGCGCGCATGAAGGCGAACGACCACGAGGGCGCGCGGGCGGCGTGGACGGAGCTGGACGCGCTCGTCCCGCTGCTGTTCGGCGAAGCGAACCCGATGCCGCTCAAGCACGTGCTCCAGCGCCACGGGCTGATCAAGTCCGCGGAGTGCCGCCGGCCGCTCACGCGCATCTCCGCGGCGCTCGCGCAAACGCTCGACAACGCGTTACCCTCCACGCCGTGAACACCGTCCTCATCGCCGGCGCCTCCGGCCTCGTCGGCTACGCGGCGGCCCGCCACTTCGCGGGCCTGCCGGGCTGGAAGACCGTCGCGGTGTCGCGGCGGCTGCCCGACGATCTCCCCGGCGTGGAGCTGATCGCCGTCGACCTGCTCGACGCCGCGCGGTGCGCGGAGGTGTTCGGGCGCATGCGCGACGTCACCCACGTCGTGTACGCGGCGCTGTACGAGAAGCCCGGGCTCTATCAGGGCTGGCGCGAGCGCGACCAGATGGAGACGAACCGCCGCATGCTCGAGCACCTCTTCGAGCCGCTGCGGCGCGCGGCGGCGGGTCTGCGTCACGTCACGCTGCTGCAGGGCACGAAAGCGTACGGCGCCCACCTGAAGCCGATCCCGATCCCGGCCAAAGAGCGTGCGCCGCGCGATCCGCACGAGAACTTCTACTGGCTGCAGGAGGACTACCTGCGCGGCCGACAGGCGGGGGCGCCGTGGACGCTCACGATCCTGCGCCCGCAGGTGATCTTCGGCGAGTCGCTCGGCAGCCACATGAACCTCGTGCCGGCGATCGGCGTGTACGCGGCACTCCGGCGGGACGCCGGCCGGCCGCTGTCGTTCCCCGGCGGGCCGCCGTGGGTGCGCGAGGCCGTCGACGCCGATCTCCTCGCGCGCGCGTGCGCGTGGGCGGCCGAGTCCCCCGCGGCCGCGAACGAGACGTTCAACATCAACAACGGCGACGTCTTCGAGTGGCGGCACGTGTGGCCGGCCATCGCGGAGACGCTCGGCATGGAGGTCGGGCCCGACGAGCCGCAGTCGCTCGCGGCGACGATGCCGCCACGCGAGGCGGAGTGGCGCGCGATCGTGCGCAAGCACGGGCTGCGCGCGCCCGAGAGCCTCGCCGCGTACGTGGGGCAGGGCTTCGTGTACGCGGACGGCCAGCTCGCCTACGGCGCGAAGCGCACGCCGCCCACCACGCTCGTGAGCACGATCAAGGCACGGCAGGCGGGCTTCCACGAGTGCATGGACACCGAGGACATGTTCCGGAAGTGGTTCCGGCGCTTCCAGGAGCGCGGCTGGCTGCCGCGGGCGTGAGCTAGAGCGAGCGGAGGAAGCGCAGCATCGCGGCGTTGACCTCGGCGGGGCGCTCCTGCTGGGTCCAGTGGCCGCAGCCTTCGAGCACGATCGACTCGCGCAGGCCCGGCACCACGTGCTTCAACGCGGGGAGCAGCTTCTCCATGCCGCGAAAGGTCATCACGGGATCGCGGTCGCCGGTGACGTAGAGCGCGGGCACCGTGACCGTCGCGCCCGCCCACGGCGCGAACAGCTCCCAGTTGCGGTCGATGTTGCGATACCAGTTGAGCCCGCCGCGGAAGCCGCTCGTCGCGAACTGTCCCGCGTAGTGCGCGACGTCGGCCTCGGTGAGCCACGCGGGCAGCGTCGCCGGCGCGTCGCGCTTCGTGAGGAAGCCGCCGGTGCGCGGCACCATGCCGTCGCCGCCGCCGCCGATCGTCACCGGCGCGGGCCGCGTGTCGCCGGAGCCCCAATAGAGAATGCGCCGGATCGTGTCGCGCGGATCGCGCTCGAGCTCCTGCTCGGCCACGCCGGGCGTCTGGAAATAGAGCTGGTAGAAGATCGCGTCGTCGGTCTGCGGCATCGCGGTGGACGGACGCGTGGTCCCGCGCGGGCGGAAGGGCACGCTGAGCCCGATCACCGCGCGGAAGACGTCCGGCCGCACGAGCGCCGCGTGCCACGCGACCGGCGCCCCCCAGTCGTGGCCGGCGACGACCGCGGTGCGCTCGCCGAGCGCGCCGACGAGGCCCACGACGTCGCCGACCAGATGGAGGAGCGTGTACCGGTCGATCGCCTCGGGGCGATCGGTGTCGCCGTACCCGCGCTGGTCGGGAGCGACGGCGTGGAACCCGGCCTCCGCGAGCGCCAGGAGCTGGTGGCGCCACGAATACCAGGACTCCGGGAAGCCGTGGCAGAGGACGACGAGCGGGCCGGCGCCCGCCTCCGCCACGTGCATGCGGATGCCGTTGCTCTCGACCGTGCGGTGCGTGATCGCCGTCACGCGGTCACGCGGGATCGAGTCCGATCACCTCGTTGAAGCGGCCGAGGCCGATGAAGAGCGTGGTGTGCACCGCCAGCTCGATGATCTCGGCTTCGGAGAACTGCTCGCGCAGCTCCGCCCAGAGCGCGTCGTCGACCTTGTGGTGGTCGACGGCCAGCTTCTCGGCGAAGTGCAGCGCGGCGCGCTCGCGCGCGCTGATCAGCGGGGAGGTCTCGTCGTGGATCGCGGCGACCTTCGCTTCGGTCAGGCCTGCATGCCGGGCCCCGGCATAGCGGACCTTCATTCAGTAGCGGCACTCGTTGAGCGCGGCCACCTTGAGGCGGACGAGCTCCTTCAGGACGGGGTCGAGCGCGCTGTCCTTCGCGAGCGCCGCGCGAAAGCCGGCGAGCGCCTGCATGACCGCGGGGTTCTTCGCGTAGGTGCGGGGACTGGCCGAGGTGCCCGTCTCCTTCTCGGCGCCCTCGCACATGTGACGCAGTGCCGGGTCCACCTGCGACATCGGAAGCGGCTCGATTCGTGCCATGAGGGATCCTCCTGCGCCCGACGGTATCACGTCACCGGCGGGCCGGCGCCAGCGTGCCGATCGCGATGCCGCCGAGGATCAGCACGATCGCGCTCACGAGCGTGAGCGTCAGGGGCTCGCGGAGCCAGACGGTGGCGATCGACACGCTGACGACCGGCGTGGCGAGCAGCCCGAGCGACATCGTGAACGCGGGCAGGCGGCGCCCGGCGTTCGCGCTCGCCCAGTACGCGAGCGCGGTGCCGGGCCCGCCGCCGTAGAGCAGCAGCGCCGCGAGCGACGGCGTCCACTCGATGGACGGCACGCCTTCGAGCGCGAGCGCGATCGCCACGAGCAGCACGGTGGAGAGCGCCATCTGCCACGGCAGCAGCTCGAACGTCGAGACGCGCCAGCGGTGCGCGCGGATGTGGAGGATGGCGCCCGCCCAGAGCAGCGCGCCCGCGAGGATCGACGCGTTGCCGAGCACGACGCGTCGGTCGCTCCAATCGAACGCGACGGGGTTGAAGAGCAGCGCGAGGCCGACGAGCCCGATCGCGACGCCGAGGAGACTCCGGGCGCCGAGCCGCTCGCCGAGGACCAGTGCGGCCGCCGGCGTGACCCACAGCGGCGTGGTGTAGGCGAGGACGACGGAGCGTCCCGCCGGCACGACCTGCAGGCCGAGGCTCGTCAGGACCGTGAAGCCCACCATGTGGAGGACGGTGACGCTGATCAGGACGGGGACGTCGCCGCGGACGGGACGGACCAGGCGGCGCGTCGCGACCGCGATCGCGAAGAGCACGACGACCGCGATGACCGAGCGCAGGGCCACCGACCAGATCGGCGCCACGCTCAGCAGCACGAGCTTGTTCACCGGCCACGTGAAGCCCCACGCGAGGACGACCGTGATCAGGAAGAAGACGCCGACGCGCCGCTCGGAGGGCATGCGCGCAGCACCGTACCACGCGGGCGTAGACTCACGGCATGAAGACGCCCAATCCGTACGCCTTCACGCCGCACGCGGGCCTGCACCGCGGGCTCCGTAGCGAGATTCCGCTGCCGACCCGCCTGGTGTCCAACGAGGAGTTCGCGCCGCTGCCCCAGACGCCGGCGCAGCAGGCGGTGGAAGCGCGCATCCTCGCGGAGGCGGCCCGGCTGGCGCCGCGGCTCGGCCTGAGCCGGCGCGACTTCCTGCGCACGAGCGGCGGCGTCGCGACCTCGCTGCTCGCGATGAACGCGGTGTTCGGCCATTTCTTCGACGTGCTGCCGGTCGAGGCGCAGCAGCCGCAGGCGTTCGCGGAGCGCGCGGGCGCGCCGCCGTTCATCTTCGACGTCCAGCTCCACTACGTGAGCGCGGGCTACGACCCGGCCAACGAGGAGGCCAAGCGCAAGGGCGGCATCCCGAAGGCCGCGCTCCTGAACCTCCGGCAGAATTCGCGCCGCCTGAACCCGAAGCTGGCGTCCGACCGCGGCACCATGGAAGACCTCGGCTGGGCGAACTTCGTGAAGGAAGTGTTCCTCGACAGCGAGACCGCCATCGGCCTGATCTCCACACCGCCCGGCCCGTATCCGCACGAGGCCGTCGTGCCGCCGAAGGAGATGACGGCCATCCGCGACGAGATCAACCGCATCACGCAGTCGCGGCGTATGCTGGCCCACGGCCTGGTCTCCCCGCAGCTCGGCCAGACGGACCTCGACTTCATGGACCAGCAGGTGGGCCAGATGAAGATCGACGCGTGGAAGGCGTACACCGGCGCCAACGCGAAGGGCTTCGACCGCGGCTGGCTCCTCGACGACGAGAAGCTCGCGTACCCGATGCTGGAGCGCGTCCGCAAGCTCGGAGTGAAGCGCTTCTGCGTGCACAAGGGCCTGCCGCTCGGGCCGGTCCCCGACTACAACCACCCGCGCGATCTCATCAAGGCCGCGAAGGACTTCCCGGACATCGACTTCCTCGTCTATCACGCGGGGCTGCTGAGCGTGAGCGCCGCGAAGGACGCGGAGGTGCCGTGGACGAGCGAGTTCTGCCGCATGAAGAAGAAGGAGCCGGGGCTGCGCAACATCTACATGGAGCTCGGCTCCACGTTCGGGCAGCTCGTGACGACCAACCCGACGGCGTGCGCGCACCTGCTCGGCCAGGCGATCGACGCGTTCGGCGCGGACCACGTGCTGTGGGGCACGGACTCGATCTGGTACGGCACGCCGCAGTGGCAGATCGAGGCGTTCCGCCGGTTCGAGATCCCGCAGGCGTTGGTCGACGCACAGAAGTACGCGCCGCTCACGCGCGAGGTGAAGGCGCAGATCTTCGGGCTCAACGCCGCGCGGGTCTTCGGCGTCGACGTGGCGGCGAAGCGCAACGAGATCCCGAAGGACTACCTGAGCCGCATGAAGATGGCGTACCTGGACGAAGGCCCGGCGCCGAGCCATCGATGGTATGGGTGGGTGACGCGCTGAGCGGCTAGAATCCCGGCATGCCTGGACCGCTCGCCGGAATCCGCGTCGTCGATTGCACCACCGTCGTCCTCGGGCCGTGGGCCGCGCAGCAGCTCGGCGACCTGGGCGCCGACGTCGTCAAGATCGAGCCGCCGGAAGGCGACACCACGCGCCAGCTCGGGCCCATGAAGAATCCCGACATGGGCGCGTTCTATCTCGCCGTCAACCGCAACAAGCGCTCGATCGTGCTCGACCTCAAGCAGGAGGCGGCGCGCGGCGTGCTGCGCACGCTCGCGTCGACCGCCGACGTGCTGCTCCACAACTACCGCCCGCAGGCGGCGAAGCGGCTCGGCATGTCGTACGAGACGTTCCGCGCGCTCAACCCCGGCATCGTGTACGTCGGGACGTACGGCTTCCGCGCCGCCGGGCCGTACGGCGAGAAGCCGGCGTACGACGACATCATCCAGGCCGCCTCCGGCGTGTCGTCGCTGCAGTCCTCGCTCATCGGCGAGCCGCGCTACGTGCCTACGATCGTGGCCGACAAGACCAGCTCGATGACGGTGCTCGTGCACACGCTCGCCGCGCTCCACCACAAGGCGCGCACGGGCGAGGGGCAGGAAGTCGAAGTGCCGATGTTCGAGAGCATGGCCGCGTGGGTGATGATCGAGCACCTCTACGGCGAGACGTTCGTGCCGCCGATCGACAGCGTCGGCTACAAGCGCGTGCTCAACCCGTGGCGGCGCCCCTTCAAGACGAAGGACGGCTTCCTCGCGATCCTGCCGTACACGGACCAGAACTGGCGCGACTTCTTCCAGATCGCCGAGCGCCCGGACCTGCTCGCGGACGAGCGGTTCAAGACGCTCGGTACCCGGCTCAAGCACATCGAGCTGCTCTATGGCGAGCTGGGGAAGATCGCGGAGAGCCGCACGAACGCGGAATGGCTCGCGGCGCTCGACAAGGCGAACATCCCCGGGATGATCGTCAACTCGCTCGAGTCGCTGCTGACCGATCCGCACCTCGAGGCCACCGGCTTCTGGCAGCTGGTCGATCACCCGACCGAAGGCCGGCTGCGCATGCCCGGCATGCCGGCCGCGTACAGCAAGACGCCCGCCGACATCCGGCGGCTGCCGCCGCGGCTCGGAGAGCACACGGTCGAGATCCTGCGGGAGGCGGGCTACGGCCAGGCGGCGATCGACGCGCTGGTCGCATCCGGCGCCACGCGCACGGGCAGGGTCGCGGCGCGATGAAGTTCGGCCTGCGCTACGCGAACCTCGGGCGCTACACGAGCGGCGCCGCCGCGATCGAGCTCGCGCAGGCGGCGGAAGAAGCGGGCTTCGAGTCGATCTGGACGGTCGAGCACGTGGTGGTCCCGCGCGGCTATCAGTCGCGCTATCCGTACTCCGAGACCGGACGCATGGGCAGCGGGCTCGAAGACTTTCCGATTCCCGATCCGCTCATCTGGCTGACGTACGTGGCCGGCGCCACGCGCCGGCTCAAGCTCGGCACCGCGATCATGATCCTGCCGCAGCGCAATCCGGTCGTCACCGCGAAGGCGCTGGCCTCCCTCGATCACCTCGCGGGCGGCGACCGCGTGCTGCTCGGCGTCGGCGTGGGCTGGCTCGCCGAGGAGTTCGCGGCGCTCGGCGTGCCGTTCGCGGACCGCGGCGCCCGCACCGACGAGTACGTCGCGGCCATGCGCGCGCTGTGGAGCGAGGAATGTGCGAGCTTCGCGGGCCGCTTTGTGAGCTTCACCGACGTCTACTGCCGCCCGCTGCCGCCGACGCGCCGCATTCCGATCATCGTCGGCGGGGATACGCCGGCGGCGGCGCGGCGCGCGGGACGGCTCGGCGACGGCTACTTCCCGGCGCGCACGCCGTCGCCGGCGTTGCTGGACGAGCTGCGCCGTGCCGCGCGCGAGGCCGGCCGCGATCCCGCGTCGATCGAGCTGACGGTGGCGGCGCCCGCCGACCCCGCGGAGATCGCGACGCTCGCGCGCGAGGGCGTGAGTCGCGTGGCGGTGCCGGTGAGCAACGCGGCAGGCCTCGCGGCGCAGGTGCGTACGCCCGAGGACGTCCTGCGCTACGGCAAAGAGGTCATCGCGCGCTTCCGGTGACGAGGGGCGGGCGCCCTCGTCTCAGCGCGACAGCGGCGCCGCGCAGGTCCCCGCCGGCGGCTCGGCCACGGGCGCGGCGCACGTGCCGCCCGCGCTTCCCCCGTCGCGGTTGTACGGAAGCCGGCCGAGGAGCAACGCCATGCCGCAGCGGTCGGTGAGACCCGCGTAGACGAGCCCCGCGCCGACGAAGGCCGGAAGCAGGCCGAACCACGGGCTGACGGCGACCGCCAGGGCGCCGCCGATGCCGGCGAGCGCGCCGGCCACGATGCGGACCTGGCGCTCGAGGCTCATGTGCGCCTTGCCCGCGACGGCGGGCAGGCCGGCTTCCTGCCAGGCCACCATGCCGCCCTCGAGGACGCGGGTCCGCACGTCGGCGAGCTGCGCGGCGGCGAGCCGCGCGCGGGTGCCGGTGCGGCAGACGAGCACGACGTCGCGATCGCGCGGCAGCTCGCCGTGCCGCCGGGCCAGCTCGTCGAGCGGGAGCAACAGGCTGGGCTCGAGGTGGACGGCGCGATACTCCGCCGGCAGGCGCACGTCCACGACGAGCGGGGGCGACTGTCCGCGCAGGGCGGCCGCGAGGTCGTCCGCCGTGATCGAGCCCGACGGCCGCAGCCCGCGGATGTTGGCCGCCACGATCGCGTCCATGTTCGCGGGCTTGGGTTGCACCGCCGCGCGCAGCGTGCTCACGAAGCGCTCGCGCTCGGCGAGGCGGAGCAGCGCGTTCGTCCGGCGCTCCTGCCCCAGCGTCGAATGCGTGTGGCCGGCGTAGTCGTGGCCCGGGTAGACCGTGAGGTCGTCCGAAAGATCGGCCAGGCGCTGGTGGAGGCTGTCGTAGAGCGACTCCGGGCTCCCGTTCTGGAAGTCCGTCCGGCCGGCGCCGCCCACCAGGAGCGTGTCGCCCGTCAGGAGCGCGCCGTCGACGAGGAGGCTCATCGAGTCGTCGGTGTGACCCGGCGTCGCGAGGACCTCGATCGCGTGACGGCCGAGCGTGACGCGGTCGCCGTCGCGCAGCCGCCCCGTCGCGACCTCGGACCTGGCCTGGGCCGACAGGAGCACCTCGGCGCCGGTCCGCGCGCGGAGCTCCGCCGCGCCCGACAGATGGTCGGCGTGCGTGTGGGTCTCGATGACCGTGCGCAGGCGCAGGCCGCGCGCCTCGAGCTCCCCGAGATAGTCCGTCACGCGGTCGGCGCGCGGGTCGACCAGCGCGGCGTCGCGGGTCGCGGGATCGGCGATGAGGTACGCGAAGCAGCTCTCCGCCCGCATCTGGTGGACGGTCAACGTGTCGGTCGTCGCGATGGTCATGGGCGTCTCCTTCGGGTCGCCGCGCGCGGCGACGGGGTCGAGGTTCTCGGACCGGCGGTCGCCAACGCGGGCAGGCGCTCGGCCTGCCGGTCGACGTGCGCCCGGAGGCTGCCGCAGATCGCGTCACAGATCTGGTCGATGAACGGGTCGACGATGCGGTAGTGGACCTGCCGGCCGTCCTGCCGCCGCGCCACCACGCCCGCGCGGAGGAGCAGCGCCAGGTTGCGCGACACGTTCGGCTGCGTCGCGCCCACGCGCTCCACGATCTGGACCACGTTCAGCTCGCCCTCGCGGAGCGCGTTCAGGACGCGCAGGCGCGTCGCGTCCGCGAGCAGCCGGAGGCGTTCCGCCACGGGTTCGAAGAGCGTATCGGAGAGGATCATATAAGTGGAAGCTTATATGATGATAAGTTGATGTCAACCGCCGGCGCCCGCCTGAAGACAGCGGGCGCCATCTGCTAATCTGAGCCCCATGGCTGACTCTGGCGCGCCCGAGCTTCGGATGGACCCGGCCTCGCTCTATCGGGAAGACACCTATACCGACCGGCGGATCGGCACGATCCGCATCCTCACGCCGGTCACGCGCGACGGCGGGACGGATCCCGGACGGCCCGTCCTCTACGTCGGCGAGACGCAGCTCCTCACCACGGGCGGGCTCTTGCCGCTGGTGTTCGAGATCGAGGCGACCTCGCTCGGGGACGCCGCCGACAAGTTCGCCGACGGCGCGGAGATGGCCATCGAGCGCACGCGCCGCGAGATCGAGCAGATGCGCCGCGAGCAAGCCTCCCAGATCATCGTCCCCGACAGCATGCCCGGCGGCGGCCTCCGCGGTCCTGGGCTTGGCGGGCCGGGCATGGGTGGCCCCGGCAGCGGCCTCATCCGGCCCCGCTGATCCCGGCCGACGATAACGGCGCATCTGCGTCGTTGCCTCGTCGTCGGCTCCCTGCGGCGCACAGGAGTGCGCGCTCAGTCGCTCCTCCTCGGCGCCTCGCATCTGCACCGTTCTCGTCGGCCGGCCGCCCACGGTGCGCACGGCCCTCGCTTCGCTCGTGCCTCCGGGTGGCCGATTCGCAGTCGCGGCTGCGCTGCGCTCGCCGCAGCGCGGCCGACCAGTTACACCAGGATCGAGACTTCTCGGGCGCGGAGGCAGCCGTCGCAGAGACGGGGCACGCGTCGGATCACGCGGCTCGCCTCCAGCGCCCGCACCACCGTCAATACCTCCTGGAGCGGGCGGGACGTGATTCGCGTCAGACAGTCCACGCAGAGAGCGCGGTCCTCCAGAAGCGCGACCACTTCGAAGGATTCCATGCGACGCGGGATCGCAAGAAGTACGCCGCGCCGTGCCGGCACGGCGTACGCGGACTTGGCGATCACCGCGGCCTCAGCTCCGTTCGCGACGGGACAGCCGGACGTCAGGTGCGCGGCGCGACGAATTTCGTCGTGTCAGTCGGGCAACACCGCCACCGCGGAGATCTCGATCAGCGCGCCTTCACGCAGCAAGCCTGCCACGATGACACCGGTCGCCACCGGGTAAGGGGGGCGGAAGAACTCGCGGCGCACGGACGCCGTGCCGCGGTAGTTCTCCGTCGTCGTGATGTACTCCGTCGTCTCCACCACGTGCTCGTAGCCGCCGCCTGCGGCGGCGAGCAGCGCGCCGAGCTTCTGCAGGATGTAGCGCGTCTGGCCCACGATGTCGCCGGGCGCGACCAGCGCGCCCGCCTCGTCGACCGCCGTCGTGCCGGCCAGGAACAGCAGGTTGCCCGCGCGGATCGCGGGCGAGAACGTGTAACGCTCGGGCCACGTGGTGCCGGCGGCGGTGATCATGCGAGGGGTCGCCATCGTCGTCCTTTCGATGCCGCTCAGGCGCGGCGCAGCAGGAAGCGTTGGATCTTGCCGGTCTCGGTCTTCGGAAGCGCGGGCACGACTTCCACCACGCGCGGAGACTGGTGCCGGCCCACGCGCGTCTTCACGAGCGCGACGATCTCGTCCGCCAGCGCCGGCGGCGGCGTCACGCCCGGGCGCACGACCACGTACGCCTTCACGATCTGGCCGCGCAGCGGGTCCGGGGCGCCGACCACCGCGGCCTCCGCCACCGCGGGGTGCGCGAGGATCGCGCTCTCGACCTCGAAGGGGCCGATGCGATAGCCGGCGCTCTTGATGACGTCGTCGGCGCGGCCCTCGAACCAGAAGTAGCCGTCGGCGTCGCGCCGCGCGAGATCGCCGATGGTGATCCAGCCGCCGCGGTCGAGCTCGCGCGTGCGCTCGGGATCGTTCCAGTAGCCGAGCGCGTAGTAGCCGGCGGCGCTCGGCGCCATGCCGACGTGGCCGACGGTGTCCGCGGGCAGCTCGGCGCCGTGGTCGTCGACGATCGCCATGCGAGTGCCGGGGAGCGGCAGCCCCATCGAGCCGGGCTTCACCGCCATGTCGACCGCGCCGAGGTTGCCGATCACGAGCCCGAACTCGCTCGAGCCGTAGTGGTCCATGACCGTGACGTCCCACACCGCGCGGAAGAAGCCCACGACTTCGGCATTCAGCGGCTCGCCGCAGCTGCTCGCGCGCCGCACGCGCGCGGGCCGCGCGCGCACGGCCGGCTCGCCGAGCGCCATGATGCCGCGCAGGAGCGTGGGCGTGGTCGCGAGGTTCGTGACGCCGAGCGCGCCGATGCGCTCGAGCGCGAGCTCCGGCGACGGCGCGGCTTCGTGACAGACGACCGGCACGCCGAGCGCGAGCGCGCCCATGTAGCAGATGAGGCCGTAGCCCCAGCCGGGATCGCCGGTCGGCCAGAAGACGTCGTCGGCCCGGAGATCCACGCCCAGCGTGAGCCACGGATGGATCGCGAGCACGAAGTTCGTCGCGATCTGCACGCCCTTCGGCGGCCCCGTCGAGCCGGACGTGTAGAGCAGCACCGCGGGGTCGTCGCGCCGGCACGGCGCCGACGGCGCGCGCTCCGGCTGGCCGGCGACCGCCTGGTGGAAGGCGAGCTCGCCCGCGAGCTCGGCGCCGCCGCCGCGGATGGTCACCCGCGTCACGCCGGACGGCAATGCGGGCACGCGGTCGCGATACTCGTGATGCGTGAAGAGCACCCGCGCGCCGCTGTGGCGGACGCGGAAGTCGATCGCGTCGGGGCCGAAGCCGGTGAAGATCGGGACGTACACCGCGCCGACGTGCCACGCGCCCAGCATGATCGCGAGCGTCTCGGGCACGCGCGGCAGGAAGCCGGCCACGCGGTCGCCCTCGCGGATGCCGGCGCTCGTGAGGAACCCGGCCACGCGGGTCGCGAGGCGGTGGAGCTCGTCGAACGTCAGCGCACGCTCGAGCCCGGGCGCCTTGCCGTACCAGCGCAGCGCGAGCCCGCCCCCGGCCGCGTGCCGCCCGACGATCGTGTCCGCGAGGTTCACGGCGCCGTCGCGCGTCCAGCCGAGCGCCGCGAGGCTCGCGTCCCAGGAGAAGCGGGCGCACGCCTCGGCGTAGGTGAGACCCAGGGCGGCGCTCCTCAGGCGAGCAGCGCGCGCAGCGGCGCCAGCACCGCTTCGGTGTGGCTCTTCGGCACGATGATCGCATCGTCGAAGCCGAGGTCGGCCAGGCGCTCGAGGCGCGTCCTCGCGGTGGCCGGATCGCAGCGCAGGTGGAAGGGCGCGTCGTCGGGCATCGTTGCGGTCGCTTCGCCGAGGTCCGCCGCGATGTTCGTGACGATCGCGCGCCGGCCTCCGGCCTCGCGATAGCGTCGGATGCCGTCCTTCAGCGTGGCGTAGCTCGTCTTCGCGGCGGACGCGATCCAGCCGTCGAACTCCTTCGCGGCGCGCGGGATCCAGTGCGTGCCGTTCCAGCTCCCGATCAGCAGCGGGGGGCCCCCCTTCGCGGTCTCCCACGGCGTGAGGTTCGCGGCGCCGACCGGCTGGCCGTTCCAGAGCCGCCGCATAGTGACGAGCGCCTCGTCCATCGCCTGCATCCGGGTGGCGAAGTCCACGCCGACGGCGTCGAAGTCCGCTTTCGTCGAGCCGGCGCCCACGCCGAGGAGCAGGCGGCCGCCGCACAGCAGGTGCGCGGTGAGGATGCGATGCGCCAGCTCCACCGGCCGGCGCAGCGGCACCTGCAGGATGCACGTGCCGACCGTGAGCCGCTCCGTCACGGAGGCGGCCACCGAGAGCGCGATGAGGGGATCGGGCAGCATGAAGCCGCGGCCGATCGCGTCGAAGCACCAGACGCTGTCGAAGGCGAGGCGCTCCGCGAGGCGCGCGGTGCTCGCGGTCGTGTCCGCGCCGAGCGGGCCGCCGCCGGCGAGTGCGTGGGGCATCGTGATGCCGAGCCGCATGGTCAGGACTCCGCTTTCAGTCCCATCACGCGCTTGGGCGGATAGGCCTTGAAGGTCGCCAGGTGCGCGCGCATGCCCTCGCGAAGCACTTCGAGGTACGCGAGCTTGCGCGTGAGGTAGCTCCGGCTCTCCTTCGGATCCAGATAGAGGTTGTAGAGGCGCGGGTAGGTGTAGCGCTGCGTGACGCCGGTGAAGCCGCCGGTGCCGTGCAGGTCGGTCTCGTCGTCGCTCGTCGCGCTGAGCACCCACTTGTATTCCCCGACGCGCAGCGCGGAAAAGGTGTCGACGAGCCAGTAGTAGTGATACTTCCGGCACGACAGCCCATCCGGCGCGAGCAGGAACGAGCTCTGGTCGATGCCGTCGATGAACCGGTCCGTCGGGAGTTGGTCTGCCGCGCCCGCGAGCGCGAGCGCCGTCGGCAGCAGGTCGCTGAAGTTGAGCAGGCCGTCGCTCACGCGGTCGGCGTCGATCATGCCCGGCCACACCGCGAGCGCGGGCACGCGCACGCCGCCTTCCCACGTCGAGCCCTTCGCGGAGCGGAACGGCGTGTACGCCGCGTCCGGCCACGTCTCCATGTGCGGCCCGTTGTCGGATGACACGACGATCAGCGTCGACTCGAGCTGGCCCGTCGCGTCCAGCGCGCGCACGAGGCGGCCGACGATCTCGTCGAGCTCGAGCACCGTGTCCTTGTACGGATGGCGCGCGGGGGAGGCGCCGAGGAAGCGCTCGAGCGGGTAGTTGTCGAAGTGCGCGCCCCGCGTGCCGTGATAGAGGAGCCACGGCCGCTTCGCGGCCGCCATGCGGTGGATGAACGCGGTCGAGTACTCGCACCACATGTCGTCGAGGCGCGAGAGGACCGGGATGGTCACCTCCTCGACGTTCTCGGTCGCCCCGCCGCGGGTCGCGTGGACGAACGACTTGTTGAACGGCATGTTCTTCATCCACTCCGTGCGCGCCTCGGAGTACACGATCTCGGGGAAGAAGTTGGGATCGCGCCACTCGCTGTACATGTCGGACACCGAGAGGAAGCCGTAGAAGTCGTCGAAGCCGACGTTCTGGGGCTGGGATTCGACGTTCTCGCCGAGGTGCCACTTGCCGACCGCCTGCGTCGCGTAGCCCGCGTCCGTGAGGAGCTGCGGGAGGGTGACCTCGCCCTGCAAGCCGCCGGGCTCGCCGTACATCGGCGGGCGCTGGAGGCCGTGGCGGCGCGGCAGGCGCCCCGTCAGAAGGGTCCCGCGTGACGGCGAGCACGACGGCTCGGAGTAGCACGAGGTCAGTCGAAGCCCACGCCGGGCGAGCGCGTCGATCTGCGGCGTCGGGGCGCCGACGGCGACCCCGCCGCCGTAGCAGCCGAAGTCGCCCCAGCCGACGTCGTCGAACAGGACCACCAGGATGTTCGGCCGACGTCCGAGGCGTGCGAGCTTTGCCGCCGCGGCCGCGGCCTGGTCGGGGAAGACGAAGGCGGGCTCGCGCGAGGGCGCGAGGCGCACGGCCGGCGTCGCGAGCGGGTCGAAGGTCATACGATCTCCAGCAGACGGCGCGGGGTGTCGACCAGGATCGCGTCGATCTCTTTCTCCGTGAATCCGCGCCGGCGCATCATCGGCACCACGTTGGCGAAGATGTGCCCGTAGCCGTGGCCGCCGAACGCGACGAGCCGGCTCTGGTAGCAGATGTCGTGCGAGATCACCACGCGGTCGCCGTGGCCGCGCTCGATGAGCACGCGGATCGCGCGCAGCCGGACGGCGTCGTTCGGCATGTCGATGTCCGCGAGCCGGTAGTACGAGCTCTCCTGGCCGAAGAGGTCGAACTCGAGCACGCAGCCGGTGTCGGCCAGGCGCAGGAGGCGCTCGACGTCGAAGATCGTGCGGTCGATATGGCTGATGATCGTGCGCCCGAGGTCGCCGCCGTGCGCCTTGACGAAGTCGGCGACCTCCTGCGGCTGGTCGGGATGGCGGCCGGGATGGACGTTCAGGGCGAGGCCCGTCTCCTGCTGCGCGACGATCGCGCCCTGCATCACGCGGCGCTCGAGCGCGGTCCACGGCGCCTGGCAGCCGATCTCGCCGATGATGCCCGCGCGCACGCCCGTGCCCCACGCCCCCTCGAACGCCGCGGTGATCATGTCGCGCGCGAAGTCGTCGGCGGAGCGCGCGCGGTTGGCGTCCGGCTGGAACTCGTCCACGTAGTGGCCGCAGCCCATCACGACGTGCGCGCCGCTCTCGCGCGCGATCGTCGCCAGCGCCTCCGGCCGCGGCTCGAGGCCGCCGGACGAGAGCTCGACGATCGTCCGCCCGCCCGCGGCCACCATGCGCCGCGCTTCCGCGGTGGCGACCGCCACGTCGGCGAGCAGGTAGTTTCGCGCGGCCGGGAGCGTGCCGTAATTGATCGCCCATACGGTGTCGAGCGCGAGCTCGGGGCCGAGGTGCGCGGGCTCGCGCTTCGACGGCGGGCGGATGTCGACGAGCAGGTGCTCGTGCATGAGCGTGGGGCCGAGCGCCTCGGGCGCGACGAGGCCCAGCACCGTCTGCGCGCGCCCGCGCAGGTCGCTGCGTGTCACGGCGACTACGCGCTCGCCGCCGCCGGCGCGAACGAGCGGAGCAGCCGGCCGAAGCCGGCGATCGGCTGCGTGTGCCCGAGCTTGCGCAGCGTCATCCAGATGCTCGACTGGTTCGAGGTGACGACGGGCTTGCCGGTGCGCCGCTCGATCTCCTCCACGGCTTCGACCGACCGCCACGCGGTGCAGGAGCAGAGCAGCGCATCCGCCTCGGGGCGGCACGCCCTGGACGCGAAGTCGACGATGACCGCCGGGTCCTGGTCGTTGATGCCCTGGTTGCCGGCCTTCGCGGCGACGGGCTCGGCCTCGAGGTTCAGGACCTCGAAGCCCTGCGCGGTGAGGTAGGCGCGCAGCCGCGTGTTGTTCCACTCGGGGTACGGCGTCGCGACCGAGAGGCGGCGGGCGCCGAACGACCGCAGCGCGTCGACCACCGACGGGCTCGTCGCCACCGCGGGCACCTTCGCCGTGCGCTCGATCAGCTCGATCATCTCGCGGTCCCACCCGGGCCCCTTGAAGAAGCTGCCCGTCGTGCAGCCGTAGGAGATCGCGTCGACGCTCGCGGTGGCGAGATACTTCGCCCCGCTCTCGATCTCGCCGTTCATGCGCAGCATGCCTTCCTCGCCGAGCGCGTCGTTGGTGAGCCACAGGCGCTGGCCGTGGATGGTGTAGCCCTTCGGGGCCACGAGCTGGAAGTCGGCCTCGCAGGTGGTGTTGGTCGAGGGAACCATTACGCCGATACGCTTTCTCGATGCCATGGGTGTCGTCCTCATTTCATCAGGCTGGGGAGCCAGAGCGCGAGCGCCGGGAACAGCAGGATGAGCGCCAGGCGGACGATGTCCGCGTAGACGAACGGCATGACCCCGCTGAAGATCGTGCCGGTCGAGACCTGCGGGAGCAAGCTCTTCAGGACGAACATGTTCATGCCGACGGGCGGGCTGATCAGGCCGATCTCGACCACGCACACGATGATGACCCCGAACCACACCGGATCGAAGCCCAGGTGCACGACCACCGGGAAGAAGACCGGAATCGTGAGCAGGATCATCGACAGCTCTTCCATCGCGGTGCCCAGGATCACGTAGACCGCGCAGATCGCCGCGATCACCATCATGGGGCTCAGGTCCCAGCGGGTGACGAGGCTCTTGAGGTCCGCCGGCATCGTGGTGATGTTCACGAACTCCGCGAACATGAGCGCGCCGATGAGGATCATGAACAGCATCGCGGTCGTGCGCGCGGACTCGAGGAGCGCGGCGTAGAGCGTGCGCCACGTGAGCGCCCGCCGGGAGAGCGCGAAGACCATGGCGCCGAACGCGCCCATGCCCGCGCCCTCCGTGGCCGTGAAGAAGCCGCCGTAGATGCCGCCCATCACGAAGATGAAGAGCGCGACGACGCCCCACACCTCCGTGAGCGCGAGCCCGCGCACGCGCCAGCTCGAGCGCTCACCGGGCGGGCCGGAGGCCGGGTCGCGCAGGGTCATGATGAAGACCGCGGTGCAGAGCAGGAGCGCCCCGAGGATCCCCGGGATCACGCCCGCGGCGAAGAGCTTGCCGATGTTGGTCTCGGTGAACACGCCGTAGATCACCATGATCGTGGACGGGGGGACCATGATGCCGAGCGTGCCGCCGCCCGCCACCACGCCGGCGGCCAGCCGGTCGGAGTAGCCGAAGCGCTTCATCGACGGGTAGGCGACCTTCGCGAACGTCGCCGTCGTGGCGATCGACGAGCCGCAGATCCCGCCGAAGGCCGCCGAGGCCCATACCGTCGCCATCGCGAGCCCGCCCCGCAGGTGGCCGATGAACGCGTACGCGGCGCGGAAGAGCTCCTCCGACATCCCGGCCCGGGTCACGAAGTTGCCCATCAGGATGAACAACGGCACGACCGACAGCGTGTAGTTGCGCCCGGTCTCGTAGACCTTGGTCTGCGCGATCGCGAAGGCGACCGTCCAGTTCCAGTCGCGCATGTACGCGTAGCCGACGATGCCGACGATCCCCATCGCGAAGGCGATGGGGATGCGGAAGAACGCGATCGCCATGATGGCGACCAGGCCGACCAGGCCCTCGATCATTTGTGGCCGAACGCGCGGTAGAGGTGGATCGCGCCCGCGAGCGCGATCGCGAGCGCCATGAAGTACACGAACGGGCCGTACACGATGCGCAGGACGTCGGTCGCGTCGCGGTAGGCCCAGATGCGGTCCGCCTTCAGCCACACCAGCCAGGCGAGCAGCGCGAGCAGTGCGGCACACAGCACGTCGACGCCCGCCCGGACGGCCCGGCGCCCGCGCGGCCGCAGCAGGCGGTCGATGAAGTCCATGGTGGCGTGCTCGTCGGCGAACGACACGAGCGGCAGGCCCGCGAAGATCAGCACGAGCAGCATGAGCTCGGTGATCTCGAAGGCGCCCTGGACGGGCCGGTTGAACACGTAGCGTGCCACGACGTCCACGAACGTGAGGACCATCATGGCGAAGAGGATGGTGGACGCGGCGGCGCCGAGGAGCCCCTCGACGCGCCGCTCCCACCGGGCTTCGGGGACGCTCACTTCGCCTTCTTCAGCTCCTCACGGAACTCGGCGAGGATCGCCGCGGCGTCCACGCCCTTGGCCTTCGCCTGCTGGATCCACTCCTCGATGATCGGCGCCGAGCGCTTGCGCACCTCGGCCACGAGCTCGGGATTGGCGTTGACGATCTTCACGCCCGACTTCTTCAGCGCGTCCATGCCGCGCTGGTCCGCGTCGTCCCACGACTTGCCCGCGAGGCGCGCGATGTGCTCGCCCGAGATCTTCTCGATGGCGTCCCTGTCCTGCGGGGGGAGCTTGTTCCACTTGTCCTCGTTCATGAAGAAGCCGAACGCGGAGCTGTACATGCCGCCCGGGAAGAGCGTGGCCTGCTCGAGCACGGTCTCGAGCTTGAACGAGATGATCGACTCCATCGGGAAGAACACGCCGTCGGCCACGCCCGACTTGAGCAGCTCGAACGACTCGGGCGCCGGCTTGACGAACGCGGAGGCGCCCAGCGCCCTGGCGACCCTCTCCGCCACGCCGCCGCCCGTCCGGATCTTCAGGCCCTGCACGTCGGCGATCGAGCTCACCGCCTTCTTGGTGAACATCTGTCCCGGTCCGTGCGTGAACACGCCCAGCAGCTTCACGCCCTTGTACTCGCCGAGCTTGTGGAAGTGCTTCCAGTGCATGCGGGAGTACGCGACCGAGTTCGCGAGCGAGGTCTCGCCCGCGCCCGGCAGCTCCGGCATGAGCGGCATCACGTGGCGCGCGGGCGTGTAGCTCGCGGTGACGTACGAGAGGTCGACGAGGCCGTCGCGGACGGCGTCGAAGGTGCCGGGAGGCGCGGAGGGATGCTTCGGCAGCATCGTGAACTTCACGCGGCCGTTCGTGGCCTTCTCGACCTCGTTCGCCCAGCCCTGCAGGACGGTCGACGTCAGGTGGTGCTGGGGCGACACCCACGAGGACATCGTGAGCGTGGTCTGCGCCTGCGCGGGCGCGGCGGCGGCGAGGCCGCCGGCGACCAGCGCGGCGAGCGCGAGGAGCCTCATCTTCGACATTGGTGTCCTCCAGGTGGACGGCGGTCGGTTCGCGGGCGGTAGTGTAGCATTCGCGGATGGCCGATCTCGGCGGCGCGGCGCGGCTCCGGGCCGCGTTCGAGCTCAGTCCCACGATCCTCGCCGTCTCGAGCTTCGACGACGGGCGCCTCCTGGAGGTCAACGAGGCGTTCCTCCGCGTCACGGGCTGGAGCCGCGAGGAGGTCATCGGCCGCCCCATTCCCGAGATCGGCTTCTGGATCGATCCGGAGGTGCGCCGGCGCGGGCTCGACACGCTGCGCGCGGGCGGCGCCGTCCGCGACATGGAGGTGCGCTTCCGCACCAAGCGCGGCGACGAGGTCGTCGCGCTCCTCAACGCCGACCTCGTCGAGCTCGACGGGCGCCGGTGCGTCATCACCGCGCTCATGGACATCACCGGGCGCGTCCGCGCCGAGGCGGCGCTGCGCGAGAGCGAACGTCGCTTCGCCCAGCTGTTCCACGCGAATCCGGTGCCGATGACGATCGTCCGGCTGCGCGACGGCGTGACGCTCGAAGTGAACGAGGCCGTCGTGCGCGTGAGCGGCTACACGCGGGAGCAGATGCTCGGCCGCACCACTCCCGAGCTGGACGTATGGGCGCAGCCGGAGGAGCGCCGCCGCCTCCTCGAGCGCTTCGAACGCGACGGCGGCGTGCGCGACTTCGAGATGCTCTTCCGGACCCGCACGGGCGAGCTCCGCCACATGCTCGTCAACGCCGAGGTCATCACGTACGGCGGCGAAGCGGCGGTGGTCAACGTGGTGCTCGACATCACCGAGCGCAAGCAGCTCGAGGCGCAGCGGGAAGCGCGGCGCGAGGAGGCGGAGAGTCTCGGTCGCGCCAAGGACGAGTTCCTCGCGATGCTCGGTCACGAGCTGCGGAACCCCCTCGGCGTCATCGTCAACGCGCTCGCGGTCCTGCGGCCCGAGCTGCACGGCGCCGAGGCCGAGCGCGTTGTCGCGCTCATCGGCCGGCAAAGCCGGCAGCTCACGCGGCTCGTGGACGACCTGCTCGACGTCGCCCGGGCCACCGCCGGCAAGGTGGAGCTGCGCCGGGAGGTCGTGGACGTGCGCGAGGTGGTCCGCCGCTGCCTGGACGCGCTCGCGCAGGCCGGCCGCACCGCGGGGCACCACATCTACCAGGAGGGCGAGGCCGTCGCCGCCTTGGCGGACCCCGATCGCCTCGAGCAAGTCGTGGCGAACCTCGTGGACAACGCGTTGAAGTACACCCCGGCGGGCGGGCAGGTATTCGTGCGGACCGCGCGCGAGGGCGACGACGCCGTGCTGGTCGTGCGCGACACCGGCGAGGGCATTCGCGCCGAGCTGCTCGGACAGATCTTCGACGTCTTCGTGCAGCAGCCGCAGGCGCTCGATCGGGCGCGCGGCGGCCTGGGCCTGGGGCTCACGCTCGTGAAGCGGCTCGTCGAGCTGCACGGGGGCTCCGTCACCGCGACGAGCGACGGCGCGGGCCGTGGCAGCGAGTTCACGGTGCGGCTGGCGGCGGCGGCCGGCGGCGCGGCGGCGGCCGGCGAGGGGACAGCGGACGCGCCCGTGTCGCGCCGGCGCGTGCTCGTCGTGGAGGACAACGAGGACTCGCGCGAGATGCTGGAGCTGATGCTCGTGCAAGCCGGCCACGCCGTGGCGACCGCGGCGGACGGGCCGGGCGGGCTCGCGAAAGCCGCGGAGTTCGAGCCCGAGGTGGCGCTCATCGACGTGGGGCTGCCCGGGCTCGACGGCTATGCGGTCGCGCGGGCGCTGCGAGACACGCCGCGGGCGGGCGCGATGCGGCTCATCGCCCTGACCGGCTACGGCCAGGCGGAGGACCGCCGGAAGGCGCTCGAGGCGGGCTTCGACGTCCACCTCACGAAGCCCGTCGATCCCGAGCGGCTCGTACGGCTCGTGGGGGCCGTGTGAAGAAGGGCCCGGTCCTCATCGTGGGCGCGCTCGTCGCCGTGGCCGTGGTGCTGGTCGCGATGACGCTGCGCCGGCCCGACATCGAGACGTACGCGCCGACGGCGGCGACGCCGCGTGCGGTGGGCACGGCGCTCGTGGGCCCCGTGCTCTTCACGATCGACGCGACGCACGCCGAGCAGTGGCAGCGCTTTTCCTTCCAGCTCGGCGCCGCGGTCAGCGGCGAAGGCTGGGACCTCGCGTTCCGCCGCTACCAGGTGATCGCGAACGGCGGGAAGGGCTACGCCGGGAACGGGGGCGTCCGCGACCTCGGCGCGGCGCGCTTCGACGCGGTGGACGCCGTGCCCGCCGACGGCTACCAGCCCAACGACGGCGGCCCGGACCCGCGCAATCCCGCCATGGCGAGCTGGTACACCTACAGCTATTTCTCGCACCTGCTCATGCCGAAGCCGCACGTGTGGGCGATCCGCACCGCCGACGGTCGCTACGCCAAGCTCGAGATGGTCGGCTACTACTGTCCGGGCGGCCAGCCCGGGTGCGTGACGTTCCGCTACGTCTACCAGGGCGACGGCTCGACGAACGTCCGGGCGCGGACGGCGCCGACCGCGGGGGCGGCGCTGCGCTAAGCTACCGCCATGCGAGCCGGCCGCGCGTTCGACGGCTATCACCTTCGCGACGTGCCGCCGCCCGATCCCGAGCTCACGCGGGTCGGCCCCGGCACCCCGTGCGGCGAGTATCTCCGGCGGTTCTGGCAGCCCGTCGCGTTCGTGCGCGAGCTCGGCGAGACGCCGCTGCGCGCGCGCATCCTCGGCGAGGACCTCGTGGTGTTCCGCGACCGCGGCGGGCGCACGGGCGTGCTGCACCTGCACTGCGCGCACCGCGGGACGTCGCTCGAGTACGGCATCCCGCTCGAGCGCGGGCTACGCTGTTGCTATCACGGCTGGGTCTTCGACGTCGACGGCCGCTGTCTGGAGACGCCGGGCGAGCCCGCGGGCAGCCGGCTGTGCGAGCGCGTGTGGCAGGGCGCCTATCCCACGCACGAGCTCGCGGGGCTGGTGTTCGCGTACATGGGCCCGCCGGAGCGGCGTCCCCCGTTCCCGCACTACGACAGCTACGAGGTGCCGGGGCACACGCTGATGCCCGCCGCGAAGTTCACGCTGCCGTGCAACTGGCTCCAGGTGAAGGACAACAGCATGGATCCGGTGCACACCGCGTTCCTGCACGCGCTGAGCAGCGGCTACCAGTTCACCGCGGCGTTCGGCGTCGTCCCGGAGCTGGACTGGGTGCTGACCGACGCCGGGATGGTCTACATCGCGACGCGGCGGATCGGCGACCTCGTATGGGTCCGCGTGTGCGACTTCATGCCGCCGAACGTGCACCAGTTCACGCGGGAGATCGAAGAGGCGACCGCCGCGAAGCCGGCGAGCCGTCCGCTGATCATCCGCTGGGCCGTGCCGAACGACGACACGCATACGACGAACTTCGAGCTGGCGCAGGTCGATCCCGCGTGGGGCTTCACCGCGGAGCAGGTGGCGCAGCCCGGCTTCGGCCAGTCGGAGGACCGCCCGTACGCCGAGCGCCAGCGCTTCCCGGCGGACTTCGACGCGCAGTCGAGCCAGCGCCCGATCGCGGTGCACGCGCTGGAGCATCTGGCCTCGACGGACCGCGGCGTCATCATGCTGCGGCGGATCGTGCGCGACGGGATCCAGGCGGTCGCACGGGGCGACGATCCGTTCGGCGTGCGGGTCGACGGCACGATCCCGACGTTCACGCAGGACGTCGTGGTCGAGATCCCGCCGGCGGCGAGTGCGGAGGAGGACAAGAAGCTGTTGCGCGCGACCGGGCGTAGCGTGGTGAAGGGTGTGGAGGAGCGCTGACGAGGCGTGGAGGAGCGCTGACGAGGCCGGGCTACGGTCCGTCCGCGCGTTCCGCCAGCGCGCCCGGGTGCAGCACCGCGATCGCGTAGCCCACGTCGAGCCGGGTGCCGTCCCAGATCGGCGTCATGGTGTGCGGGCCGACACGTACACCTAGCGCCGTGTTCTGGGCCGCGACGATTTCGAATGGATCGCGCTCCATCGTGGGCGGGTCCGGAACATCCGGGAACGGCCGCCCATCCGGCAGTCGGAACGCAAGCGATTCATCCGACGTCCGGTCGAGCTGGAAGCCTTCCTCGTGCACTGCGCGATGGTGACGGCGGCAGAGCAGCGTGAGATTGGAGAGCGTCGTCGCCCCGCCTTGCGCCCAGTGCTGGATGTGATGACCTTCCGAAATACGCACGCCACAGCCCGGGAAGCGACAGCCGACGTCCCGACGGTGTAGCGCCCGGCGCAGTGCCGGCGGAATCGTGCGGGTTCGCGCGCCGACCTCCACGATCCGGCCGTCCCGTTCCTCGCGCATGACCACGCGGCTCGCGTCGCACGCGAGGCGCTGCGACGTTTCTGCCGAAAGACGCGCGCCGTCTTCGAGCACCGACTGCCCGGGGTGATCCGCGTCGGCGAGCACCGCGGCGTCCACGTGTACGACGACCTGGTAACGCTCGCCCGGAGCTCCGGGATCGATGCGTCGCAACGCAGTCTCCGCGAGGAGCCCCAACGCGTCCGCCCGCTGCTGCGGGAGCGAGGGCGTTTCCGCGGAAACGTTTCGCACATCCGGCGTGGCAGTTTCCTCGGGCCGTCGGCGCGGGTATAGCTTCTCCCGGGCCGCGTCGACCGCACGAAGCAGCAGCGCGCCGGCCTCCGGCGTCAGGCGGCCGCGCACGATCACCGTGCCGTCATCATCCGGATACACGTGCAGCCCGCGGAACGCTTGGGCCAGGTGGGCGTCGCGACGCTCGGCCTGACGATCGACCTGGCGCCAGCCGCGAACGATGCGCTCGACGTGCTCGGCCGTGCCGGCGCGGGCTACCGCGAGCAGCCGTTCCTCGGTCGCCGGCGACGCGACGCGCGTCACCGCACGTACCTTGGCGTACGAGATCTCGCCGCGGGCCAGCGCCTGCGCGAGACGCGGCAACGTCCCGAGAGCCCGGGCCACGCGAACCTTCTCGCGCGCCGCGCCCGGATCGAGACCGACACGCCAGGTCAGCCACGCCGCGCACGAGCGGAAGCCGTTGTTCCAGCCACCCCGCGCATCGAAGTCACGAATCTTGTCCAGCAGCCGCGCGGTCGCGGCTTCGAGGTGCACGGACATCTCAGCGATCTCGTCGCCCAGCCGATCCAGCTCTTCGTACATGCTCATGGTGCTCTCTCCTGTGCTGAGGCGACGGTACACCCGTGATTTCGCCGCATCGGAGACGGCCGAGGAGGCGCGATCGCGACACCGAAAGGGATTTCTCGAGGCTGCGACGCCGAACGTCCGCCTCAACGACGCAGGGCGCCGACTCGACGGCGTTCGGAGCGCATTGCCGCCGCGCTGCGAATGCTTCCCCTGAAGCTGTCAAGTGTGGACGTTAAGATACGCATGCTAGGCGTGTCGGACACGACCACGCCGCGGAGGACCCCCATGAAGATCACCCGCCTCACCGAGCACTTCGCGGCCGAGATCGCCGGCGTCGACATCGGCGCGCCGCTGGACGACGCGACGTGGACCGCCATCCGCGCGGCGCTCGACGAGCACTCCGTGCTGGTCTTCCGCGGGCAGACACTCGACGACGAGCGGCAGATCGCGTTCAGCGAGCGCTTCGGCCCCCTCGAGAAGACGCGCAGCATGAACCCGGCGGCGGGCACCGTGTTCGCGCGGCAGTCGAACCTCGACATCAAGACCGGCGTGCGGATCCCGGCCGAAGACCGGCGCATGGTCTACCAGCTCGCGAACATGCTCTGGCACAGCGACAGCTCGTTCAAGTCGGTCGGCTCGCTCTGCTCGCTGCTCTCGGCGCGCATCGTGCCGCCGGAGGGCGGCGCGACGGAGTTCGCGAGCGCGCGCGCCGCGTATCCGTCGCTGCCCGACGACCTCACGCGTCAGGCGGAGAGCCTCACGGTCGTGCACGACTTCTCGTGGTCGCGGGATCAGGTGCGGCCGGGATTCTTCACGGAGAAGGAGCGTGCGGAGTATCCGCCGGTCCAGCACCCGCTCGTGCGCACGAATCCGGTCAACGGCGCGAAATCGCTCTTCCTCGGCGCGCACGCCTCCCACGTGGTCGGGATGCCGGTCGAGGAGGGCCGCGCGCTGCTCGCGCGCCTGCTCGCGCACGTCACCCAGCCGCAGTTCGTCTATCGCCACGAGTGGAGCGAAGGCGAGCTCGTCATCTGGGACAACCGCTGCGTCCTGCACCGGGCGACCCCGTTCGATGCCGCGCGCTACAAGCGCTTCATGCAGCGCACGACCGTCGGCGGCGATCCGCGGGAGTACGCCGTCGCACGCTGAAACCGGGCGCTCGCTGGCCCGGTTTTCGCACCCGAGAGTGGCGTGGCTGAGCGAAGTAGGAGAAGTGGCGGCAGTTCGGCCTGTACGCACTGCAACAAGCCCATCCGAACGACCCAGGTGACCATCCGGCTGCGCGACGGCCGCGAAACGCATGTCGCCTGCGCGATCATGCACGGCGACTGGCGCTCGGGCGGCTCGGTCGCGGCGCCGCCCAAGGACCGCGGCGCTGCCTAGCCCAGCGCCGGCAGCACCTTCTCGGCGAAGAGCCGCGTGCCGTCGGGCCGCGGCGCATCCGCGAAGTTCACGGTGAGGCGGCGCGCGCCCTGGCGGATGATGCCGCGCAAGACGTCGGTCACCTGGTCCGGAGTGCCGATGACGCGAATATCGCTCAACGGCCGCACGGCCGGATCCTGCTTCAAGCGCTCCAGCTCTCGCTCCGTCTCCGCGATCAGGATGCCGACGCGGATGACCTGCACGATCGCGTCGTAGTCGCGCCGCGCTTCCCGGCAGTGCGCTTTCAGCACGTCCTGCTTGTGCGCGTAGAGCGCGGCGTCGCGGAACCCGTAGTTCCACCAGTCCGCGTGGGTGGCGACCGCGCGCAGCAGGTACTTCTCGCCGTGGCCGCCGATCATGACCGGCGGGACCGGCGTGGGGCGCGGCGCGCACACGGCGTCGATCACCTGGTAGTGCGCGCCCGCGTGACTGACCTTGGGCTCGCTCCACAGGCGGCGGATCAGCCCGATGGCTTCGCACATCTGGTCGATCCGCACCGGCGTCGCCGGGTACGGCCACCCGTACGCGAGGTATTCCTCCTTGTTCCAGCCGGCGCCGATGCCGAGGACCACGCGGCCTCCCGAGAGCGCCTGCGCCGTCGCCACCATCTTCGCGGTGTGCGCGGGATTCCTGAAGCTGTTGCAGAGCACCTCGTGGCCCGCGAGCTTGTCGGGATAGCGCGCCAGCGCCCACACGAGCAGCGTCCAGCCCTCCGCCACGTTGTGCCCGTTGTACTGCACGTGGTCCGGGAGCCACAGCGAGTCGAACGGCGCCACGACCTGGTCGAAGTAGGGGAACGTCGTGTCCACGAGGCGCGACCACACGTTGAGCCCGACCGGCACGCGCATCGCTAGAACCAGTTGGCCTTGTCGACGACGTTCCGGAGCGGCTCGCCCGCGAGCAGGCGGCGCGCGTTGTCCACGATGATCTCGAAGCGCCGCTCGTCGAGATAGGGCCCATGGCCCGCGGTGTGCGGCGTGATCAGCACGTTGGGCATCGTCCACAGCGGATGCTCGGCCGGGAGCGGCTCCTGCTCGAACACGTCGAGGCCGGCGCCGCCGACGTGACCCGAGCGCAGCGCGGCCACCAGGGCGTCCAGCTTCGTCGTCCGCCCGCGCCCGATGTTGATGAAGAACGCGCCGGGCTTCATGCGCGCGAAGCGTCCCGCGTCCATGAAGCCTTCGGTGGCCGGCGTGTGCGGCACCGTGAGCACCACGAAGTCCGCCAGCGGCAGGAGGTCGTCGAGCGCATCCGGTCCATCCAGCTTGCGAATGCCGGGCGGCGCGTCGCGCCGGCGCGCGTCCACGCCCATGACCTTCATGCCGAAGGCGTCCATGAGGCGCGCCGCCTCGCTGCCGATGCCGCCCACGCCGACGATCAGCGCCGTCGTGTCGGGCAGGTGGACGACGCCGCTCTCTTCGCCGGCCTCGGGCCGCCACTCCCGGCGGAGCTGGCGCGGGAAGTAGAGGTGGAAGCCGCGCGCGAACGCGAGCACGAACGCCATGATGTGGGCGCCGATCAGGTCGTTGTAGATCTCGCGGAAGTTCGTGACCTGCACCGGGTGCGCGATGAGCGCCGGGGTGTAGTAGCCGGCGGGCGGCGCCGCCTGGGGCGCCTGCAGCCAGCGGAGCTTCGCGGCCTTCGCGAGCACCGCGTCGGAGATCGTCCCGTACGCCGCGTCGGCGTCGACGATGGCACGGGCGGCGTCCGCCTCGGTCTCCGCGACGACGATCGACAGCGCCGGCACGGCGTCTTTCAGGCGCGTGGCCCACGCGCGGGTCTTGGCGCTCTGC
>Ga0194128_10001758_pt1 | contig 37044 bp, 29 predicted proteins | sample TA2KigCa65mmetaG_FD_148650 | JGI IMG/M metagenome (GOLD analysis project Ga0194128, IMG submission 148650) | Freshwater microbial communities from Lake Tanganyika, Tanzania - TA2015037 Kigoma Deep Cast 65m | ecosystem: Environmental > Aquatic > Freshwater > Lake | place: Tanzania: Lake...
AGTTCTGAGCAGCGGTCTTGAAGATAGAGTGCTTGCGTTTCTCGAAGATTCTTCCCATATGAATTCTGCCTTTTTGCTTTTCCAAAGGAGCCGGGCCTTGAGGCGTCCGGCTCCATCATTCTAAGGAAAGGGGGATCAAGATAGAGGTCGGGAGCCAGGCGCGACGCGAACGCTAGCCTGCATTTCTCACCGCAGAGGGCGCAGAGAGCGCAAAGAGGATGCAGGGAATGTAATCAGACATTCCCGTCCAACACGCATTGAACACTCGTCGCTTATCGTTTGGTCTTCAAAAGACCGCAAATTCTGAGACTATGGCATCGTTACATGGACCGATGAAGGTCAAAGGTGAATTTGACCACGGATATTACGGATGGCACGGATTGAGTGCTATTCGGTGTCCTCTCTATCCGTGCCATCCGTGCTAGCCGTGGTTTTTGATTGAGTCGTAACTCCCGTGATCCATGTAACAATGCTAAAGTCTCCAAATCTTTACCTGCTTCTCTGCGTTCTCGACGTACTCTGCGGTGAGAAATCCCGGCTAAACGAAGACCGGCCGGTTGACACAAAAAAACCTCGCCGCCCGCAGGCGACGAGGTGAGTAGGTTGGGCAAGACTCGGCCGCGAATCTACAGCCTTGCGCTATAACGCTTCACCTTGCGGCCAAAGATCGGCTTCATTTCCCTTGGCTCATCGGGATTTTTGATCGGCTTTTCGTAGGCCGTGAATCCGTCGAGGCGGTCTTCGGGAATAATCTTGTTGATGAAGTCCTCGATGCGCGACAGCTCTTTGCCTTCCTCCGGCAAGACGAAGGAAATCGCCACGCCGTCCTTGCCCATGCGGCCGGTGCGGCCGATGCGGTGGACGTAGTTCTCCGGATCCATCGGCAAGTCGAAGTTGATGATGTGCGAGATGCCCATGACGTCGATGCCGCGACCGACAACATCGGTGGCGACGAGGTAGGTGATCTTGCCTTCCTTGAACGCCCTCATGATGCGTTCACGCTGCGATTGCTCGAGGTCGCCGTGCATGGCGGCGACGCGCTTGCGTTCGCCGCAGAGGCGTTCGTAGATGCGATGAGCGCCGATCTTGCGTTCGCAGAAGATGATGCACTGCCTCGGTTTCTCGCGATCGATCAACTGAAGCAGCAACTCGAACTTGTTGTGCTTGTCGACGGTGAAGTACGACTGGCGAACCTTTTCGATAGTCACCTGCTTGGGAGCGATCTGCAGGTGAACGATCGGCTTGCGCATGTAGCGCTTGGCGAGTTCAAGAATGTCGGGGGGCATCGTGGCGGACAGAAGCAGCGTCTGCCGATCGTGCGGACAGTGGCGCAGGATGCGGCGGATGTCGTCGCGGAAGCCGAGGTCGAACATGCGGTCGGCTTCATCGAGGACGAGATAGCGCACGTGGCCCAAGAGCAGCGTTTGCCGGCCGATATGATCGAGAATGCGGCCGGGCGTGCCGACGACGATGTCGACGCCCTTGCGTAGGCCGCGAACCTGGCCTTCCATGGGTCGTCCGCCGTAGACCGGGAGGACACGGACATTGGGGTCGGGAGAAAGCTTGCGGGCTTCGTCGCAGACTTGGATGGCGAGTTCGCGGGTGGGAACGAGGACCAGGGCGGCGGGTTCGTGTTGATCGGTTTGCTTCCAGCGTTCGAAATAGGGGAGCAGATAGGCGGCGGTTTTTCCCGTTCCGGTCTGCGCCTGTCCCATGATGTCGGAACCGGAGAGCACGCGAGGGATAAACGCCTTTTGGATCGCGGTGGGTTTTTTGTAGCCGGCGTTTTCGATCGCGGAGAGAATGGCGGGCGAAAGCCCAAGGGCGTGAAACCCGGTGCGGGGTTCCACCAGAGTGGCAGTGGTCAAAAGAGCCTCCAAAGTGTTAAGCCCCGCCTCACCAGAGGCGGCGGCTTGGCCGACGAGCAAGGTTGCCGGGTATCGAGCGGAGCGTGCGGCCAAGTAAACGACATTAGTGAGTGGCCACAGAGTCCGCTCATGTCAACCGATAAGTGAAAGCACCTATCACTCGCAGGCATGAACCGACGTTTACTGATGAAATTACTCTAACTGATCCGCGCCGCCGTGTCCAGGGAACTTTTCGTATTTGCACGCATTGCCGTGCGGCGGACCGACGCCGTCCCATCCGTGGTGAGAAATCCCCGCTACACGCGCGTGTCCGGGATGGTGGCGAGTTGCTTCTCCAGGCATTCCGGACAGATTCCATGAGACACGCGAGCGTCGGTGTGGGCCCGCAGATAATCCTCGATCCGTTGCCAGAGGCCTTGGTCGTTGCGTATTTTTCGGCACCAGGCGCAGAGCGGAATAAGTCCGCGCAGAGTTTTGATCTCGTTGACTGCCTGCTCCAATTCGCCGATCAGTTGCGTCTTTTGCCGCTCGACCTCTCTGCGTTCGGCAACCGTCGCCGCGAGAGCGAGGACACACAAGCTGATCACGGACAAGGTGGCCTGCGATCGCAGCACCTGAAGCCGAGCGTCGTCGGTCAAAAGGATGTACGGTCCGCGTCCATGAGCGGTATTTGCGACTCCGATCAAACCGACGGCGAGGATCACCGTCGCACAAACGGCGGGACTGAACCGCAGGCCGGACCAGACAAAAAACGGGAGGATAAAAATCGGCACCGAGAGCGATGTCGGGAGCAAACCGCCGAAGATAGCTTGGGCCATCGCGCAAATGCCGGTAGACAGCGCGACCCCTTCCACCACACGCTCCAGTGCAAAGTCGGCAAAGAGTGCCTCATATTCATTGACCCACGTCAGGACGACCGGGGCGGCCACGAGGATTCCCACGGCATCGGAAACCCACCACATCCACCACGCCGGCCAGAACGACACGCCGTCAAATGCCGCCACCGTCACTGCGGCGCCTATCGTCGCTCCGACTGCGCAGCTAAATAACGCACTCATGCCAGCCAAAGCCAAGACATCGTTAACTCGCGTCAAAGCCAAGGGTGAGTTGCCGAATCGACGAAGGAGCCAGGTGCCGATACACGCTTCCGTTAGATTCGCCACGCAGTAGCCAGCGCTCACAGGGACCGGTTTCTCATGGAACACCACATCCGACGCGAGATTGGCCAAGCACGCTGTGAATAGGAAGGTCGGCCAATCCGCGATTCGATTCAACACCAACACCGCAAGCAGCAATCCCGCGGGCGGCCAGAACGTTGCAAAAACTTGGTCGCGCGATTTCAGCGACAGCCAATGGCCCAACTCGGCACTAAGAAAGTACGCCACAGCTAGAAGCACAGCCCGCATCGTCGGCGAGCCAACGATCGGGCTGATTCGACTTTCATCCATGAATAATCCGGAAACCTCTCCGTCAATGAAAATGAAGGTGGGATTATGACATCGATCCAGGTTTCACGCAATGGCATCTTCCAGGTTTATCCGCAGATGCGTCGGCCTCCCATCAGGATTTCATGAACGCGCCTGTAACCAACAAGAACTCGCGTCCGGGGCACGGATCGATTTAAGGTGAACATGACCCACGGATCGCGCCTCTTTTTTAGAATGAGCAAGATGATCGAAATCGATGGGTCCCACGGCGAAGGCGGCGGACAGGTTCTCCGCACCGCCCTCGCCTTGTCGCTGATTACAGGAAAGCCGTTCCACCTGCGGCATGTTCGCGCCGGACGAGCCAGGCCTGGGCTCCAAGCACAACACCTCATGTGCGTCAACGCGGCGGCCAAGATCGGCAGAGCGAAACTGCGCGGCGCCAGTCTCGGCAGCTGCGACCTTGTGTTTGAGCCGAGCGACGTGATGAACGGCGATTACGACTTCAAGATCGGCACGGCCGGCGCGACCAGCCTGGTTCTGCACGCCATCTATCTGCCGCTTGCGCTCAATCCAGGCAATAGTGCCATCCACATTGAAGGCGGCACGCATGTCAAAGCCAGCCCGTGCTTCGACTTCTTGGCGCGGACATGGGTCAAGTACTTGACCGTCCTTGGCATTCGCATGGACTTGTCGATGGAACGCGCCGGCTTCTATCCTCGCGGCGGTGGCTCAATTCACGCGGCGATCACCGGCGGGGTCGCTCCTCTTCGCCCGTTCTTGGGGCTCACACCGGAAATGCCACGCCACGCAACGATCGTCTGCGGCAGCGCCGGATTGCCCGCACATGTGGCGGATCGCATGATCCGTACGGCCACAACGCGGCTCGTACACATCGGTCTTGGGATCGAATCGTCCCAAATAACATGGACCGGCGGCCCGGGATGCATGCTCGGCATCGAATTGAACACCATTCCCGTGCCGACGTTTCTGTTCAGCCTCGGCGAAAAAGGCAAGCCCGCTGAAGCGGTCGCACACGAAGCTGTCGATCAGGTCGAGACGTACTTGGCGGCCGAACTGATCGGCGTCGACGAGCACAGCGCCGATCAGTTGATCCTGCCACTCGCCTTCGCGCAAGGTTCGTCGCGATTTGCGGTGTCGAGAATCTCGTCGCACCTGTTGACCAACGCGGATGTGATAGGGCATTTCCTGGATCGGCCAATTGCGATTGAAGGAATCGAAGGCGAGCCGGGCGTCGTGAGCATCGGTTAGCCAGTCCGCTGGAGATGGCAACGGCATTTCGACGGCGCCATGACATACCTAAAACTTCGAGGCCGTAGATGGAAAATTCTTGACAGCGATCGTGCTGTCGGCTCTAATCACCGGCGTTCGTGATTGTTGGGCCGCGTGGCCAACGTGTCAAGGAGTGAGTCGGGAGCACCGCCATGAGAGAGTACCTTCGCGTTGCTGGAGTCGTTGGCTTTTTTGTCACAGCGGGCCTGTTGGCGTTTTCGCCTCAGTCCCAGCCCACAGGCGGAAAGTCCATTGTGTATGTCACAAAAAGGGGCGACAAGTTTCACCGTAAGGACTGCCAATATTTGAAAGGCGATGCGTTGGACATTGCGCTGGCCGACGCCTTACGATGGAAATACGAGCCCTGCTCGAAGTGCAACCCGCAGGCCGGTGGGAGCGCAGACGAGAAGAAGCCGAAACGCGTGAGCGATGTCGTTTACGGGCGCAAAGACGGCCTGTCACTCACGTTGGATGTCTTTTTTCCAATCGGAAAGCCGAACGGCGCCGCTGTGGTGCTGGTTGCCAGCGGCGGGTTCAACTCGTCGGTCGGTGCGGTTCATCCGGTGTTCGCCGATTCCTTCGTGAAGCGCGGCTACACCTGTTTCTACGTAGTGCATGGCAGTCAGCCGCGCTACACGGTGCCCGAAATCCGTGCCGATATCAATCGAGCCGTTCGCTTTGTCCGTTTCCATGCGAAAAAGTACGGGATCGAACCGGACCGCATCGGGATCGGCGGCGTTTCCTCTGGCGGCTTGCTCGCGCTACTCGTCGGCACGGCGCCGCAGGCGCCTAAGGCAGACGCCGACGACCCAGTCGACCGGGCCGCCAGCAACGTGCAAGCGGTGGCCGTGTTCTTTCCGCCGACGGATTACCTGAACTACGGCACGAAGGACAAGAACTTCCTCGAAATCAAGGATCACGGGATCGCGTTTCGAGCCGCTCATGATTTCTACGAATTTGACGAGAAAGAAGGGTTGCGCCGGCCGATCACCGACAAGGACAAACTGCACGCCATTTACAAGGACATTTCGCCAATCTATCACGTGACGGCCAAGACGGCGCCGACCTTGATATTCCACGGCGACAAAGACGAATTGGTGCCGTTCCAACAATCGGAAATGTACTACGCAAAGCTGAAAGAAGCTGGAGTGGCGTCGAAACTGGAAGTACGGAAAGGGGCTGGGCACGGCTGGTTTTCGATCCTCGACGACTTGAATCTCGTAGCGGACTGGTACGATTTGCATTTGAAAGGAGGATGATGCGGCGTGTGGAATCAATCGTGGCCAGAGCCCCAGACATGGAACGTCATTCCCACTCGATCGTCGCCGGCGGCTTGCTGCTGATGTCATAGACGACGCGATTGACGCCCTTCACTTCATTGATGACGCGCGTCGAAATCTTGGCGAGCAACTCGTAGGGTAGATGCGACCAATCGGCGGTCATGAAGTCGTCGGTCTGGACGGCTCGGATCGCGACGGCGTTCTCGTAGGTTCGCCCATCGCCCATCACGCCGACCGATTGCACAGGCAACAACACCGCGAAGGCCTGCGATGTCTTCTTGTACCAACCCGATTGCTTGAGTTCTTCAAGCACAATGGCATCGGCTGCTCGCAAGATTTCCAGGCGTTCGAAGCTGACCGGCCCGAGACAGCGAACCGCAAGCCCAGGCCCAGGGAACGGATGCCGCCAGACGATGTTCTCCGGCAATCCGAGTTCAAGACCGAGGCGGCGCACCTCGTCCTTGAACAAATCGCGCAGCGGCTCGATGAGTTCGAAGCCGAGTTCCGCAGGCAATCCGCCGACATTATGGTGCGTCTTGATCGTCGCCGCCGGTCCATCCGCCGCGGCGCCGCTTTCGATGACGTCAGGGTACAGCGTACCTTGAGCCAGAAACTTCGCGTCGTGGATTTTGCGCGATTCGTCCTTGAAGACATCGACGAAGACGTGGCCGATGATGGTTCGCTTCTTTTGCGGATCGCTTACACCGGCGAGGGCGGTCAAGAACCGATCTTGAGCGGGAATGACATGCAGGTCCGCCTTGAAGTGATCGCGGAAGGTGCGTTCGACGACGACGGCTTCGTTCTTTCGCAACAGGCCATTGTCGACGAAGATGCATGCGACCTGGCTGCCGATCGCCTTCACCAAGAGTGCTGCGCAGACCGATGAATCGACGCCGCCCGATAGCCCGCAGATGACGCGGTGCTTGCCGACGCGCTGGCGAATCTCGGCTACGGTCTGCTCGATGAACGATTCGAGCTTCCATTGGCCCGTGCAGCCACAGATCTTGTACAAGAAATTGTGCAGAATCTGCATGCCGAACGGCGTGTGCGAAACTTCCGGATGGAATTGCAGCCCATAGAGCGGCCGCGTTCGATGCTTGACTGCGGCGACAGGGCAGGTATCGGTCGCGGCCAGCGGCACGAAGCCGGCCGACCCCGACGCGCAGTTCTGCACTTGATCGCCGTGGCTCATCCACACGATCATCTCTTCGGGAACGCCCGCAAGCAACCCGTCGAAATCCCGCACCTTGCAGATGGCGCGGCCAAACTCGCGGTGTTCGCCAGGCACGACCTTGCTTCCCGTCAATTGGCAAGCAAGCTGCATCCCGTAGCAGATGCCCAGCACCGGAATGCCCAGGTCAAAAATCTTCGGATCGCACGTCGGCGCGCCCTTTTCATACACGCTCGCCGGGCCACCCGACAGGATGATGCCGCGCGGCTTTAGCTCGCGCACCCGCTCGGCCGTGGTGCTGGCCCGCACAAGCTGGCAGAACACGTTCTGCTCGCGCACCCGCCGGGCGATGAGCTGGGCGTATTGGGAGCCGAAGTCGAAGATCAGGATGTTTTCAGTGTCAAACATTGGTGTCATGCGTCGCTGCGGGCTCCTCAACCGGATCGCTAAAGTTGATCAGTAATTCATCGATCGCGGCTTCGTCGTCGATCCTTTCATCGCTACGAAATCGCTCGACCTCCCACTGGACCTCATCGCCGTAGTCCACGAGTTCAATCTCTCAGCGCTCGCCGGGCATATTGACTTCGCTCATTACGGCTTCATCCCGCGATAGACGAAATCGATAGGCGATTCGTGCACGGTCGAGGCGACGAAGCACGTCGAGAAAGGCGCGATAACCATCACCGTTCATTTGTCGTACTCCTTCGAGCGGCCTTCCTGCCCTGGAGGATCTCGTCAACCGTCCTGCCCGAGTGATCGGCCATGATCGTTACTGCTTCCCTAATTCTACCGCACGCAGGGTCGCGGCCTCAACGGCATCGATGAGGGCAGCTCGCATGCCGCCGCGCTCCAGGGCCTGGATGCCCGCGATGGTCGTGCCGGCGGGGCTGGCGACCATGTCCTTGAGTTCGCCCGGATGCAGCCCCAGCTCGAGCAGCAACTTCGCCGAGCCGAGCACTGTCTGCATTGCGAGCATCATGGCGAGGTCGCGAGGCAACCCCATGCGGACGCCACCGTCGGCGAGCGCCTCGATCATGATGGCTACAAATGCCGGGCCGCTCCCCGATAGACCCGTCACAGCATCGAGCAACTTCTCTTGCACCTGCATCGCTCGGCCAACGCTCGACAGCAATCGCTCGGTCAGTTGCACATCCGCCGCCGTTGCCGCGCTCGACGCCGCGAACGCCGACGCGCTGGCGCCGACGAGGCACGGCGTGTTCGGCATGACGCGAATGATCCGCTTGTCGTCGCCGAGGACGCCGGCGATTTGCTTGATCGTGATGCCGGCCGCGATGGAGATGATGAGATGCTTGGCAGAGACGCTCGGCTTGATTTCGCTGAGTAAGTCGGCCATACTCTGCGGCTTGACCGCAAGCACGATCGTCTGACATTGCCGAACGACTTGCGAGTTGTCCGTCAGCGCCGCGGCCCCGGTGGTTTTGGTGAATTGCTCGCGCGCCGCCGCGACCGGGTCGCTGGCACACACGTGCTGGGCGGTCGTCAATCCGGCCTGAATCCAACCTTGCGCCAGCGCCGTCGCCATCTTGCCGGCGCCGAGAAACCCGATCGTCAATGCATCGCTCATGGACGGGGACCGTATGGTAGTGCCGTCAGTCCGGCAAAAGACTTAACATACAGATTCCCTTGATACAGAGAAGTGGGGAACGTCCCATTGTGCCGCGAAGAGCCTGACGTAAGCAAGCTAATTCAGAGTGCCAAGCCATTCGCCGAATTGTAGCCTTTCGCTCCGCGAAAGAACGCCCTTTCGCGGAGCGACAGTCGAAAAACGTGCTGCGGTGTTGGATCGCCGCACTGCAAGCGAATGCCTAATTTTTCTTTGGGCACGGGTGCACGTAGGGCTTCTTGCCCCATTCGCCGCGGGCGTCGTGGTTGCTCTCGACGTAGCGTTTGTGCAACTCGATGACGGCGTCGCTGCTTTTGTCGACGTGCAGGTCGAGCCAATAGCCCTCGCCGTCTTTTTTGCAAACGCGGATGCCGGCGGCGAGTCGGCCACGATGATCGCCCCCGGCGCAATCACCGGCGACCAGGGCCGCCATCAAGCGATCGGCGAGACTGCCCTTCGTCTCCTCATACGCCTTGCCCATGGCGACGATGACATCCCGGCCCGCCAGCGTGTTGCCCTGACAGACATAGAATTTGCCGCTCATGCCGCCCCAATAATGGCTCTGCTTCGGGGCATCCACGGGATGATGTTGTGCGCTGCGTCCCGTAATGTCGATGACGGCAAGTTGCCTGAGGCCCGGAGCCTTATCGCTCTTGAGCAACTCGCCGAGCACGTCTTCGGGGATCTTCTTGTCGGCCAAGAGATCTAGCGCCTTGGTGCTCCACGCTTGCACGGCATAATGCTGCGTGCAGAACGCGCCGACGCCCGGCCTGGCATGCGCGACCACTTTGCCCACGGCGGGATACTTGCTCGCCACCGCCGCCCCGCACTGCCCCGTCTCCGGATCGACGGCCGCGATCGAGAACGTGGCAATGATGGGCGGCGACACGTCGCCATTTTCTCGCTCCCGTTGCATCGGCTGCGATACCAACGGCAGACACAAGGCGAAAGCTGCGGAAAGCGCGGTGAAGATCTTCATCGGCCCCTCCTTTTTGGTTAGGTAGAGCTTAGTCTTAGCACGCTGTACAAGCCAGTGTTGAGGCACGACGGCACTTGTTTGCGCTGCGTGCTTTCCAAACTACCAGAATCCGTGGCCACCGCCGAAATAGGCGACGAACAACACGGCGACGACGACAATCGCCAGGATCAGCAGCGCACGACCATACGTGTCCCACCACGGCCGCGGCGTCATCAACTCGCCGCACTCCGGGCATGGCGCCTCGTCCAACGGCGGCGTCGGCGCACACATCCCTTGCCAACCGCACGCCGGGCATTCATACGCCTTGTCGAACCACCACGACATGCCTTACTCTCCCAGCGTCTGCAATCGTTGCCGGTAGTACTTCAACCCCGGCACGAAAAAGCCAATCGCCGAGAAGACGCCGAACAGGAGCGGACTGATCGGCGGACCGTAGATGGCCATCGGGATTGCGCCGAGGAAGCACAAGCCGGCCGCAATATAGAACCAGCCCGAGAGCGTTCCCGCTTTCACGAGGAACACCATGCCCGCGGCGATCGATAGCACCGGGGTCAGCGTCAACACATCAAGGCCGAGTCGAATCTCCACGAGGAAGATGCCGATCGAGGCGATGACGCCGGCGGCCCACGAATGCGCGACTTGTCGTTCGACGAAGGTCACCGGTCCGCCTTGCCGCCGCAGGTTCCAGAAAATCGCTCCCCACGCCACCAGTGCGACGGTCCAGAGCGTCAGGTATGGCCAATAGTCGTCAACGCCGAGATAGTGCATGGCGCTGGTGACGCCGCAGAGAACGAGGACCTTCAGGCTGTGCCACATCCACAGCAGGCCCCAATTTTCCAACACCGGCGCGTGATGCGATTCGCCGAGCATACGGCTGACAAAGTAGACGAGATTGCTCGACCGTGCCGACACCGGTTCGCCGTTCAAGAACGCTTCGAGATCGTCGGCGAGTTTGCCGGCGCTGGCGTAGCGGTGTTCGGGCCGTTTTTCCAGGCATTTGCGGCAAATGAACTCGAGGTCGTCATCGATCTGCGGATTCAAGGCGCGGGGCCGGACCGGCTCTTCGGAGCGCACCAAGAGCAGCGTTTCCACAGCGGACGCTGCGAGGAACGGCGGTCGGCCCGTGAGCAGTTCGTAGAGGATTGCGCCGAGCGAGTAGATGTCGCAAGCCGCCGTCGGGTGCTTGGTTCCCTCGGCTTGTTCGGGAGCCATGTAGCTGGGCGTGCCGAGGATGGCGCCGGTGCCGGTGAGGCTTCGGCCGCCTTCGACGCGCTTGGCCAAGCCGAAATCGGTGATAAGCGGTTGATCATTCTCGTCGATGAGGATGTTCGCCGGCTTGAGGTCGCGATGCAGGATGCCGTTGTCGTGAGCGTGCTGCACGGCCCGGGCGATCGCCAGCATGTAGCGAGCGGCGTCGCGCGGATGCAATGGCTGATCGGCCATCAGCGCCGCCAGCGTCTTGCCGGCGACGTACTTCATGCAAAAATACGCTTGCCCGTCCTGCTCGCCGACTTGAAAGATGGGAACGATATTGGGATGCGCCAGCGCGCCGGCCGCCTGGGCTTCGCTGCGAAACCGCTCCAGATCCTCAGCGCTGGCGTGCATGCCGCGCAGGATCATTTTCAGCGCGACGTGACGATTGAGCGCCTTGTCCCAGGCCTTGTAGACGACGCCCATGCCGCCGCGGCCGATCTCTTCGAGAAGTTCATATTCGCCAAATGGAACGGGGAAGGCGGGCGGCTTGAAGCTGTTCGACGTCGGCGTCTGGGCAACCGTGGGCGTCGGGTTAGACCGCACGAAGTCGATCATCTGTCCGACGGCGAGGAGTTGCTTGATTTCGTCGATGAGATCGGGATGTTCGCGGCCCACCGCGTCCAAGTCGATCGGCGTCCCGGCCGCCTGTTGCTTGGTGAGCGCATCAAGCACGACCGCGAGCCGTTCATCGCGCGAGGGATCAGCGGTAGCGGCAACGTGAGCCATAGAAATTGGTCTTACTCAGCGAGCCGAGCCACGTAAGCGGCAACTGGCTCCTTACGGAACGCGGCTCGCCGACGCATTTTCGGCGACGCACGCATGGTCCTCACGCAACGTCCACGTATTCGCAGCTTGAGGACGGTTCCGGAATAGGCAGCCCGTCTTCACGTAAGCCCTCGAGATGAAGTACCACGGCCTCCGTAATGAGCTTGGGCACCTCCGCGAGGGATTTTGCCACGGCGACACAGCCAGGTAAATCTGGGATATACGCTCCGCAGCTTCTTGGGCCTTTCTCGGTGACAATCGCGAAGCGCATGGTCATTCCTCCGGTAATTGGGCATATTAGCCGACGTCGGTGACTTGATCCAGCAATTCACCCACGCGCTCAACCAGCGCCAGGCAATGCTCCAGCGCCGGCGGACCGTGCTTGGTCGCCAGCAGACGAATCGCCTCGGCCAAGCGCACGCTCAACTCTGCCGTCGCCGGATCGTCGCCGGTGTTCGCCAGGCCGGCGCGAAGTTGTTCGAGCACGGCCGGCGGCGCTTGCTCGGGGGCCGCCGTGATCTTCTCGGTAACCTGCATGGCAGCCGCGACGGCGTCAAACAAGAGCTGATGCGTCTGACGCTGGCCAAGCGCTTGCCGCATCAGTTCCGTGCCCAGACCCGCAGCAGAACGGGCGGCGTGTTGATCGTCCGCACTGAACCCGCCCGGCTTGTCGAATAGTTCGATGACCACATGCGTTCCGCTCGCGACGCTCATCGGCACCGCCAGAACGTTACGGCGCGCCTTCTCGAATGGCTGCAGCTCGACCGAGCCGATCGACACCGCTTGCAGGTCGTTCATCAGACTCGGCTGACCGAGGCTCGCCGCCCCTCCAGCAACCGAACGCGCGAACGGCACGGTCTCGGTGGCCATCTCCTTGCCATCGGCATCGTAGACGCGGCAGGTCTCGGCGGGGTCTTTGTTCGCATCGTAATGCCGAACCAGAAGCAAGCCATGGGATGCCCGCGTGACCTGCATCAAGAAGCGAACCAGGCTGCGGACCGCATCGGGCAGCGGCACCGGCTCGTTAAGCGCTGACGTCGATTGCACGAGCGGCACCACCTGCTCCACCGCATTGCGAAACGCAACCAGCGTTTGATGCAGTTGCCTCATGCGCTTGGCCGGTCGAATTACATCGAGTTGGCGGCGCACCGATTTCGTCAGCGATTCGCGGTTGAAGTCGTGATTCTTGTCGAGGTAGTCGCGCACCCCCATGCGCATGGCGTCGAGCGGCGTGGCCAGATTGGCGAATCCGGTGATCATGATGGCGACGATATCCGGATGAAACGCCGACAGGTCTTGCAAGAGTTGCAGCCCGTCATCGCCGGAGCCGAGGTTCCAGTCGAGAATTGCCAGATCGATGGAGCGGTCGTTGGCGATACGCAGCGCGGATTCGGCGTCGGAGGCAGCCAGGATTTCGCAGCCAAGGTTGGCCTGATCCAGCCATTCGCGGACCGTCTGCCGAACGGAGCTCTCGTCATCGACGATGAGGATGGTGTCTTGCATAGGTCAAATGGCCTCAAAGATGGTCGCGATGCCCTGCCCTGCCCCGATGCACATGGTCGCCAGGCCGAGCTTGGCCTTGCGATCGAGCATGGCGTGGATCAGCGTCGTGGCGATGCGGGCGCCGCTGGCGCCGAGCGGATGGCCGATGGCGATGGCGCCGCCGCGCACGTTTACCTTTTCCGGATTGGCGCCGAGCAGCTTGATCACCGACAAGGTCTGCACCGCGAACGCTTCATTGATCTCGATCAGATCGATGTCGGCCAGCTTCAGGCCGGCGCGTTCGAGCGCTTTGAGCGTTGCCGGAACGGGACCGATTCCCATGACGCTCGGATCAACGCCGGCGGCGGCCATCGCGCGAACCTTTACCTTCGGTTGCAACCCAAGCTCGCGAGCGCGCTCCTCAGACATCATCAAGAGCGCCGCCGCGCCGGCATTGAGCGGGCTCGAGTTCCCTGCAGTTACCGTACCGATCTCGGGCGCGAACGCCGGTTTCAGGGCCGCTAGCGATTCCAGGCTCGTGTCCCGGCGAATGCACTGGTCCTCCGCGAGCAACACTCTGCGACCGGCTTCATCTCGACCCCATGTGGGGATAATCTCCTGTTTGAACGCGCCGGAATCGGTCGCTTGCGCCGCTTTCTGATGGCTTCGCAAGGCGAATTCGTCCTGTTCCTTCCGCCCGATCCTGTACTTGCGGGCCAGGTTCTCGGCTGTCAGTCCCATGTGCTGGGTCGCGACGCTGTGAATGAATTGATAGCGCGGGCTCAGATCAAAGCCGGACTCCATCGGGATATGATGCATGTGCTCAACGCCGCCGGCGATTTGCACATCATCGACGCCGGCCATGATGCTTTGTGCGGCCTGGTGGATTGCTTGCAGGCTTGACCCGCACAGCCGATTGCAGGTCGTTGCGGGAGTCTCAACCGGGAACCCCGCGGCCAGCGCGGCCATGCGGGCGACATTGAATCCCTGTTCGCGTTCCTGCTTGACGCAACCCCAGTGTATGTCCTCGACCTGATTGGCCGGAAATGGCACGCGGTCGAGCAATGCCCGCATGATGTCGGCCGAAAGATCGTCGGCCCGTACGTCGCGATACCAGCCCTTTTCCGCATGAGCCCGGGCGATGGGCGTTCGAACCGTTGCCACGATGACCGCATGTCGCATGGATACACCTCACTGTCGAGTTCGTTTAGCATTCTGTGTCGCCGCGCGAGCGCTAAACGTAAACAATCCGGATGTAGTGATCTTACGCGTCGGGCAAGCTGGCGAAACCTGTGCGCGTCGGCAAAACTTTATGAATTTCGCTGGAACCGAGGCGCTCTCCTTTGATCTTTTCATACCCAGCACCATTGATCGAGCCTATCCGCGCCGATCTAAGATAGGTAACCTGTGGTGCTGCGACGCTCTGATTTTCACCATGGACGGCATGCCCTCATCGCGACACCGTCTCGAACGAGATCGCCAACTAATTTCGGTCCATGGTCGACAATGATGGATAGCATCCACCTGGCATCTGCCGACAGCATCTTTCCAAAGATTCCCTGCTGCCGCTGCACCGATGAAACGCGCTGGTGGGACCGGATCGCCGGCAAAACGTACTGTCCCAACTGCATGGAAGCCCTGGCGATGGGCGAAGGCGACCCCCTGATCGCCCGCACCGATCGCCAGCGCTGCGCGGTTTGCTACCATCTCGGCACTGTACGTTACGTTACGTTTCCCTTGCACTCGCGCCGGCCCGTCGAGATCGACCTATGCCCCGAGCACCTGCGCGCCTTGGTCGCCCGACGCCTCGGCCCGCACGCCTTCGAACAACTCCGCCGCCAACTCAGATCCCTCGATCTCGAAGTTGCCGAGATCTTTCTCTTGCACGAAGCATTCTACGACGACGGTGGCCGAGCGCTCCAGCCGGCGGTTGAGATCTGACCCATTACGCGATAGATTGCTCCTCATGGCCAGTGTCTTTCTTACGGCCGCGTGGCGAAACCTCGTCATGCTCAATTTCGCCATTGATGCGCACATCCTGGAACCGCTCGTTCCCAGAGGCGTCGAACTCGACCTCTGGCAAGGACGATGTTACGTCAGCATCGTCGGCTTTCAATTCGTCGACACGAGCGTCCTCGGCATCCCGGCGTTCTTTCATCACGATTTCGAGGAAGTCAATCTCCGCTTCTACGTCGTGCGAAAAACACCGGATGGCCCGCGGCGCGGCGGCGTCTTTGTCAGAGAGATCGCACCGAAATGGTTCGTCACGTGGATCGCTAATTGGCTTTACAACGAGAACTATGTGACGATGTCAATGCGGCGCCGCGTCGAGCCAGGCATTGCCGAATACGAATGGTGGCACGGCGATCGGTGGAACCGCGTTTCCGCTTGCTATGAAGGCGAGCCGGCGCCGCTCGTGCACGGATCGGAGGAAGAGTTCATCACTGAGCACTACTGGGGCTACACCAGGCAACGCGACGGCAGCACCATGGAATATCAGGTCGAGCATCCGCCATGGCGCGTCTGCCAGGCGACAAAGTGGGCTTTCGATTGCGATGTGGAGACGGTGTACGGCAAAGAGTTCCTGCCGTACCTGCGCGATCCGGTGTCGGCGTTTGTGGCCGACGGCTCGGAAATCGTAGTGCGGCGAGGGGAACGGATATGAATGGCTGCGCCTGCGTTTAGCGCTCGCAGGGCGCCGTGCGAGCGCTATTCGACAAGCCAAAATGTCACCGATGCACGAACGCCAGGATGATCTCGATCAGGATGAGCAGCACGATGATCACTTCGAGAAACTCGGTGCGAAAGCTCGTTGCCTGATCCGAGACCACTTGTTACACGCCCTCGGCCACTTCGAGTTTGCGCTGGATGTTCTCGATCCAGGTCTCCATGTGAAAACGCCGTGCCACGAGGCGATAAACGCGCGCCAAGTAAGGATCGCCGACCAGTTTCAGCACGTTGTTGGTGCGTTCGAATAGTCCGTTGGCTTCCACTTTGAGCTCACCGAGCACGCGCAACGGCTGATCGTGGACGCGCCAGTACGGCATCGTCGTGCGCGTCAACGGTTGGATCATTTGTGCGGCAGCTTGCAGACTCTCATCGAGTCGATTGTCGATATGACGAAACTCCAAAAGTTGCATGTTGGCAAAGCCGATCGCTTGCAACGTGTCGCCGCAATCGCGGTCAATCAGGACGGCAGCAGCCCAGTCGGGTACAAACAAATCCTCCGGACTGTAGCTGAGCCGATACCGCAGCGCTTCTTCCGTTTCCTCCTCGCTCAGCGGCTAGCTTTCCAGGTGCACCATGCCGGCGAGCCAGGCGTGGTTTCCGGCCTGGGGCAATGCGTCCGGCCCGAACTGAAAGACGTAATACTTTTCGCTCAGGTCATCCTGCCAAAGCGGGTCCTGGATCGCCGCCAGAAGCTGGGCATGCAGCGGCTCCATCACGGCTCGCGCTTTCTGCAACAGCGTCGTCGAGTCGGCAAGCGTGCCCGCCAACGCCAAGAGTGCAGCCGGCGTTGCGGAAAAAGGGACCTGAAACGCAATGCTGACGGCCCCGAAGTCGAAGATTGTCACGCCGATCGACGCCTGCACGGTACCTAGCTCTGCGAGCTGCAGGTCGGCGGCGGGCAGCTCAACGTGCAGCGGAGGATGACGATAAAAGAACGATTGCGGCGTGCGACGGCGCCGCGGGAGCTCCTGCGCGGACGCGGCGACCATTTGCCTCACCTGATCCAGGTTGATTTCGTCGCCCCAATCGAAGGCGACAAACATGTGCAGCGTCCCTTGCAGAATCGGCACGTCGTTGGACATGAGTGATTTTTTCGCGCGGGGAGGACGGATCGCATGTTCGTTTGGCGCCCGCGCGGCACCAGGCGAGCGCTAAACAAGAGGGTTAATTCGAAAATGCGACGACCCAGTAAGCGACCACGGAGTAAATGAATACGCCCGTCAGGAAGATGCCGAGCATCAGGATCACGACCGCCTGGCCCGCGGAGAAATCCTCCGCCTGAAATTGCTCCCAGTCGGCGTCGGAGAAGGTGCTAACCGCGGCGCCGTGATCGGCCGCCGGTGTGTGCGAATGCGCCGGCTCGCCGGCGGCAACATGTTCGTTCGGATTCACGTCGGACATTATCTTGCTCCTTGGGAAAAATCGAACCTGTTTCCTTTTATACAAGGCAAAAGGGCGCTTGCAAACGCCGATCCCGCGGGTTCGCAGCGCTTACCCGCGGGATTTCATCATCACTCAGCGCTGTTGCAGAAACACATGCACGCCCTTTTTGTTGGCGACGATGACGTCCGGCCGGCCGTCACCGTTCATGTCGGCGATCGCGAAGCCGGTGCCAACGCCAGAATCGTCGTCGATCACGTGGGGAATGAACGAGATCGACCCGTCGCCCGCGCGTTTGGCCTGGAACCAGTACAGGTACGCGGGATCGTTGGGTCCGGCGTCGCCGCGCGGACCGTGCGCCCACCAGCGGCGCCCCGTCACGAAATCGGGAAGCCCATCGCCGTCGATGTCGACCTTGTGCAAAGCGTGCGTCTGCGACGGCAGCGAGAAGAGCTTGCGGTCGCCGAGGATGACGGTAACCTGCATCGCGCCGTCAACCTTGGCCGCGCCAACGCCGATTTCAAAGCCTGGCAACACGAGATCGCGATCCTTCTCATTGTCCGGCAAAAGTGAGAGTGCGAATTTCTGCAGCGAGGTCAACTGGTCCTTCTTCTTGACCTCATCCGTCGGCGTGGTGAAACGGCCGGTCTTGACAGCGACCACTTTCCCGTTGTATTCGCCCGCGATGTTGGCCTCTTTGTCTCCCGATTTCGCCAGGCGCTCGGCGTGATCCTGGGCCATCTTGAAGAGTGTTCCGCTGGCCGCGAACGGGGATCGCTTGAAGTGATCGACACGCACGCTGGTGACGGCGTCGTACATCTTCTTCTGCTCCGCGGTATACGGGAACTGCGGGCTCGCCGGGAAGCGCGCGACCTCGAACGGGTCAATGAAGAGCTTGTGCTGCACGAAAGTGTTACCATCGCGCTGTTCGTGCCACCAGAAGCCATAGTTGTGGGCGCTGGTGGCGATGACCGCCGGCTTGCCGCTGGCGCTCATCGGATACGTGAACATGTCGGCATGAGCGAAGTTAACCGCAGTTTTGATGGCCTTGCCCTGCTCATCGAGCACGGTCGTGGGATGAAACTTCCATGGCTTGTCGTCGATCTTCTCCGGCTGCTCCCACCACCCTTGGGGGACGAGAATGTCAACGCGACCATCACCGTTGACATCGCCATGGCCCAGGCCGTGGGAGAACTGCTGGGTGCCAGGGACCATTTTGCCCTTCTCGCTGGGGCCGCTGATTGAAATGCGGTTCCACGGCTTCGTGGGATCTTGACCTGGGACGAAGTAGCACATTTCGCCACGGTCGTTGTAGTTGCCCTTGCCGTCTTCGCGCGCCGGATTCCAACCCATGACCAGGACCTTCTTGCCGGTCTTGAAGAGGTCGACGAAGATAGGCGTTTCGTTGCAAGCGGCGTTGGTAAGGAGATGGGCTCTCCAAAGGCCGCCTTTGTCACCAGGGTTCTCGTACCAGTAGCATGGCGTACCCGGGAAGGGAATGACGATCACATCTGCCCAACCGTCGCCGTTGAAGTCGTCGGTGAAGCAGCAAAACGCGTCGGTGTAGACACCCAGGGACCAGGCGCGATCGGCAGGAACGTTTTTCTTCAGCTTGGGATGAAAGTACTCGCGCAGAATGTGGCGTTTCCACGGGCCACCGGCGTCTTTGGGGGCTTCGTACCAGCAATCGCCGACGATGACGTCGAGGCGACCATCCTTGTTGACGTCGGCCACGCCGACGCCTTCGGAGCGGAACTCCTTGTCGAGGACGATCTTCTTCCAGGTGATCGGCTTCGCGGGCTTCTTGTCCCGGGCGTCCGACGGAAGGCTGACGGTTAGGCAGACGGCGAAGAGTACGGCAACGAGTCGGCAGAAGTGCGGCATGGCATTCCCTCGAGTTGGCAGGATCACCCTGAAATTATGCGGACTGGGAAAGTATGGTGCAATAGCGAACCGGAATTTCGAAGGTAGACCTCACGCACCGCGTGAGGAATTCCTCACGCGGTGCGTGAGGTCTACGATTCTGAAATCCCGCACCAAGTGCCGCCGTCACCGTGAATCCCATCATCCGCATAGCTTGAACAGAGTACCCAGGACGAGATCACTTCCCGGATTCCAGGTGCGGAACAATCGGCAGCGATTCCGAGTGAATTCTCACTTCGTTCTGTCCGATTTTTTGCTTATGCGCGGGTTGCAGGGTAGGCTTGCTTGAGCGAGCGCAAAAACGCACCGTAATCAAATGGGGGAGCTGGCGAAATGTCCAAGCAATTGATGGAAATCGTGCTTCCCCGGCTTGCGCGGCCGCTGTATCAGCACCTGGAAAAATTCCAGCTCGGCCAACTGAACGAACGACAATTTACTCGGCGCTTTGAACGCGAACTGCAACGGCAACATCACTGGCTGGCGAAACGAGGGATTGAAGTCACACGAGCGGCTATCGCCATTCACGCGGCCGTCATCGTGCTCAGCGTGCCCGGGCTCCGCTCCGAAGCACAGGAATTGGCCCTGCCGCTGGAACTTCTGGAGTTCCGCGCGGTTCGCGAGGCGGCCCAGGACGTTGCCCACAACTACGGCATGTGCCCGCGCCGCGCCGCCAACGCCATCGCTCGTCTCGTCGCTCGCTATGCCGAGTGATCGCGCCCGTCGCTTGCCCAATCGTCAAAGTCAACAAATTCCGCTTCCCTCCCCGTTGCACATTTTGTGATAATGACAGCGGGACTTGCTTGCGAAATTAGGCGAGCGAGGGGAAGCATGCAGATCATCCTGACCGTCATCGCCGGCCCTCACAAAGGGCTCGAATTCACCTTTGACCGCCACGACACGTTCCTGGTCGGACGGTCCAAGCATGCGCACTTTCAACTTCCGGCCAAGGACAGGTATTTTTCCCGCATGCACTTCATGATTGAGGTCAATCCTCCGCAGTGTCGCCTCATCGACATGGGCAGCCATAACGGCACGTTCGTCAATGGCGCGCAGGTGTTAACCGCGGACCTCAAGGAAGGCGATCAGATTCGAGCCGGGCACACGGTCTTGCGACTTCAAGTAAAGCAAGTTTCCGACGAACTGGCCTACGCCTCGACCGAGAATCTCAACGCCGATGGCAACAATTCGCTGCCGAGCGTGCCGGGCTACCACGTGGAACGGGAACTTGGACGTGGCGCCATGGGCGCGACATACCTTGGTCAGCGGCTCAACAATCCGACGCTGTACGCGATCAAGGTGGTCCAGCCCGCCTTCATCGGCTCACCCTCGCAAATCGAAACGTTCCTGCGGGCGGCACGAGCCCTTGTCAAGCTCGATCATCCCAACATCGTGCGACTGTATGATGTCGGCACGTGTCCAAGCGGGTTCTATTTCGTCACGGAGTTTGTGCCGGGCGTGAGCGCCGAGGCGATCTTGCAGCGCGAAGGGCCCCTGGCGATCAAACGCGTCGTCCGCTGGGCCGACCGCATGATGCGAGCCCTGCAGTATGCGCACGGCAAGCACGTCATTCATCGCGACATCAAGCCGACCAATGTCCTCATCGCTGAGATCGACGGCAAGGAAGTCGTCAAGCTGGCCGACTTCGGCGTCGCCTGCGTCTATCAGGCGGCGCCGTTTTCGGGCCTAAGCCTCACGGCGGCAATGCTCGATCTGGCGTCGTTTATTCCGCCCGAGGTGATATTCAATTTTCAAGAGATCAATCCGCTTGCCGATCAGTATTCGTTGGCAGCGGTCTTGTATCATCTTCTGAGCGGGGCGGATGTGCTGGAGACGTCGAAGGAGGAGCGGAATCGCTATACGTCGCTATTGCGGCGCATGGTCGTCCCGTTGCGCGAGCGCCGCCCTGAAGTGCCGCCGGCACTGGCAGACGTAATCCACAAAGCGCTGTCGCGCACGCCGGCCTTGCGATTCGCCGATATCGCTGCTTTTCGCGAGGCGATGATCCAGGCCATGCAAGGGAGTTGACGCCGCTTGCGGCTTCGTACTCGCCGTGTCCTGAAAGCGCGAAGCCGCAAGCGGAAGTGCCGGAGTTTCGATGCAACCCAAGTCGACGGGCGGTGGCTGGTCCGCCATTTGGTACACTCTTCGCCAAGCCTGGCGCGTCGGGCCCTGGCGGCTTTGGCAAGCAATGACTGCCAAGAACGCGTGCAAGACTTGTGCCCTCGGCATGGGCGGACAGGCCGGCGGAATGCGTAATGAACTCGGCTACTGGCCCGAAGTCTGCAAAAAGTCGTTTCAGGCCATGGTCGCCGACATGCAGGCCGGCATCACCCCCCATTTCTTCGCCAGGTACTCGCTCGCTCAACTGCAAACTTTGTCGCCACGCGAGCTCGAATGGTGCGGCCGACTGACGGCGCCCATCTACGCCGGCCCAGGCGACACGCATTATCGTGTCGTCGATTGGGATTTCGCCCTCGCGCGCATCGCCGACCAGCTGAAGAAAACAACGCCCGACGAGAACTTCTTCTATTGCAGCGGCCGATCGTCCAACGAAGCCGGTTTCGTGCTCCAGCTTTTTTCCCGGCTCTATGGCACGAACTATGTCAACAACTGCTCGTACTACTGCCATCAGGCCAGCGGCGTCGCACTCAACAGCGCGCTCGGAGTCGGCACGGCGACCGTTACGCTCGACGACGTCGAAAATGCCGATCTGTTCGTGCTCATCGGAGGCAACCCGGCGTCCAACCACCCGCGTCTCATGCGCAGCCTCATGCAGCTCCGGCGACGCGGCGGACACGTTCTCGTCATCAACCCGCTCAAGGAAGTCGGCCTCGTCAACTTCAGCGTCCCCTCCGATCTCTGGAGCCTGCTGTTCGGTTCCGAGATCGCCAGCATGTATGTGCAACCCCACATCGGCGGGGACATCGCCCTGCTCACCGGCGTCGCGAAGGTTGTCCTCCAGCGCCGGGCCGAGGACCAGGCGTTCCTGGCTCACACGGACGGGTTTTCCGCGTTCGTCGAGCACATGAACGCAACGTCATGGGATGCCATCGAACAAGCCAGCGGCGTCGCGCGCAGCGTCATCGAGAAGTTGGCCGACTTCTATTGCTCAGCCAAGAACGTGATCTTCGCCTGGACAATGGGCATCACGCATCACGCGCACGGCGTCGAGAACGTTCACGCGATCGTCAACCTGGCACTCTTACGCGGCATGGTCGGCAAGCCCGGCGCGGGATTGTTGCCGATCCGCGGCCATTCCAATGTGCAAGGCATCGGCTCGATGGGGGTCGTGCCGAATCTCAAGGACCAGATCTTCAACAATCTCGAAGCGCATCTCAAGGTGAAGCTGCCGGCGACGCCGGGACTCGACACGATGGCGTGTATGCAAGCCGCCGACGACGGACGCATTCGCTCGGCACTTTGTCTGGGCGGCAACCTCTTCGGCAGCAACCCCGATTCGGTGTTCGCCCATCGAGCGTTCGGCAAGCTGGAACTGGTCACGTATCTGAGCACAACGCTCAACACCGGGCACGCCTGGGGACGCGCCAAGGAAACCCTCATCCTCCCCGTGCTGGCCCGCGATGAAGAGCGCGAGCCGACGACGCAAGAGTCGATGTTCAACTTCGTGCGCCTGAGCGACGGGCGGACCGACGCCCCGCTGTCCACCGGCGGAGAGGAAAGCGGACAACGCAGCGAAATCGCCATCCTCTGCAACCTCGCCGATCGCGTCCTCGGCTCCGCGGGTCCCATCGATTGGCAATCGCTGCGCACGCATTGCAACATTCGCCAGATGATCGGCCAGATCATCCCAGGTTACGAAGCGGTCGGCGCCATCGACGCAACCAAACAGGAGTTTCAGATCACGGGCCGAACGTTCCATGAGCCACGGTTCAAGACACCGACCGGCAACGCCATCTTTCGCTGCGTGACCATTCCGGTCCTCCAGCAAGCAGATGGCCGACTGCGGCTAATGACGATTCGCTCCGAAGGCCAGTTCAACACCGTCGTCTATGAAGAAGAAGACATCTATCGCGGTCAAGAACGCCGGGATGTGATCCTGATGAGCCGGACCGACATCGAACGCCTCGGCTTGACGATCGATCAGCGCGTCACAGTCCGCTCCGATGCGGGAGAGATGAGCAACATACTCGTCCGCGAGATCGACATCAAGCCCGGCAACGCGGCGATGTACTTTCCCGAAGCGAATGTGCTCGTCCCGAAGACCGTCGACCCCGCGTCGAAAACGCCTGCGTTTAAGTCGGTGCTGGTTACGGTTGATGGAAAAAGGGCGAAAGGCAGAGAAGAACCACAATCGGTTCCTCTTCCTATCTCCCCGTCTCCCCTTCGTTAATCCACGATTCGTCCACCGTTTTTCCCTCGCCCTTTGGGAGAGGTCAATGCCCGTGCCCGCCGGGATGATGATCGTCCGGGCGGAAGAGCGGGTGCTGGCGGTTGCCCCGGGCGGTGATATAGGCGATGAGATCAAGGATTTCATCGCGCGTCAGCGTGTCGAGCAGACCCTTCGGCATGATCGACGTCGGCGACTTCGACTTGTCGGCGATCATTGCCTTCGGGATCAGGATCGGCTCCGCCTTGGCCAGCGGGTTTTCGATGAACTTGATCTGCTGCGGAGTCTCGTCGAGGATGATGCCGGTGCGGACTTTGCCGTCCTTGGTTTCGATGACCCAGGTTTGATACTTCTCGTTGATGCGGGCGCTAGGCTCGACGATGTCCTTGAGGATGTCGATCGCCTTGAGCTTCATGTCGAGCTTGGCGAGATCGGGGCCGAAGTCGTTGCCTTCACCGTCCATCTTGTGGCAAGCGATGCAGGTGGCGACCTTGAACATCGCCTTGCCGTTGCCGAAGTTGCGGCCGGGCTTCATGAGTTCGACATCGGACGCCAGATCGACGTACTTCCACTCGGTGCGTGGGCGGCGATCCTTGAGGAGCGGATCTTCGATCTTGAGCGGATGCTTGACAAGGTACTTTTCAGGATCGGCGAGATACTCGTCGAGATTATCGACGACGTAGAGGGCCCCGTGCATGCGCATCCAGTGGCCCGGATAGGTACAGACGTATGGATAAACACCCGGCTGGCTCGGCGCCGTCCAGGTCAACTTCTGCAGCTCGCGCGGTTGCAAGAGCGTGCTGGCCAGCAGGACCTTGTCGGACTTCGGCACGAAATAGCGAGCCTGGAACTCCGGACTGGTCGCGCTGGCCTCGGCGATCTTGCCAAGCTCTTCCATCGACCCCGGCTTGGCGAAGACGATGTTGTGCGGCATCAGGTCGAAGTTCTCGAAGATGAACTCGACGGCTTTGCCCTTTTCGACCACGATCACTTCCTTGTCATACGCCATGCGTTCCGGCAAGGTGCCGATGCGGATGACGCGAACGCCGAGCTCACCCAATTCGGCCCTGAGCTTGCGGGCGCGCTCAGGGGCGAGCAGCGTCGTCAGGGCGTCGGCGAATTCCAGGGCGTCGAGTGCCTCCGGCGTGGTCCGCTCCTTGGTCGGGATCGCGCGGATGTGCCTGAGCATCGCGTCGATCAACTTCTCGCTGTCGTTCCCTTTGGGCCAAAGTTTGCGCGGAATGCGCTGCATGGCGCGGACGGCTGCGAGGCGATCGTTGTTGTCAAGAACGTATTTACTGAGGGTGGCGAACGTCTTGGCTTCCTGGCCGCGCACGGTCGTCAGCGCGGTCATGGCGTCACGGCGGACCAATGTGGCGGGGTCGACGCTGCCAAAGACATGATCGGCCTTGACGGCGGGGGTGGGCTGCTTAGCGATGGCAAAGACGGCGTTCTTGTTGCCGTCGAGAATCTTCAGCGTGTAGTTGTTGAGTCGGCTGCCGAGGTTGCCGTCGGTGCGATTGTAAATGACGATGGATTCGATGGGGAACTCTTTGCCGAGATCGACCTGCCACCAAGGATTCGGCTCGCCTTCTTTGGTGTGGGTTTGGCCTCCGTCGCCGTACGTTCCGCTCTTGTTGCCATCGATGCCTCGGGCGGCGGCGCCGGTGTGAGCGGTGCTCGATTGAGAGGCCTTGCCCTGCAGAGCGACGTTCTTGCCATCGGAATAAACCTCCACTTCGGCCAACGTCAGCGTACGGAAGTTGCCCGGTAGCTCGACGCGGACGTATCGGCCGACGTAGCCCTTTCCGGTTGGCGACTTCGAGACGAGGTGTTGCGGCAACTTCTCCAGCAGCGGTTCGATCTTCGTGTAGAGCGATGCCTTTGTGCCGGCATCGGAGATCAGCGGCATGGCAGCGAGAAAGTCGCGCAGACCGCCGATCGACTTGCTGGCCAGCGCCCATGCCTTGTCCGGAGCGCCGTCGATGCTCATCAGCGAAACGTAGCCGATCTGGCGGATCACCGGCTGCTTAGCGCTGGTGGCAAGTTTTTCGATTTCGCCACGGGCTTCGGAGAGATTCCCGCCCCCAGCGCGCAGGAGCCGAACGAGATCGATGATCACATTTTCGTCGCGGGTTTCCTTTTGGCTATCGATGCGTGCGATCGCGTCGAGAACTACCCGCATCTCGGCTTTGTTGTCCAGCCGCGCCAGCGCCGCCACGGCCTCGCGGCGAACGTTGTCTTGCAAGCCATGGCGCAGAAGAATCTCGGTGTAGACGTCCTTGCTCTTTTTCGCCTTGAGGAGCGCCTCGTTGGAGATGTTGCGCAAGAAGAAGCGCGTGCCGGCCTCGCTGACGACGTTGACCGTCTGTCCCTTGGCGAGGGCGGCCTTCCAGTATTGATCGATCTGACGACGCGTCTCCTTCGTGACATAGTCGAGGTAATAATCGGTCGGACGCTCGGCGGCGATCAGAACCACCTCAACGGCGTCGGGCTGCGTGAAGAAGCTGGCGGCCCGCACCGCCTCCAGGCGAACGCGCGGGTGTGGATCGTTGGCCAGTTCCTTGAAGATCTCGAGCGAATCGGAGATCAAGTCGCGTTGATAGCAGAGCACGCGCGCCGCCGCCGCCCGGGCGCGATGGTCCGGCGATGCCAGCACCTTTTTCAGAAGATCGCGATTGGCGACGTTGTGGTTCTGATGCAGCCACAATCCTTCGAGCTGATGATGCTCAAAGTCCGGATCTTTTTTGTCGAGCTTGGCCAACCATTCAGCCGCGCCGGCGATGACATTTTCGGTTTTTCGCGACGACAGCTCCAACCGGGCACGATAGCGAACGCGATCTTCCGAATTCTTCAGCGCGTCCAAGAGCTCCGGAATCGTCGCGCCGTCGATCTTGGGTGACTTCGACAACGGCCGGTCGTGATACGTGATCCGATACACTCGGCCATAGGTGCGATTGCGATTCGGATCGCGCAAGTTGTGCTGCATGTGGCCGATGATCGGGTTATGCCAATCGCTGAAGTAGATGGCGCCGTCAGGCCCCATCTTGACATCGGACGGGCGGAAGTTCGGATCGGTTGAGACGACAACGTAATCGTTCTGCCCGTCGACCTTGGCATGCTCGGCCGTGAAGCCGGAGCCCGTTTCGCGCATGACAAAGCGGTAGATTCCCTGGAAGGTAATGACGTTGGCGTTGAGGAAGTTGCCTTGATACTCGGGCGGGAAATGCTTGCTCGACAGAATCTCATTGCCGGGGCATGGGCGGCTGAGTTGCTTGAAAAACGTCTGAAGGCCCGAATGGCTCGACGGGTAATCGAGCTTACCGGAGAAGGCGGCGGCGAAGTAGTTGGCGTTGCCGGTGCCGTCGGTCATGAAGTCCTGACCCCAGCGATCGAAAACGTGCCCATGCGGGTTTGCGAACCGATAGTTGACATACGTCTCGAACTTCCATGTCCTGGGCTCAAAACGAAAGGCGCCGGCGTTGGCATTGCGCACCGGCGGGCCCCACGGCGTCTCGACCTGCGTATGATGGAACGTCCCTTCCTGGAAGTAAAGCGCCCCGCCGCCATCGATCACGAAGCTGTTGAGCGCGTGATGCGTGTCGGCCGAGTCAATGCCGTGCAGGACGCGTTCGCGATAGTTCGCTCGTCCCTTGCCGTCGGTGTCCTTCAAGAACATGAGGTCCGGCTGCTGACCGACGAGGAGGCCGCCGTTCCAGAACTCGAGTCCCGTCGGCACATGCAGCTTGTCGGCCCAGACGGTGCACTTGTCGGCGACGCCATCGCCATCGGTGTCTTCGAGGATGATGATCTTGTCGTTCATCTCCTCTTTCGGCTTCCAGTGCGGATAGCTCGGCATGACGGCAACCCACAGCCGGCCTTTGTTATCCCAGGCCATTTGCACCGGATTGGCGAGATCGGGGAACATCTCCTCCGACGCGAAGAGATTGATCTTGAGGTTCTTACCGAGCTTCATCTTCGAGATGGCCTCGACGCCGCCGAGAAACTTGTGCTTCAAACCCGGCAGCGGACCGGGCTTGTTGGTGTTGATGGCGACGAACGGCGACGTGTTGGAGTCATCGACCTTGTGTTCCTTACCCTGAGCGGCAGCCCAACACGCCTTGTCGCGGTTGGCAGTCATCTCGTCGAGGATAAGCATCTCACGCTGAGCGACTTCGTAGTTCGTGTTGATCTTGCCTGGAATCGGCTTGCCGGTCTTTGGATCGTACTCATTGAACTTGAGCCCGGCCCGGCCGCCGTAGATGGAGTAGCCGTCGACGGTGCGGTAGCGGTTGAACCAGTAGAAATTGCGTTCGAGGACGGCGGCGCGCGTTTTTTGGACGTCCGCCTCCTGGACGATTCGCGCCGGTCCGAACAGTTCGAAGTCGATGAGACCGGCGATCCGTCGATCCCCGGATTCGTTCAGATGGATGCCATTGATCGTAAACGGTTGCTTCGAATCGCCGTAAGCCTTCAGGGTGAGCGTAAAAATATCCACGAACGTTACTTGGTTCGTTTTGGCGACTTCACCGATGGCAACGGCATAAAGCTTGAGCCGTTCGTTGTTCTCCTTGCCGTCGGGCAGGTTCTTGTCTTTCAGATCCTCGTGGGCGATCGGCGAAAAAAGCACGACGCGCGGCGCACTTGTGCCGTTGTAGTTCTTGCTCTTGAGGTTCTTGACATAGGCGTCGAGGTCGGCCTTGAACTTGTCGAGGCCGCCCTTGCCCTGGAATGACTCGTTGTAGCCGAAGAACGCGAAGACGACATCGGTTTTCGTCTTGGTCAGCCAGTCATCGGGTGAACCGAAGCCGGAGGAGCGCAGGCGGGTGACGACTTCATCGCCGGAAAAGCCGAGGTTGCGGAAGACGAGGTCATGCTGCGGGAACCGGTTGTAGAGATAGGTTTCGAGCCAGCCGTGGTGCTGCATGCGTTCGGCGAGCGTATTGCCGACGATGCTGATGCGGTCGCCCTTCTTGAGTTCGAGGCGTTGCTGGGCATGCGCGGCGACCGCAGCAAAAAGGACAAGAATGGACGCGAGTACGTGCTTCAGCATGGCAGGTATCCTGTGGTTCGTGGCATGGCGGAGAGCCTCATCGGCTCGCAGTTTTTTTATAGGGGAAGCATACACAAAGAAATGTCGTGGGGGTGGTCAGCGGAGAAAGCGGCCTAGCAAAGATAGATTTCTTTGTCACGCTTCGTCGGGCTGGCGTTAAAAGAGTGATTACCTTTCATGACCCGAGGAGTCGATCAATGACCACAACGAAAAGGGCCATTCGGTCTGCTCGACCTTAACTTCGGATGCCCAGCGCGCCATAGGAACCTCCGTTGCCTTCCTTTCTTCCCGCAGTCACGAGTATCGGTCTTAACACATTGGCGTCGCTTCCGCTCCGCTGATCGTCGACTACGCTGGCCTGGATCGAATGGGCGGCCCGAGAGCACCGCAGGAGGTTTCACTGGCACTCATGGCTTAGACCAGAGAAAAAATGCTTGTGTGCGTTAAGACATCACAAACTTGTCGTATTAACCTGTACAACGCAATCGTCATTGGGAAACAAGGCCGATTTTGAGCAGTCCATACTTCCGCTCGTCATGGGCGGGCTTTTTCTTTGCATTTTTCCCTTGAGACGGCGTCTGTAGGCTGTAAAATTCCCTTCCTGCATGGGCAGAGCCGGGAACGGAACTAGCGCGACTGTTTTTCTGAAAATCCGCCGGACCGGGATTCGAACAACTAGTGTTCTGGCTTCCATGGATTGATGGATGATAGGGTGCGCGAAACGCACCGCTCCGCTTGGCGGTGCGTTTCACGCACCCTAAGTCGATCCATCAATGGATCGAAGACGGTGCACTAGCAGCACCGCAAAGAGGGTCGATGAATGAGCACCGCGAAATCGTCCGCAAATGAATCCAGCCCGTATTTCGTCTTTTACCTCGTGGGCTCTCTGTTGGCGATCGCGTCCGCCACGGGCATCACGTTGATGCTGATGTTTGCCAACGAGTTCAACGACAGCAAGACGATTCACGTGGTCATCGGTTTGATCGGTGCGATGCTACTTTTGGTCGTAGCCGTGGTGATTCTTGTCTACCCGACGTATCTCGAAAAGCAGATCGTTGCCTTGACCGATTTCCCCAGTGCGATCAAGGAAGTGCAAAAGCAGATGAATGATCTGGAAGCCGTTCGCCGCGAACACTTCAAGCAACGCCAGGTACTTGAATCGACGGAGAAGGTTCTGCAAGCGGCTCACGAGGAGCTGGTCAAATTCTTCGAGGCGATGCAGAAGGTCCTGATTGACCGCAAACAGATCGACGAAGAACGAACGCAGGCTCGGCAAAAGGCGAGCGAGTTTCAGAAGCAGATGGACGCCTGGGTCGAAGCGGTCGTGGCTTTCCTGAAGGTGCTCGAGCGCAACTTCGACGCCCAGAGCGGCACGACGCCGGAGCATCGCAAGGCGCTCGAGTATGTGCTGAATACCTTCCTGCGAACCATCAGTCCGCTCGGGTTCTCCGTGATTCGTCCCGAAGCGGATCAAGACTTTGTCGGAACCATTCACCATGCCGATGGCGAGGAGCTCAGCCCCACCATCAAGCCGGGCCATGTTATCCGCGGTGTATCATGGGGGTACAGCTTCAATGGCCGCGTGGTCGAGCGTGCCCATGTGATTGTGGCAAAGCAGGAAAAGAAGCCTGAACCGGCCCCGGCCCCAACGCCGACGCCACCGGAGCCGTCCAAAGACGGCAAAAAAGACGAGCCCGCTCAGGATCAGAAGAAGGACGAGAAACCGAAAGAGGAACGCAAGGACACGCCACAGCCAATGCCCGCCGCCAAACCGGAAGATAAGAAAGCTCCGGAGACGAAACCGAATTCGGCTCCGGCTCCCCAGGGAAAGAAGTGAGGCGCCCCATGAACAAGAACATTGCCGTCGGAATCGACTTGGGGACCTCGACCTCGGAAATCTGCATATTCCGGGGCAAGGAACCGCAGATGGTGAGCGATCCCGGCTCCAAAAGCCCCATCGTTCCCTCGCTCGTCGCTTGCAACAAGCGCGGCGAACTCCTGGTCGGCGAGGATGCCAGGCCGTGGGTCGATATCCCCGGCCAGGGCGTGCGCGAGGTCAAGCGGAAGATGGGCACTGCCGAAAAAGTCCGCCTGCTCGACAAGGAGTATCGGCCCGAGGAAATCTCGGCCGTCATCCTCAAAAAGCTCAAGGACAATGCCGAGCAGATGCTGGGGCAGACGATCAAGGAAGTCGTGCTGTCGGTGCCGGCGAACTTCCCGGACGCGGCGCGGCAAGCGACACTCGACGCCGGCGATCTCGCGGGGCTCAAGATTCTCCGCCTGATCAACGAGCCGACCGCCGCCGCCCTCGCCTTCGGCATCAAGAATATCGGCTCCGAAGAGCAGATTGTCGTCTTCGACTTCGGCGGCGGCACGCTCGACATCACCGTCCTGGAAATGATGGAAGGCATCCTCGACGTCAAAGCCAGCTTCGGCGACACTCAACTCGGCGGCAAGGACTTCGATGAAGCCCTCATCGATCTCATCATCAGCAACTTCAGCAAGCAATACCCCGGCGTCAGCATTCCCGACCGCGCCCGCGCCGCTCTCAAGGGCGAAGCTGAGAAGTGCAAGGTTGCGCTTACCACCAAGCCGCGCTATGAATCGACCGTGCCGTCCTTCGGCTTCATGCGCGGCGATCCGCTCGACCTCGAAATCGACCTGTCGCGCGGGCAATTCGAGGAAGCGGTCGGCCCGCTCCTGGATCGCGCGCGCGAGTGCATCCGCCAGGCACTCAAGGCCAAGAAGATTCGCCCGTCCGCCATCGATCGCGTGCTCCTCGTCGGCGGCACGACCTACATTCCCTGCGTGCGACGATTGGTGCAAGAGATGTTCGGCAAGAACCCGTCCATCGACGTCAACCCCGACCTCGCTGTCGCCATGGGCGCTTCCGTTCAGGCCGCCATCGCCACCGACATCATCTCCCCCGAACAAGGCGTCATCCTCACCGATGTTTCGCCGTTCGGCTTGGGAATCCCGATTGTCACCAGCTTCGGTGGACGCGACATCCTGGTCTACGAATCGCTGATCAATCCGAACACGACGATTCCCTACTCCGTCAAGAAGGTCTACAGCCTGCTGCACGCCAATCAGGACACCGTCGACATTCGACTCTACCAGGACCACACGGGCAACGCCAAGCTCATGGAGGATGTCAAGGACACCGGCGTGAACGCGAGCATCAAGAAGATTCCGCCCGCCCCGGACGGCAAGCCCCACCCGCTGGAAATCGAGTTCTCCTACGACGTCAACGGCATCGCACGGCTCGAAGCGGTCATCCCGGCCACCAAGCAACGCGTCAACCTCGTCTACTCCAACACGGGCAACCGCATGAGCGAGGAGGACAAGATCAAGGCCAAGGAAAAAGTCGACGACCTCTGGACCAAGAGCCCGCTCGCCAAACGCTACGAGGGCATGATTGAAAAGGCCAAGAACCTCGTCCCGACTTTGGGCGGCGACAAAAAGACTGCGCTGCAAACCGCCTTGCGAGACCTCCTCAACGCCTTGGCCTCCGGCGACAACGCCAAGTCCGAAAAAGCCGGCGACTTCCTGGCCGACTTCTTGTTCGACCTGGAAACCGAAGGGCGGTGACAACTTAGGTCTTCGTTTAGCGCCCGCTGAGCGCCTCGCGGGCACGAGACGGACCAAGGCATTGTTTCGCGCCCACCGGACGCGACGCGGACGCTAAACAAAGACGAAACGCGGAAGATCGCAAACCCTCGAGAGACCTCATGGCAGCCGACTATTATTCCGTCTTGGAAGTCAAGCAAAACGCGACCGCCGAAGAGATCAAGAAGGCGTACTTCCGCCAGGTCCGAAAGCACCCGCCCGAGAAGGAGCCGGAGCTTTTCATGACCATTCGGGCGGCGTACGACACGCTTTCCGATCCGAAAGCGCGCAAGAACTACGACGACATGCAGAAGCATGGCGGCGAAGTTCAGGAACTGATGGCCGAGGTCGATCAGTTCATGAAGGACGGCAAATGGGACCAGGCCAGCAAGAAGCTGAAGAAGGTCGTCGTGCTGGCGCCGTCCACCGAGGCCGCCTGGAACCTCTTGGGAATCTGCTTCTTGCGGCTGCAGCAGTACGACCGCGCCGAGCAGACGTTCACCGATCTGGTGAAGCGTTCGCCGGACGTCGCGCTATATCGCTCCAATCTCGGGCACGTGTTCCTGGAACAAGGGGACCGGGCCAAGGAAGACCGCGACCGCAGCGACTGGGGTCGGCGGGCGCGTGAACATTTCCGCAAGGCAGTCGAGCTGGAGCCGTTCAACCCGGATACGTACATTTCGATCGCGCGCACCTATCAATTGCAGCGTGACTACGAAAACGCCCTGGCCTGGTGCGAGCGCGGCGTCACAGCGACACCCAACGCGCCGCCGGACTTCGAAGTGCTGTTCTACATGTGCGAGATTTACCTGATCCAGGGCCAAACGGACATGATCGACAAGACGGCCAAGCGCATCATGGCGTCGCTGCCGGCCGGAAACGACGACGCTCGCAAATACGCCGCCATGCGTTTCGCTCAGTTCGCGCTCGAACTCTACAAGGCCAAGATTTACGTCCTCGCCGAGCCGCTCTTCAAGGCGGCCCTGAAGTTCGACCCGCACAACGAGGACATTCGCGTCCTCGCCGAATATACGACCTCGACCATCGCGGCCGACAAAGAATTCACGGCCATGAAGGAAGACTATCAAATCGTCGAGCCGATCCGCGGGCTCGTGATCTACTATTTGGCCGACGTGTACGGCGAGAAGATCGATAACAAGCAGCAAATATTCGACAACATCATCACGAAGATCACGCAGGCGTATCAGCCCGACATCGCCAGCTCGGTGCGGCGTTTGCGCAAGGTGTATCCGAACTCGTACAAGCTCAACCCCGAAGCGTTTGACAAGATTCTGGAAATCGCCGAGAACCCGGCCTACCAAGGTTACGGCGGCTACGGCGGGGAAGAGCCCTACTGCTTCATCGTCACGGCAACGTTCGGCACGCCGCAATCACGCGAAGTGCTGCGCTTCCGCGACTTCCGTGATCAGTACCTGCTCAACAATCCGCTGGGCCGATGGTTCGTCGCGACCTATTATCGCTTCGCGCCGTACCTGGCCGATTTCATCCGCACCCGTCCCTGGCTGAAACGACTGTGCGCAACGTTGCTAGGCTTCTTGGCCAAGTTCCTGCCGTGAGGTGACGTGTCATCGGATGGACGACGGCGTGCCGAATTGAACCAACAACTCCAGGGCCGGGCCGGGAAGTGGCAGCGCCGGAAGCTCATGGCGGCCTTCGAGTGCACTGCCCGTAGTCGGCATGGTCCACTCGTGCCCAGCCAAGGTCACATGGGCCGGCGCAGCGTGCGGAACGACATCGCCAAATCGCGGTAGATGGACGGCAAACGAACTCGGCGTTCCGCGAACCAAAGGCGAGGTGACTGCGATGTCATCAGCCGAAATCGGCACACTTCCCAGCGGCGGCTCACTTGACTCCAAACGCGGCGCCGACCGGGGCGTCCATGCTTCCAGTCCAATCCCCGAGACCGTTGCGACCGTCGGCAAAATGCGAGCCGGCGCCGGCTCAAAAAGCAGTGTGCTGACCATCTTCGGCCCGGGCAACCGCGGCCCAAAAACCAGCGTTTCCATCACCATCGGCCGGGCCGACTCCGCTGGGCTCGAAAACCAGGATCGTCTTGGCCGCCGCTCGATTTGGGGCTGGTCGGGGAGCGACGCCCGCGAGAATCGGCAGGTCATTGGCTCGAAACCCGAGAATTGCCGCCGTACGCGACGACGCATGAGGTCGCGCCAGACCGAATTCGTCGTAGACCAGCGACTCCGCCGGCGCGGGGCGGCGCATTTCTAGCGCCCGCGGCTGATCACTCCATGCCGGAGCCAGATTATCCGTTACGATCGGAAAACGCGGCGGCACGGGTGGTTCAGTCTGCAACGTGGACGCCGATCGCTCTGCCGGCGCGAAGTTGAGCACCTGCGCTCGCTTCGGCGTCGAGCTTTCGGTGAACTCGAACGTAACAAAGCCGACACGCCCGTGGTCGTTTGTCCCCGATGTGAACTCAAGCACCTGCTTCCCGAATGTACTGTTCGTGACAATCGCAAACCGTTCATTTCTTGGCAGCGGAGATTCTGCCGGCGCAAAATCGAGAACGGCACGCAAGGGCTTGGCGTCCTTGCGCGCTGGCGGCGCCGAACCGGCGAAACCGTCGCCGAGGTCAATAGCCCATGCGATCGCCAAGCCAGCCAGCGGCAGCCAAAGCCACCACCGTGCCAGCCCGGTTGCGCTGTCGGGAGACTCTTTCAAGTCGCACCCCACCGTCCCAATGCACGATCTGCCGATATTACCACAGTGTGGGAGCATCCATAACATTTCTGGCCATTCTGTTAACCTCAAAGGGCCAGGCCGTGCACATGGCCCCTACCTGCGGATGATCGCGGGACGAAGCGGAGGTCATGCGTTATAAAGACTGCATGCAACGAACCAACAGTACCCGCGCATTTTCCAAAGCCTGCCAGGTCATCCCCGGCGGCGTCAATAGCCCCGCGCGCGCCTTCGGCGGCGTCGGTGGGCAGCCCATCTTCATCGCCCGCGGCGAGGGAGCGTACCTCATTGACGTCGATGGCAACCGCTACCTCGACTACTGCGGCTCGTGGGGTCCGCTGATCCTCGGCCACGCTCATCCGCGCGTTGCCGAAGCCGTCAATCGCGCCATGGCCAATGGTGCCAGCTTCGGCGCCCCCACCGAGCTCGAAACGCAGCTTGCCGAACTGATCATTGAACTCATGCCGTCGATCGAGATGGTGCGCATGGTCAGTTCCGGGACCGAGGCGGCGATGAGCGCAATCCGGTTGGCGCGCGGCTACACCGGGCGCGATCTTATCATCAAGTTTGCCGGCTGTTATCACGGACACGTTGACAGCCTGCTTGTCTCCGCCGGCTCAAGTGCCACGACGCTCGGCGTGCCCACTAGCCCCGGAGTTCCCAAGGGCTGCACGCAGGACACGCTCGTCCTTCGCTACAACGATGTCCAAGGCCTTCAGGAAGCCTTCAGAGCGCACGCCAACAAAATCGCCGGTGTCATTCTAGAACCGGTCGTCGGCAACATGGGTTTGGTGACGCCGAGCAAGGATTTCCTGTCGGCGTTACGGACGCAGACACAACAGCACGGCACGCTGCTGATCTACGACGAAGTGATGACCGGCTTCCGATTGGCGCTGGGGGGAGCGCAATTGCTGCAGAACGTCAAGCCCGATCTCACGGTGCTTGGCAAGATTGTCGGCGGGGGGCTGCCGGTAGGCGCCTATGGCGGTCGAGCCGACGTCATGAAAAAGATCATGCCTGCCGGCCCGGTATTTCAAGCGGGCACGCTATCGGGCAATCCGCTGGCGATGGCCGCCGGCCTGGCGACGCTCCAGGAACTTCGCGATCGTCCGCCCTACGAGCACCTTGAGAAACTCGGCGTGATGCTGGAGCAAGGATTGGGAGCGTTGGGCGTCGGCCGAGTGCAACGCGTCGGCAGTATGTGGACGCTGTTCTTTAATGCGGACCCCGTCGTCGATTACGAGACCGCAAAAAAATCCGATGCCGCCCGGTTCGGCCGATTTTTCTGGGCCATGCTAGATCGCGGAATCTACCTGCCGTGCAGTCAATTCGAAGCCGCCTTTTTGATGAAAGTGCACACCGAGGAACACATTCGCCAAACGATCGCCGCCGCGAAGGAGTCGCTCCAGTTGGCTTGACCACGAAACACACGAAAAACCCGAAAGAGTTAAGGAGTGATGCGGTAGAGCTGGCCGGCCGAGAGTGAGCATTTCTTCTGGCGGACCGCAAACGACACCGGCGTCGGCGCGCCATCGATTTCAAGTACTAATGGCGCGGGGCTGATCGTGTGAATCGGCGTGAGAAAAACTGATGTCATCGTGGCCGACTGCCCCTTCGGCGACTGCGTTACATCCAGCAGATCATCCTCGGCAAGCCCCGACACACGCACGAGCAGCAAATATCGTCCCGGCGCGAACGTGATCGTTTTGTTCAGATCGACACTGTCTTGCTCTAGCGTAGCTTCATGGAATTCAACGCGTTGGTCGCGCGTCATGCGCGCGACCAACGGCGCCGGACGCGGGCCGGCGCCCGAGGAGCGAACGTAGAACGAATAGCTTGCCGACGCGTCGAAGTCGTTAAGGACGATGCCGGCCAGGCGCATGGGCGCAAGCAACGTTCGCATCTGCTCAAGCTGGCGGTGTCGTTTGGCGGTCCGCTCCGATGAATCTCTTGATTGATGGCGCATATACAATCCGACGTTAATGTTCTTGAACACCACGCCATCGCTATCGTTGGCAACGCGGACAAACTCCTCACGAGCCGACTCCCATAGCGATAAGGTGTGTTTGCCCGTGGCAATCCAACTTTCAACGTGCGCGTAGACCTTGCGATCGTCCCGGCGCAGATCCAGCCGATCGGCCATTTG